>ENA-ORKV01001570-ORKV01001570.1-human-gut-metagenome-genome-assembly--contig:-NODE-1570-length-16775-cov-2.399509_pt1 | contig 16775 bp, 26 predicted proteins | sample MGYA00243058_ERZ508805 | MGnify/ENA primary metagenome ERZ508805 (study PRJEB26277, sample SAMN04329770) | human gut metagenome | biome: human-associated habitat | host: Homo sapiens | place: USA... | reverse complement strand
CTTTGGGCGAGCGAAATTGAGCCGTTTCCTATTGCGGTAACAAAATATCATTTTGGAGAGGAATAGAAACATGGCAAGTACGAAGTTTGAAGTCTCGATGGAAATTTTCAAGTTTCAGGGAGAACCGGATGTGAGCGTCACGCTGACCGGCAAGAGCCCCACAGAGCTCGAGACCGCACTCAAAACGCTCGAGACCATCGCCAAGACCACGACGCTGTACAACGGCGATAGCGCGCCGGAGGCGGAAAAGAGCGTCACCAGCGAGCCGAAGCAGGCAGCCCCGGTAGTTTCCACGGCGGACAAGAAAGCCCCCCCCGAGAAGCCGGTAAGCTGGCTCCCACCACTGCCCCGGCGCAAGGGCCTCATGTACCTGCGCTGCCCGAAATGCAAGAGCGAGTTTGTACAGTTCTTGCGCGAACCGCAAACGACCAACGAGTGCCGGAAGTGCGGCGCGAAAATCCCGCTGGACGCGCTGGCGCGGTTCGAGTTCACCTGCCCGGTCTGCAAGAAGGAGAGCTACGGTCGGACGAACGTCGAGGACACCGAAATCGTAAACGAGAAGTTCTCCTGCGTTTGCGGCCGGAGCATCCCGAAGCTCACGTGGAAACCGGCCAAGCGTTGGTATACCACCGAAGGAGGGCTGGATGATTAAAGCACTTAACCACAAAATACAGCCGGAGCGCGCCGTATACAGCGCAGCAAAGGACGACGAAACCATGACGGCCGCCCGGAAACGGGCCAGCGTCATGCTCGGCTTATGACTATCTGCCCGAAAGAGTGCCCGGACAGACACCCGGGATGCCACGACCATTGCGAACGGTATGCGGAGAACAAGGCGGCATACCAGAAGATGAAGCAGGAGTACGACGGGAGCGTCCGAAACCCCTACTGCCGTAGGTGGACGCACCGGGCCATCGTGCGCAGTTTCAAGAAGAAATTCAGGTAAAGGAGTGGTGACTATGTACGAGGTTCTTTTAGAGCTTGACGACCTGCTGGAAACCTTAACTTACTGGCTTTCCTTTGCGGCCGTCGCCTTGTCAGTAATAGTTGTTGCGGCCTATGTATGGCACAAGGCCGCCGAGCAGAAAGCAACCCGGGCGGAGCCCCGGAAAAGAAAGGATGGGATGACATGAAACAGAGCGAAAAGCTCACGCAGCTCCTTGAGCTCATGCAGGCAAACCCGGAGCTCCCGGTCATTCCCTGTGTAGATGGGGATGTTGTCAGCGGCGACGAGTATTACTGCTGGCTTGGCTCATGGGGAGAGAGCGCGGTTCAGGAGTTCGTCATCGGCAGAGAGAGAACCTACTACCGGGAGGACGATATTTCAGAGATGAACGACGTCCTCTGTGAACACTATGACCCGGAGCTCGTGGACAACATGACGGAGGAGGAGACGCGGGCGGCGTACAACGCGCTCCCGTGGAAGAAAGCCATCTTCGTCGATGTTCACCAATACGAGGAGGAACCGGATGCCGAGGTATGATGTGTTCCTTGAGGGCAGAACAGAGAGCTCCACCTGCTACTTCGGCGTCGCAGTCATGGCAGACGACCAAAAAGAGGCGGAGTACCTCGGACACGAAGCAGGGCGGAAGAAACACCGCGAGTGTGACGAAATCGAGGTCGTCGGCGTTATGCCGGTGATTTCAGCCCGGAACGCCGGAAAAGGGAGGCTCTGCCAGCGCATTCCGCTCAAAGAACGCGCTTTGAAGTTTGTAAAGGAGGCTATCAAAAATGGAAGAAGTAAGATTGATTGACGCGAACGCTTTGCACAAGCGCATCGAAATGAATCTCCATGCCAGTAACCCGTTCACTATTGAAGAATGCTGCTATAAGGACGCCCTGAACAGCGTGGATGAGGCTCCCACCATCGACCCAGAGAGCCTGCGCGGTCATGCCAAGTGGGTGAAGGACAAGGAATTGAAGTTTATCATCGTCGATGATGAAAACAACAGTCACGAGGAACCGGCAATTCGCTGCACCCATTGCAATGCCAAAATTTCGCAAAGCGATTTCGACAGCTGGGTCTGGAACTTCTGCCCGGTCTGCGGGTTCAAGATGGAGGATGAAACGGAGGAGCAACATGAAACCGATTAACGCAGAGGAAATCGTCCGTGTATTCAACGGCTGGCTCGAGGAGGCGGACAGCCTCGCAGAGCGGGAGGCCATCGAGTGCTGCATCGACCACATTCGGGACGCCCCAGCAGTCAGTCAGCAGGAGCTCCGCAGCTATATGCTGCCGTGGTTTAGCCCGTTCGCGGCCCCGTGGTGCGGGAAGATTCAGCGCGCTTTCCCGAAAGCCTACGCCACCATGAACTTCGAGCTGATTCTCGTCCCGAGGACGAACACATACATCAACCTCAACCACTGCAGCACCCCGGACGAGTTCAAGGCGGAGGTCATCGAGGGTGTATCGCGGTTTGCGTTCAAGGCGTTCACAAAGCCGCTGCGCAAGGAGCATCTCGACGGCATCAACAAGCTGCTCGACACCAAATTCACGCCGGAGGACATGGAGTACATCTACACCAACCTCGGCAACGGTATCAACCACGAGCTGTGCATGAAGTTTGTCAAGAGCGGGTATGACCTCAAAGTAATCGAGGAAAGCGCATGAACTGCCAATTTTGCGAAGATTACGAGTGGAGCAAGAAGCACAGGCCAAAGACCGGCAGAGAGTTATACACAAAGTATTACGTCTGCCTTTATGAGAGAACCCTCAGAAAGGGCTGCGGGCTTGCCTCAACCTACACTCACAAAAGACGGCCGCTGAACTTCTGCCCGGAGTGCGGCCGCCAGTTGAAGAAAACAAAAAAGGAGAACGAAACGTGAATGGAGTCATTCGGGGCCGATGCCCGAGGTGTGGCGGGAAAATTATTTATTCGGAATTTTACCAGAACGCACGGGACTACACAATCCGAAAAGACGGAAAAGTTCCGAAACGCTATGTATCCAGAAGCGGAGAACTAAGCGAGAGCGTAGCGGCCTGTGAAAACGGTTGCGGCGCATACTGGGAAGATGAAGATTTTTCCATCGGGCAAGACGGGATGTTCTACGACAATAAATACACGGAGGATGGGCAGGCATGAAAGAAAAACAAGCAAAATCCAACCACGAAACTTGAAAACGATTTAAGCATATTTCAATCTTTGACCACCAAATTTGAAAAATGGAGGACAAAATTTATGTTTCCGCAGAGAAGAATGACGACCGACACCCCGGATGGGAATTACTCGCAGGCTCTCAACCTGTTCGTGTGCGGCGAGGGCGGCTGGGTGCAGATGCCCAGCCGGAGCATCAGCCTCAACGACTACATGAAGCAGCTTATCAAGGCACACAACGCAGATATTGACACCGAGGGAACGCCGGAGGAGTTCGACATGACCCTGTGCGAGCACTTGTTCGACGGCCCGGAGACCATCGAGGGCCTGCTGGCAGAGCACTACACCCTCTCGTGGGCTCTCGCCTCGCTGCGCGACAAGCTCAAGCATTACGAGGATGCAGGCATCCCGGAGATTATGCCGGGCGGCTTGCAGACTATCGACCGCGCTATCGAAACCTACGGCAAGGACGCCCAGCTCACCAAAGCTGTGGAGGAGATGTCGGAACTCACCAAAGCACTCTGCAAGTACAAAGAGTGCCAGCGCAAGTACGACAACCCGCTCAATCGGAAGCCGCAGGAAGTGTACTCGAACATAGAGGAGGAAATTGCCGACGTTTTCATTATGCTGGTACAGTTGCTCGCATTTTTCAGAGGGCGCGAGAGTGTCAGCATTACGAAAATCGTATGGGACAAGCTCGACCGGCTCAAGGATAATCTGGACAAAGAAGCAGCAAAGCAGGAGGGGCGCAAAGATGATACACCAGAATGTTGATTTATACATCTGCGAACATTGCCGCCTCGAGTTTTACGACGAGGAGGAGTGCTTGGAGCACGATAAAACCCACTCGCCTCATTTCGATGGCTCGACGAACGAGGACATCGCTAAAGAGCTGGACGCGCTCGGTGCTAACGCTTGCAGCTTTCGGGTTGGAGATTGTGTTATGGGGATGACGGTCCACTCATTCAAAAATCTTATGAGCGTGGCGGCGAGAGCGTTGCGAGGAGGAGCGGACAATGCCGGAAAAGAGTGAGTTCGACAAGGCACTCGGCGAGTTGTACGACCTGACCGAGTGGGAGGACGCGGAGGCGGCCATCCGGGAGCTCCACGCGCGGGGGCCGGAAATTGAGCGGCTCTATCTCGACAGCAAGATTCTCCCCGGAGAGCTGCGAGCCCTCGTTATGGTGAGTAACTGCCTCGAGCGTGAGTTCATCCATCGGCAGCTTGCCACCGGGCAGCCGCTTCACATGAATGTTTTATAGGAGACAGCACAATGAGCGATGATGGTATGTTTTGCCCGTACAAGAAAAGCACGAAACGGGAAGTGAGCTACTCGTGGATTAGCCGGACCGAGATTACAACGGAGCGTTTCGGCTGGTGCTCGGAAAAGAAGTGCATGGCCTATGAGAATGGCCGCTGCAAGCGGCTGGAAAGAGAGGAAACCCAGTGAAGAAAAGAAACTGCAGGATGACCGGCGAGGAGAAGAATGTGCATGAGCGCGCCGTGAAGCTGCGCAAGATGACCGACGACAAGCTCGTGGAGCACATCGACCACATCCGGGAGGAGGCCTACAACACCGGCTACTCCGAAGCTGAGGCCCAGCGCGCATCGACCCCGGCCCCGGGCAAGACCCTGCCGCAGCTCCTCGAGCAGCTCGACGCCGGAGAGTGCAAGGGCATCAAGAGCGCGACCGCCTACAAAATCGCAGAGTTCGCCCGAGAGCAGGGCTACCTCGAATGAGCGGCCCGGTAAAGGACCCGCTCCGGGCCTTGCAGGGAGCGCGGAGCCGCGCGCAGGGAGGGAGGCTGGAAGAACAGGTAGAAGCCTCATGCGCTCTTTTGACAGAGACGGGCCGAGCCGACATAAGCAAGACGCCGGAGCCGATGAAACCGGTGAGCCAGCCGAACAAGTCGGGTCAGTTCCGCGCGGTGTATACCAAAAAGGCGGAACCGGATTTCAAAGGCGTCATGCTCGGAGGCCGCGCGGTGATGTTCGAGGCAAAGAGCACCGGGACGGGCAGGCTAAACAAAGACCGCGTACTACCGGAGCAGGCCAAAAAGCTCGATTCTTACACAGCCCTCGGCGCGCACTGCTTCATCGTTGCCACGTTCGACGGGCTGCGGGTATACAGAATCCCGTGGACGGTCTGGCGCAGCATGAAGCAGCGATACGGCAGAAACTACGTCACGGAAGCGGACATCAAGGAGTACGCCGTGCGGTTTGGCCCGGGATTTACCCCGGACCTACTGCGTGGCATCCCGACGATGTACGACATCAACCCGCTTTCCAACGTGAGCGATGTACTCACGGCGTTTTGTGGGATGCCCTACGGGACGCAGCCCGAGACGGAGGAGTGGCGCGCGGCCGTGTACAGATTTAACCGCTTTATGGACTGGACGACGCCGGAACGCTTTGTGCTGGTGGACGAAATACGGAGGGAACAACCGAACATGGAAAACCCGATATTCTCGTTTATGGGCGTCCCCATCACGGAGGACAGCGCGGGCAAGCTCAAAGAGGCCATGAAGAAATTCGGCGTCTCCGCGCTCGAAGTGGCGGAAGTTTGCGAACGCTTTGCAAAAATCGCCCGGGCCACACTCGACGAACTGCCGGACGGAAACAAAGAGGAGGAGCACGATGACTGAGCAGGAAATTGTGATAATGGCCGCAGAGGTGGCGGCAAAAGCGGCTGTCGCTGCCGTTCGGGCCATCTTAGGGAAAGAGATACAGGAGAGCGTCGAGGCCGCTGTGACGGACGCTGCCCGCCTCGGAGCGGAGGCCAGCATCAAGGCCGTGGAGCAGGAGCGCAAGAAGTTCCGGGACGGCCGGAGCGACCGGAGATTCCGCAATACCAAGCTCCTGCTGCGGAACTATACCGTGCTCAACGCCAACTGCTCCCATGCAGTATACGACGCGGCCAGTGCGGCCACCGGAGAGGAGAGCGTCGAGGAAATCGTGGAGGCACTGGACGAGCTGCTCGAGGAGAACCTCAAGGTCGAGAGCATTATGAAGTCGGCAGCCCGGACGCAGCTTATCATGCGCCATGTGAACAGGATGCTCGGAATCTACAAGGTCGTCTGCGAAAACAGCGTAGACGAGGGCGAGCAGAGGCACTACCGCGTCATCGAAGCCCTCTACCTGAGAGACCGGCCACTCTCACCGACGGCCGTAGCGGAGCGGGAAAAAATCGACAAGCGGACGGTCTACAAGGATGTGGACGCGGCTTGCGCTACACTCTCCGCCCTGATTTTCGGCATTGACGGCATCAAGAAAGCCTGACGGCACGAGACGGACGACCCGTTTCGGGGCAAAAACACGGCATTGACAAGGCACTATACGAGTGCTAAACTACAAAATGTAGAATACCAACAGCAAAAAGAAATCCCCTAAACCCATAATTTTTTCTCCTATTTGACGGGAGCCGCCTTGCGCAGGGCGGCTCCTCTTTTTTATGCGCAGGAGTGACCCGAAACGGGTCAAGGAGGAACGGCAGATGAAAATTATCACTCTGCCGGTGAGCGACCTCCATCCGGCGGACTACAACCCGAGGAAAGACCTCGCACCGGGCGACAAGCAGTACGAAAAGCTGGCCCGGAGCATCGAGACCTTCGGCTATGTTGAGCCCATCGTATGGAACCGGACCACCGGCAACATCGTAGGCGGCCACCAGAGGCTCAAGGTGCTGGTGCAGAAAGGCTACACCGAGGTACAGGTGGTAGAGGTCGAGCTCAACGAGCAGGAGGAACGCATCCTCAATGTTTCGCTCAACAAAATCTCCGGCCGGTGGGACAACGAGAAGCTCACCGCGATTCTGGACGAGCTGAAAGAGCAGGGCGAAATGGCCCTCACCGGCTTTGAGGACTGGGAGCTCGACGCTCTCAAGGTTACATACGACCACATCGAGGACCTGCTGAACGAGGACTTCTCCGACACCGGAAAGAGCGAGCCGAACAGCTACACCATGACATTCACCCTGCCCGAGGAGGTTCACGAGGCGATGGACAAGTATATCGACGAGAACCCCGCAGGCAAGGTTGAGCTGGCGCAGCTGCTCGTGAACAAGGCAAAGGGGCTTATCTGATGGAAATTATCAAAAAGAGAATCGCGGACATGGAGCGCGCGGAGTATAACCCTCGCGTGGAGCTCATGCCCGGCGATGACGAGTATGAGAAGCTCAAGAGGAACATTGACAGGTTCGGCGTGGTAGTCCCGGTAATCTGGAACAAGCGCACGAACCGTGTCGTGTCCGGCCACCAGCGTCTCACCGTGCTTATGAATGAGGGCGTCACCGAGACGGACGTATCTGTTGTTGACCTCGACGAGACCGCAGAGAAGCAGCTCAACGTCGCCATGAACAAAGTGACGGGCGAGTGGGACGAGGTAAAGCTCAAGGAGCTGCTGGACGGCCTCGGCGACGCGGCCCCGGAGACGGGATTCGACCTGTACGAAATCGAGGCCCTCGAAAACAACGTTGACGCTCTCGTAGACGGCGACTTTCTCGACAGCGAGCTCAAGAGCATCGAGGAGACGTTCAACATCTCGCTCAAGTTCAGCGCGGAGGACCGCGACGTCCTGAAAGAGTACATAAAGGACAACGGCAAAGAGGACCTTGTTGCCGTAATCGTCCAGAAGATTAGAGGTGAGATTTAATGGGCTGCAAATGCGGGAGCCAGATTATTCTCTGCAACCTGCCTGTGCGTTTCGACACCTATCGCGGCTGCTCACACGGCTGCCGGTACTGCTTCGCACAGAAGAAGAACGACATTAGCCACATCGAGCGCGACGAAAGCGTATACGGCCTGCGCTCCTTTATCGAGGGCAAGCGCGGCAACGAAACGGAGTGGTGCGACTGGAACATCCCTATCCACTGGGGAGGCATGAGTGACCCGTTCCAGCCGGTCGAAAAGCAGATTCGCGCCAGCTACGAATGCCTCAAGCTGCTGGCGGAGACGAAATACCCGTTTGTGGTGAGCACAAAGGGCCGTCTCGTTGCGGACCCGGAGTACCTCGACCTGCTGGCACAGTGCAACTGTGTGCTGCAAATCAGCATGGTGTGCAGCAAGTACGACCGCCTCGAACGCGGGACGCCCAGCTACGAGGAGCGGCTCGTCATCCTCAAGACGGTATCGGCCAGAGTGCAGCGCACCGTCGTCCGCATCCAGCCGTATATGCCCGAGGTGTTCCATGACGTTATGAAGAACATCCCTCGCATCGCGGAGGCAGGAGCCTACGGCGTCATCGTGGAGGGCATGAAGCTCTTTAAGGCCAAACCCGGCATGACGAAAATCGGCGGTGACTTCTGCTATCCGCTGCCCCGCCTCCGGCACGATTTTGAAGCCATCAAGGCGGAGTGCCATCGGTACGGCCTGAAATTCTACAGCGGCGAGAACCGGCTCCGCGCGTTGGGCGACAGCATGACTTGCTGCGGCATCGACGGCCTGCCCGGATTCCGGCCGAACGAGTATAACCTCTGTATGCTGATGAACGGCAAGAACCCGGAGCCGACGGAAAAGATGAAAGAGGTCGGAACAGGTGGACCGTTCAAGACGCTGAACCAGAGCGCGGGCAGCGGGCGCAAAATTGCAAAACAGAGCTTTTACGGCCTGATGCAGGAGGAGCTCGCCAAAAAGACCGACTATCACAGAAAGGTGTTTGGACTGGATGAATGAGTACAGCCTGACGCCGGTTCAGGAGGTGGACGGGCTGCACATCAAGCGGGACGACCTTTATGCCCCGTTTGGCCCCGGAGAGGTGAACGGAGGAAAGCTCCGGCAATGCGTGATGCTGGTGAACAGCGTCAAGAAGGACTACAAGAGCCTGCTGACGTATTGCAGCATCCACTCCCCGCAAGCACCCATCACCGCAGCAGTGGCCCGGGCGAACGGGATGCCGTGCAGAATCGTGTACGGCGGAACCACCCGGGAGAGCGTTGCGGCTCTGCCTATGCCCCGGCTGGCGATGAAATATGGGGCGTCCATAGTGCTCGCAGCACGTTCCGGCCGCCACAGCATTTTACACGCCCGCGCAAAAGAGCTGGCGGCGCAGGAAAACAGCTTTATTGTCCAGTACGGCATCAATATCATCGGGTACGGCGACACGCTGCTAACCGCAGTTGCGGCGCAGACAGAGAACCTCCCGGACGATATAGAAAACCTCGTGATGACCTGCGGCAGCGGCATCACCGCCACAGGCGTGATGATAGGACTGCACAGGTACGGGAAACGGGTCAAGAGGATGCACCTCGTAGCCACGGCCCCGGACCGGCGCGGATTCATCCATGAGACCCTCAAAAAGTACGGCGCAGACCGAGAGTTTGAGTACCACGACCTTTTCCACAGCCCCGGATTCGTTTATGAGAAGCCCGCAGCGGCTACATGGGGGGGCATTCGCCTGCATCCTCATTACGAGGCAAAGACGATGCAGTGGTTTAGAAGCTCCGGCATCGCACCGGAAAGCACCCTATTCTGGATTACGGGCGCGGAGCCTCGCAGCCCGGGACAGAGCTGAAAGTGAGGAGAGGAGGACAATGCCGAATAGGACCAAAGACGACCTTTGGGAGCGTCAACCGGGCGAAAGCGCGCAGGCCTACGAGGCATTTGCCATCTACCGAGACATGGGCTCAAACAGGAGCCTACGGGTCGTTGCCGAACAGTTATCCAAGAGTGACACGCTTATCAAGCGTTGGAGCCGCGAGAAAAAGTGGGGAGAACGCTGCCGAGCGTATGACAACCATTTGGATGACGTAGCCCGACAAGAGGCACTCCGAAAGTACAAAAAAATGAGGACCCGCCACATCGGCATCGCCTTGCAGCTCCAAGAGAAAGCCCTCGCGGAGCTCAAGAATCTGCCGGACGGGTCGATGACGCCAAAGGACATTATCCAGTTCCTCGACAAGGCCACAGAGCTTGAACGGGATAACCGGATGGAGGAGGCAGGCGTCACGGCCGGAGGCAAGACGGCGGAGGAGCAGGAGGAAACCACGCTCTCCCTCGCCGATGAAATCGCGGCCGCATACGAGAACCGGAAACGAGGAGAACAGACATGATGACCCAAGAGGCTATCCTGTACTATGCAGACCACCCGGCTGATTTTGTCGAGGACCTGCTCCACGTTACGCCGGACAAGAACCAGCGCGCCATATTGGATTCTGTGGCAAAGAACCAGATGACGAGCGTCCGCAGCGGCCACGGCATCGGCAAGAGCGCGGTCGAGGCATGGACCGTTATTTGGTTTATGTCAACCCGGCCATTCCCCAAAATCCCTTGCACAGCCCCGACACAGCATCAGTTATTCGATATTCTGTGGGCGGAGATAAGCAAGTGGCTGCGAAACAACAAAGCCCTCGAGCGGGAGCTGATGTGGACAAAGGAAAAGGTCTACATGAAACAGTACCCAGAGGAGTGGTTCGCTGTGGCCCGAACGGCCAGCAAGCCGGACGCCCTGCAGGGATTCCACGCTGACGACATCCTCTACATCATCGACGAGGCCAGCGGCGTGGACGACAAGGTGTTCGAGCCGGTGCTGGGCGCACTTTCGACGCCCGGAGCGCGGCTGCTCATGTGCGGAAACCCGACACAGTTGTCGGGCTTTTTTTATGACAGCCACCATAAGAACAGAGGCAGCTACACCACGTTCCACGTTGACGGCCGGAACAGCAGCCGCGTCTCGGACGACTTCGTCAAAACCATCATCCAGATGTACGGCGAGGATTCGGACGTTTTCCGTGTTCGCGTCGCCGGAGAGTTCCCCCGGCAGGAGAACGATGTTTTCATCCCTCTGCCGCTCGTCGAAAAATCCATTATGACCGAATGGACGGAACCGGCAAGACCTGTCCGCATCGACATCGGCTGCGACGTTGCCCGCTATGGTGACGACCGCACCGTCATCGGTTACAAGGTGGACGAAAAGGCCATGTTCTACAAGCGCAAGAGCGGGCAGGACCTTATGCAGACGGCCGACGACATCATGGAGCTCGGCCTAAAGCTCATGGAAAAGTACCGGTTCGACAAGGCTATTCCCATCAAGATAGACGACAGCGGCCTCGGCGGCGGCGTCACGGACCGTCTGCGGCGCGTAAAGCGCGAGCAGCCGGAGCGGTTCTGGTGGATGGATATTATCCCCGTGTACTTCGGCCAGCGCATACACCATGACTTTTACTACGACAGCACCACCTACATGATGAGCGTCGTGAAGAACCTACTTGCACCGCAGACGCCGGAGGGCGCACAGAAGCCCGTCCAGCTCATTCTCCCGAACGATAATGACCTCGTCGGCCAGCTTTCCACACGAAAGTATTCCATGACCGACGACGCCAAAATCCGCGTGGAGAGCAAGGACGCTATGAAAAAGCGCGGGATGCACTCGCCCGACGAGGCCGACTGCATCCTCCTGCTGTGCCTGCCGGTCAAACCCAAGAGGAGAGGAGACGTTAAGAAGTGAGCGACAAGAAGCAGCCCGCCCAGCAGCGGGTAAACGTCCGCATCGTTAAAGCGGACGACCCGGAGCAGCGCGGCGGGATGAAGCCCATCGCCAAAGCAGACGGCTCCCTGCAAATCACGCCGGAGGAGGCGTACACGGCAGGCATTTGGGCAAAACCGCCGTTTGACCTCCGAGGGCTTTCCAAGATGGTGGACGAAAGCACCATACTCCCGCAGTGCATCCGGGCCTACAAGTCTAACATCGCCGGATTCGGAATTGACATCCGGTACAAAGACGACTTTGCGGACGCGAACGAAACCCCGGAGATGAAAGCGGAGTGGGACCGGGCAACAGAAGTCGTCGAGATGCTCAACATGGAGCAGGAGAGCAACGAGCTCTTTGAGGACATCGTGGAGGCCCGGGAAACCTACGGCTGCGCCTACGCAGAGGTCATCCGGGACATGGACGGGAACGTCATTCAGCTTGAGTTCATCGAGGACACCCCCAGCGTGGAAAAGAGCCGGAGGCTGGACCCGCGCGTCGAGGTGACGTATTTCCACCGGGACCACATCGAGAACCGCATGAGGAAGTTCCGCAAGTATAAGCAGACCGTCAACGGCAAGACGGTCTACTACAAGGAGTTCGGAGACCCGCGAATCATGGACCCGACGAGCGGAGAGTACGTCACCGAGCTCGAGTTCAAGAGCCGCGCCAACGAAATAATCGAGTTCGCCATCGGGACCGCCACATACGGCAAGGTCCGGTGGGTTGGTTCCATCCTTACCGTAGATGGAGCCCGGAGAGCGGAGAGCCTCAACAATAACTATTTCCTGAACGGCCGCCACACCCCGTTGCTGATTATGGTTAAGGGCGGCAGCCTGACGGACGATAGTTTCGCCAAGCTCAAGGAGTACATGAACGGCATCCGAGGCGAGGCGGGCCAGCACAGTTTCATGGTGCTGGAAACGGAGGCGGCAGACAACCGCACCGGATTCAACGCCGAGAACCGGCCGGAGGTCGAGGTCAAGGACCTTGCTGCTATCCTGCAAAAGGACGAGCTTTTCCAAGACTACCTCGAAAACAACAGGCGGAAAGTGCAGAGCGCGTTCCAGCTCCCGGACCTGTACACCGGATACACGACGGACTTCAACCGCGCGACGGCGCAGACGGCCATGGAAGTGACCGAGAAGCAGGTATTCCAGCCGGAGCGGCGGCGTCTGGCGTGGGCCATCAACAACAGGCTGCTCAACTGCTATCAGTTCAAGTACGTCGAGGTGTTCTTCCGCGCGCCGGACGTTTCCAACCCGGACGACCTGTACAAGCTGCTGACCGTCTGCAACAACGCTGGCGGCCTCACCCCGAACAAGGCAAAGAGCGTCCTGTACAAGGCCCTCGGCGAGACCTCGGAGGACTTCCCCGAGGAGTGGGGCGACATTCCGCTCGCGTTTACCAACGCACAGCAGCGGGCCGCAGCCATCGCCGTGGCTGGAAACAGCCCCAGCGTGGCGCAGAATGGCGGTTCTGACGCTGGTAAGGAAAACACACAGCCGGAGGCAAAGCCCACGCAGAACGCCCAGCAGGGCGAGCCTAGCGTGGAGGAACAGCTCGACGGCCAGATTCAGAAAGCGGCAGCCGCTAATGAGACGGAGCTCGTCGCCGTGATGAAAGAGGTCCGACGCCTGCTGGTCGATATGAAACAGGAGGAGGGCGACGCGGAGTGAAGTGCTTACGCTGCGGACCTCTAATCAAGGCCATCGACGCATACCTCGCCAAAGCAGAAAACGACCTGTACGAGCAGCTCACGATGGAGGGATACCTCAAGGCAAAAGAGAGCCTGAACACCGTGGACGAAATCGAGGAGGTCGTGACGAAGCTCCTCGAGGACAACGCCGACGACCTGCTCAAGGAGCTGGCGGACGCCATCGACCTTGAAACTTTCTTCAAGGACAACTGGCCGAAGTTTAAGAACAAGAGCAAGCTGTCGCGGGACCTCTTCGACGTTTTCCATACTCAGTTTTCCACCATCATGCCGACGTATGTTGAGGCTTACGTCCAGAAAACGGATGCAGAGCTCACCGTTACGAAGCTCACCAAGCGGACAACCGATTGGATAAGCTCGTGGAGCAGCGACCTCGCCGACATTATGAAGCTGGACACCGAGACCGAAATCGAGGCAGTCCTGAAAAAGGGCCTGAACGACGGCAAGGGCATCAACGACGTCGCAAACCTCATTGCAGACAGCGGCATCCGCTCCCCGGGCTACCGCGCGCGGCGCGTGGCCCTGACGGAGGTGCTCCGGGCGCACGGCTATGCGCAGCTCGAAAGCTACATCCAGAGCCCGGCCGTCGAGGAGAAGATGTGGAAACACACCGGAGCATACCGGAACGACCCAAGACAGAACCATGTGGATATGGACGGCGTTCACGTCCCGAAAGGGCAGCCGTTCACCCTGATTGGAGCTGACGGAAATACCTACTACCCCATGACCCCACGAGACGTCTGCTTGCCGCCGAGAGAGAGCGTCAACTGCCATTGCCTTTTGCAGCCGGTAGTTAGTGAGGAGGTGCTCGGCCTCTCCCTTGAGGAGCGGCAGGCCCTCCAAGCGCAGGCCATCGCGGAGGACGACGGCGAGTGGGAGAAAGAGCTCGACGCGCAGAACAAGGCGCGCGCAGGCATCAACGAGGAGGACTACACATGAAAGTTACCATCGACGAAGCCCGAGTTGGAAAGCAGCCTATTCTCAAAATCGACGGCATCGAGCTGGCGAACATCGTAAACGGGTACACCCTGCACCATGACGCAGGACAGCCCGCAACGCTTGAATTACGGATTGCATTCGGAGCCGATTTATCCGAGATTGAGGCTCTGCTTGAGAACCCCAACGTCAAAATTATTATGCCGGAGGAGGAGCCCCATGTGGAAAGCACTTGACCGCATCGTTTCGGCGATTATTTTCCGCCTTTTCAAGCCTAAGTACCATGTGGAGCGAGTCGAGAGATACCAGCTCCCCGGGAGGCTGCGCATCGTCAAGTGGTGCGCAGCACCGGCAGACGCGCCGGAGGACGAGCTCCGGCGCATCTTCTCCATCGTAGACGAGCCCCAGTGCGATGATATGGTCGTTTGGTTCTATTCATCGCTTGAGGATATAGGCCGCAAGCCCTTTGACGTTGCACTCCTTGAGCGCAGCGGCAAGGACGCATGGCCGACCATTAGACGCCCTACCTAGGAGCGTAGAGAGGAGGTGAGAAAACCATGAGCAAAATCGAGAAAGCATACGCCATCACAGATGCAAAGATTTCTTTTGTCAGCCTTGTAGACAAGGCGGCCAACAAGAAACAGTTTCTTATCACCAAGGCGGAGCACGGCTCCGCCTCTTTTGCTTCTTACGGCCGAATCGTCAACGCGGATGCTGATAGCCACTACATCACCGGCATTGTCTATGAGCCCCTCACAGAGGACGCTCACGGCAATTACATGACGGAGCAGGAAATCACCAAGGCCGCGTACTGGTTCGCCAAGAACGGCAATCAGGTGGATGTGCAGCACTCGTTCGAGCCGCTCGAAAAGGCGGCCGTCGTCGAGAGCTATGTCGCGCCTTGCGATATGAGTGTCGGAGAGCAGGCCATCAAGAAAGGCACATGGATGATGACCGTCGAGGTGGACGACCCGGATATTTTCGAGAAAGTCCAGAAAGGCGAAATCACCGGCTTTTCCATGGGCGGCGTCGGAAAGTACAGCGACGAGGACGACCCGCTGCCCGATGACGGAGTGGCAAAGGCGGAGGAGCAGCCCGAAAAGGGTATGCGCGGCATCTTCAAGAAGATGGCCGCTGCCCTCGGCTTTGATGTTGTCGAGAAAGGCGAAGTTGCCGACAACTACACCAAGCGCATCCAGAGCGACAACTTCTGGACCGCGTTCTACGCGCTCAACGACGTTCTGTACCGGTACAACTGGGAGAATGACCATTGGGAGTTTGCGTCGGACGAGGAGACCATCCGAAACGCCCTGAACGACTTCAACGACATCGTCACCGAGCTGCTCACCAAAGGGCAGCCCGTTGCGAAATCGCTCGAAAGCTGCGCCGTCATCAAGGCCGGCAAGGCCATGAGCAAAGCCAACCGCAGCACGTTGCAGTCCATCTACACAAACCTCGGGGAGTTCCTCGATAAATTCCCCGAAGAAGAACAGGAGGAAACCGAAGTGACCAAGAAAGAAATCGAAGATACCGTGGCGGCAGCCGTCGCCAAGGCACTGGAAGCCCAGCAGAAGCCCGCGTCTGACCCCGTCCAGAAAGCAGCAGAACCGGCAGCAGAGCCCGCAGGCCTGACCGTCGAGGCCGTCAGCAAGATGGTCGAGGCGGCCGTCGCAAAGGCTCTCGGCCAGCAGGAGGAGCCCGAAAAGACCCCGGTGCTGCTGACCGCCGAGAATGTTGCGGACGTCGTCGCAAAGGCCGTCGCAAAGGCTGTCGCACCCGTCCGCAAGGCCGCAGGCCTGCCGACCAACCTGAACGATGATGGCGACCCGGAGGACCCTGTCGAGAAGTCCGAGCCGCACTATCTCGCTGGCATCCTGTAAGGAGGAACAAGCACTATGACCATGAGAAGCAATAAGGCAATCGTGAACGCAGCAGGCCAGACCATCACCACCGCCGGTCTGGCCGCTGGCGGCGCACTGAACCCGGAGCAGGCGAAGAAGTTCATTCAGCAGACCTTTGAGGCCACTCCGCTGAGCGGCCTCGTCCGCCACGAACTGCGCTCCGCAAAGACCGGCGAAATCGACAAGATTGGCGTCGGCCGCCGTCTGCTGCGCAAAAAGACCGAGAACACCGACGACGGCTACCGCTCCGGCGTGAAGCATGGCAAGCTGGAATATGCTTGCACCCCTGTCCGTCTGCCGTGGGAAATCACGGAGGAGACCCTGCGCGAAAACATCGAGGGCTCCAACTACGAGACCATCGTCACCAACCTGATGACCCGTCAGATTGGCTGCGACCGCGAGGACCTGTGCCTGAACGGCGACGAACGGTATGCCAAGGTCAAGGAGTTCAGCTCCTCTGAGACCTACGCTATTGGTGACCTCGTCGCATACAACAAGAAGGTCTACCAGTACACCGCAGCCCACACCGCAGGCGCATTCAACGCAGGCGAGGCCACCGAGCTGGGTACTGTCGATGACGCCGACTTCCTCAAGGTGAACGACGGCTGGGTCAAGCAGTTCAAGGAGGGCGGCCACGTTGTCGATGTGTCCGGCATCAACTCCGGC
>ENA-ORKV01001566-ORKV01001566.1-human-gut-metagenome-genome-assembly--contig:-NODE-1566-length-16807-cov-3.686850_pt1 | contig 16807 bp, 12 predicted proteins | sample MGYA00243058_ERZ508805 | MGnify/ENA primary metagenome ERZ508805 (study PRJEB26277, sample SAMN04329770) | human gut metagenome | biome: human-associated habitat | host: Homo sapiens | place: USA... | reverse complement strand
AGACTCCTCAGGCAATCAGATTCCGCATGTCGTCGAGACGCCAAGGCCTACTGTCACACCGAAGCCGACTGCTGCAGCCACAGCAAAGCCGACGGCGACGCCGAAAGCGACAGCTACGGCAAAGCCTAAGAAAACGACAAAGCCTAAGAAAACGACAAAGCCAAAGACAACAACCAAACCGAAGACAACGGCAAAACCGAAAAATACAGAAACTGCGAAGCCGTCTGCCACAGAAAAGGCAGAAAAGGTGAAAGCACCCGGAAAGGTCAAGGATGTTGTTGTTAAGAATAATAAGAAAAAGACATTAACCATTACCTGGAAGAAGACGTCAGGAGCTAAGGGCTATCAGCTTCGTTTTGCAACAACGAAGAAGATTCCGGGGGGCGCTGCATCGGTGACACTCACCGGGCGCAGAGCAGCACTGACCGATCTTTCCAAAGGCAGTGTCTTTTATGTGAAAGTGCGTGCATATAAACTAAACGGCAAAAAGAAAGTGTACGGTTCATATAGTGCCGTCAAAAAGGGAAAGGTCAAGAAGTAAAAGTGTTTAATATTGAGGAGGAGCTGAAAAAGCTGCCCGGAAAGCCCGGCGTGTATCTGATGCATGACGCGAAGGATGCCATTATATATGTGGGAAAGGCAATCAGTCTGAAGAACAGAGTACGGCAGTATTTTCAGCCAAGCAGAAATGTTTCACCAAAGATTGAGAAAATGATCTCACAGATCGATCATTTTGAATATATCATTACTGATTCCGAGGTGGAGGCACTGGTGTTGGAGAGTAATCTGATCAAAGAACACCGTCCCAAATATAACACCATGCTCAAGGATGACAAGAGTTATCCGTTTATCAAGGCGACTGTGGGAGAGACATACCCGCGTCTGATCTATTCCAGACAGGAGAAAAGGGATAAGTCAAAGTATTTTGGACCATACACAAGCGCAGGTTCCGCCAGAGACACGCTCGAGCTTCTTCGCAAGATTTACCATATCCGGAGCTGCAGACGTGTCCTGCCGAGGGATACCGGCAAGGAACGTCCGTGCTTAAATTACCATATCGGACAGTGTGATGCACCGTGTCAGGGATATATTTCCCCGGAGGATTACAGAGAGCATTTCAGGGAAGCACTGAAGATCCTGGAGGGAGATTATTCCGGTGTGCTTTCGTATCTTCAGGACAAGATGACGGCGGCAGCCGAAGCGATGCAGTTTGAGGAAGCCGCACAGTACCGCGACCTGATCGAGAGTGTCCGCAAGTCCTCCGTCCACCAGAAGATCACTGATTTTGATGGGCTGGACAGGGATATCATTGCGCTTGCAAAGGATCAGAGCGAGGCAGTCGTGCAGGTCTTTTTTATCCGGGAGGGCAGGATGATCGGCAGGGATCATTTCCATCTGAATGGTGTGGACGGTTCCAACAGACAGGAGATCCTGCAGGCATTTATTAAGCAGTTTTATGCGGGGACACCTTTTATTCCCAAGGAACTCATGTTAGAATATGAGATAGAGGATGAGGAAGTGATTGCACGCTGGCTCAGCGAGAGGCGCGGTGATAAGGTCCGTATCATTGTTCCTAAAAAGGGACAGAAGGAACGGCTTGTCGAGCTGGCGCATAAGAACGCGATGATGGTTCTGGAGCAGGATGCACAGAAGATCCGCCGTGCGGAGGAGCGTACGACGGGAGCAATGCAGGAGATCTGTTCGTGGATCGGTCTCACCGATGTTCACCGTGTGGAATCCTATGATATTTCCAATATCAGCGGTTTTCAGTCGGTCGGATCCATGGTTGTTTTCGAGGATGGATCGCCGAGAAGGAGCGATTACCGCAAGTTCCGTATTAAGACCGTGCACGGACCCGACGATTATGCCAGCATGCGGGAGGTGCTGACCAGACGCTTTCAGCATGGACTGGACGAGGAGAAGAAGCTGGCGGACGAAGGGCTTTCCGGCGAGGAAGGCAGCTTTACGCGATACCCGGATCTGATCATGATGGATGGTGGTAAGGGACAGGTTCATATTGCCGAGGAGGTTCTTGACAAGCTGCAACTATCCATTCCGGTATGCGGTATGGTCAAGGATGACAGGCACCGGACCCGTGGTATTTACTTTCATGGGGAGGAGCTGCCGATCAATACCGGCAGCGAGGGCTTTCATCTGATGACCAGGATTCAGGATGAGGTTCACCGGTTTGCGATCGAGTATCACCGTTCCCTGCGCAGCAAGGTACAGGTCAAGTCGATCCTGGATGACATTCCGGGGATCGGAGAGAAGCGCCGCCGCGCACTGATGAAGAGATTTGGCTCCATAGAAGCAGTACGGAGCGCAGATATAGAGGAGTTAGCACAAACAGAAACAATGAACATGGGGGCAGCCACGAAGGTCTATGAGTTCTTTCATTCCACAGAGAACCATCCGGAGGGCAGCTTGCAAGAAGGAGAATAGCATATGGCAGAGACTTACAGCGTATCACTGGAAAAGCTCATTGAGCAGATGGAACTGGAAAATGTCACATCCGATGTGGATGTATCGCGCATCGACATCGTACAGACCGATGTAAACCGTCCGGCACTGCAGTTAGCAGGCTTCTTTGATTATTTTGACTCCGGAAGGATTCAGATCATCGGTCATGTCGAGCATACCTACATGGAGCAGAAGGGATTGGATTACACGCTGGAGATGATGGAGATCATCATGGCGGGCAGCGAGCGTCACACAAAGCCGCCGTGCATCGTGTTTTGCCGTAATCTTCATATTGACGAGAAGCTGGTTCAGCTTGCCAGCAAATATCAGGTGCCTATTCTGCGCACCCCGAAGGAGACCAACGCATTTATGGCAGAGGTCATCCGCTGGCTGAATGTCGAACTGGCACCGCGCTGCAGCGTGCATGGCGTACTTCTCGATCTTTTCGGAGAGGGTGTACTGATCATGGGCGAGAGCGGCATCGGTAAGTCTGAGGTTGCGCTGGAGTTGATCCACAGAGGTCATCGTCTTGTATCTGATGATGTCGTAGAGATTAAGAAAGTAAGTGATGCTTCCCTGATCGGAAGCGCACCGGACATCACCCGTCATTTCATCGAGCTGCGCGGTATCGGTATCATCGATGCGAAGACATTATTTGGTGTAGAGAGTGTAAAGAACGAGCAGGAGATCAATCTTGTCATCAAGCTCGAGGAATATAATAAGAATCAGGAATATGACCGTCTCGGTCTGGAGGAGCAGTACATTGAGTTCCTTGGCAACAAGGTCGTATGCCATTCCATTCCGATCCGCCCGGGTCGTAACTGCGCGATCATCTGTGAGTCTGCGGCAGTCAACTACCGTCAGAAGAAGATGGGCTACAATGCGGCACTCGAGCTTTACAACCGTGTCACCAACAACATTGCAGAGAAGTCCCAGAAGAAATAAGTACAGACTGGGGATTTTAAATGGAGGGGTATTTATGAAATTTGTCAAATCAGATGATTTAAAACTGGGAATGCGTCTGGCAAAGCCAATCTACAACAGAGACGGTGTTATGCTGTATGAGCGCAATTCCAAGCTGACCAGACAGGGTATCGTCAGTATCCAGAATTTCGGATTAATCGGGGTGTACATTCTGGAGCCGGCAGAGCCTGTTCCGCCAATGTCACCGGACGACATCGAATTTGAACGCTTTCAGGCAATGGCGATCTTCACGATTCGTGAGATTCTCGATGCCGTCACAAAGCAGCAGGAAGCAAAGGGCATGTATCAGTTTGCCAACCAGATCATCCGCCGCTACGGAAGCCTGAACCATAAGATCAGCTTTGTACAGAATCTGCGGAGCAATGAGGACTATGTATATAAGCATTCCCTCAACACAGCCATTTTGTGTGCGCTGATCTCACACCGGATGGATATGGAGTTTAAGCAGCAGCTCGATATTGTTGTCGCTGCACTCCTGCATGATGTGGGAAGCCTGATGATCCCGGCGCATATCTACCGCAAGCGGAAGAATGAGATCACGCCGGAGGACGAGAAGAAGATCCGCACCTATCACTATGCGGCGATCCAGCTGATCGACAACGATTACGATTTGGATCCGGAGATCAAGCGCTGTGTCAGGGGTGTGATCAATGATCTGCATGATACCGGCAATGACGATGCGACTGCACATCATTCGCTCAATATAGACATATTAAAGACGGCGTATGCATACGATTCCATGACGGCAATGAACTTTGAGGAAGAGCCGACATCCGAGATCGAAGCGGTACGCACACTGCTGAACCCGGATAATGGCTACGATCAGGAGGTCGTTGCCGCACTGATCGAGAGTATCAATATTCTGCAGCCGGGAGTCTGCGTGGAGCTGTCCAATGGGGATAAGGGACTTGTCGTTGCCGGCAATGACAGTGATGTGCTTGCACCGGTGATCCTTTCCTTCCGGGACAATGTTCTGTACAATATGGCAGATCACTATGTGGCACAGCAGATTCAGATCCGGGATATCATGAAGACCATGGACAACCGTTATGTCATCGACAACGATCTGCTGATCAGTTATCACGGCAAACCGGTTCACATGGGGGAGAAACTGACACACAAGAATTTTTAAAGGACAAAGAACATGTATATTATAGTAGGATTAGGAAATCCCGAGCGCCGCTATGACGGAACCCGCCACAACATCGGGTTTTCTGCGGTGACGGCACTTGCCGATATCTACGGGATTTCCATGGACATGAAAAAGCACCGTGCGGTGTGCGGCAAGGGCGTGATCGAGGGACAGAAGGTCATCCTTGCCATGCCGCAGACATATATGAACTTAAGCGGAGAGAGCGTTCGGGAACTGGTCGATTATTATAAGATCGATCCTGAGGAGGAGCTGATCGTCATTTATGATGACATCAATCTGGCACCCGGCAAGCTGCGGATTCGTCCAAAGGGAAGCGCAGGTGGTCACAATGGAATCAAAAACATCATTGCTCATCTGGGAACACAGGTATTTCCGCGTATCCGCATCGGCGTCGGTGAGAAGCCGAAGGGCTGGGATCTGGCAGATTATGTGCTGGGACGTTTCTCCAAGGAGGAAGAGCCGGTTGTCAGAGAGGCTCTGGAGAAGGCGGCGAAGGCATGCAGTGAGATCATTAGGGAGGATGTCACTTCTGCCATGAACAAATATAACAACAAGTAATCATCCGTAGATTAACAACGGAACAGAACGAGAGGACAATCATCAATGGAAACCCTATGGAAACCTCTGGAGGAGTTAAACGCCTACGGCGGAGCCAGAGAATGCATTGAGCGCGGCAGGATGCCGGTACAGATATCCGGCTGCATCGATGGTCAGAAGAGCCATCTCATCAGCGGTCTGGCACAGTCCAAAAAGTGGACGGTGATCGTAGCTGCCAACGAGAGAAAGGCGAGAGAACTTCTGGCAGATTATCGGATGTACGACAAGGAAGCCGTGTTTTATCCGGCAAAGGACGTCATCTTCTACAGCGCCGATGTACACGGCAATGCAGTGGAGACCGAACGACTAAAGACAATCAAATCACTATTCGATCAAGAGGGCGGCACAGTGATCACCACCATGACGGCGGGGATGGAATATGTGCAGTCCTTATCTGTCTATAAGAAGTCCTGCAGGTGTCTGGAAGAAGGGGGACAGGTTGATCTCGAGGAACTCACCCGCAGCCTGGCGGATATGGGCTATGAGAGACAGGGTCAGGTTGACGGTCCCGGCGAATATTCCATTCGCGGCGGCATTCTGGATATCTATCCGCCGACCGGGGAATGTCCGTACCGTATTGAACTCTGGGGAGACGAGATCGACACGATTCGTTCCTTTGATGTGGAAAGCCAGCGCTCCGTTGAGCGCGTATCAGAGCTTGTGATCTTTCCGGCGATGGAGATCATTCTGACGCAGGAACAGATGAGGCAGGGATTTGCAAAGATTGCCAAAGAACAGAAGAAGCTGCAGGAGAAGTTTAAGAAGGCAAAGAACTTCGAAGCCTTCAATCGTCTGGCCGACACGATGAAGGAATGGCGGGAGCGTGTAGAATATACCCGCAGCGGCACCGGTCTGGAAAGTTTTTTATTATACTTTGATTCAGAGGCAGGCTCCTTCTTTAATTTCTTTGATCCGGCGGAGACGTTATTTGTTGTGGATGAGCCGGTGCGATGCCGTGAGGCGATGGAGGCGGTCGAGGCAGAGTTTCGGGAAAGCATGGAAAGCCGTCTGGAAAAGGGACTTTTGCTGCCGGGACAGATGGAGGATTTATACAGTGCCGAGGCAGTCAGCACGATGCTCAGCCGGAAAAGCACGTTGTATCTGACAAAGCTGGACGGACTCCCGAAGGATCTTACCGTACGGGAAAACTATCATCTGCAGTGTCAGGCGATTGCTTCTTACAATAAGCATTTTGAATTGCTGGTCGAGGATATGAAGAAGTGGCGGCAGCAGGGCTATCGTATTCTGATGCTCTGCGGTTCGAGAACGAGAGCAAAACGTCTTGCCAGTGATTTTGGGGAGTACGATCTGCCGGCGTTTTACAGGGAGACGCTCGACAAGCCGCTGAAGCCGGGCGAGATCATGGTAAGCTACGGCAGGCTGTCGAAAGGCTTTTCCTATACACAGCTTCGCTTTGTGGTTGTGACGGAGAGCGATATCTTTGGCGCTAAAAACAGAACGACAAAGAAACGACAAAAGCAGTACAATGGAAAGGTCATTCAGAGCTTTAACGAGCTCAATGTCGGGGATTATGTTATCCATGAGAACCACGGACTCGGCATTTACCGTGGCATCGAGAAGATCAAGGTAGACAATGTTGCAAAGGACTTTGTAAAGATCGAGTACGGCGACGGAGGCAATCTTTATGTGCCGGCTTCGTCACTGGATGTTCTTCAGAAATACGCCAGTCAGGATGCCGCTAAAAAGCCAAAGCTTAACAAGTTAAATACCGTCGAATGGAAAAAGACAAAGACGCGAGTCCGCGGAGCCGTAAAGGAGATCGCCAGAGAACTCGTCGAGCTTTATGCGAAGCGGCAGGAGCAGCCCGGTTACCGGTTCAGTCCGGACACTGTCTGGCAGACCGAGTTCGAGGAGATGTTTCCGTATGAGGAGACGGCGGATCAGCTCGATGCGATCGCTGCCACCAAGCGCGATATGGAGAGTGGCAAGGTTATGGATCGCCTGATCTGTGGCGATGTCGGTTACGGTAAGACGGAGGTTGCGATCCGTGCTGCCTTCAAAGCAGTCAACGACAACAAGCAGGTAGCCTTCCTGGTGCCGACCACGATCCTGGCACAGCAGCACTACAATACGATCAGGGAGCGTCTCGGTGATTATCCGATCAATGTGGAAATGATGTCGCGTTTCCGCACACCGAGCCAGCAGAAAAAGACGATCGAGAAGCTCAAACGCGGCGAGGTGGACATTGTGATCGGTACGCACCGCCTGCTGTCCAAGGATGTGGTATTTAAAGATTTAGGCCTTTTGATCGTGGACGAGGAACAGCGCTTCGGCGTCACCCACAAAGAGATCAAGCAGATGAAGGGCGATGTGGATGTCCTCACCCTCTCCGCAACACCAATCCCGCGGACGCTTCATATGAGTCTCGTCGGGATCCGTGATATGAGCGTACTTGAGGAGCCGCCGGTAGACCGGCTTCCAATCCAGACCTTCGTTATGGAGCACAGCAGCGAAATCATCCGCGAGGCGATCAACCGTGAGCTTGTGCGGGGCGGTCAGGTGTATTATGTTTATAACCGTGTACACAACATTGACGAGGTCGCATCGGAGATCTCCGGGCTTGTGCCGGATGCCAACGTGGCATTTGCGCACGGTCAGATGAGCGAACGCGAGCTGGAGCGGATCATGATGGGCTTTATCGAGGGCGAGATCGATGTGCTGATCGCCACTACCATCATTGAGACGGGACTTGATATTTCCAATGTAAATACGATCATCATAGATAATGCCGATCAGATGGGACTTTCCCAGCTCTATCAGCTTCGCGGCCGCGTCGGACGTTCCAACCGGACCGCATATGCATTCTTAATGTATAAGAAGGACAAGATCCTGCGGGAGGTTGCAGAGAAGCGTCTGGCAGCGATCCGGGAATACACGGATCTTGGCTCCGGCATCAAGGTAGCGATGCGCGATCTCGAGATCCGCGGAGCCGGCAATCTGCTCGGTGCGGCGCAGTCTGGTCATATGGAGGCGGTCGGTTATGAGCTTTATTGTAAAATGCTCAGCGAAGCCGTCCGTACCATGAAGGGAGAGCAGCCGGAAAAGGAAGATTTAGACACAAATATCGATCTGCAGGTTGACGCATTCATTCCGGCATCGTATATTAAGAGTGAATATCAGAAGTTGGATATGTATAAGCGCATCGCTGCTCTGGAGAATGAGGGTGAACGCTCCGACATGGAAGACGAACTGATCGACCGGTTTGGAGACATTCCGCATGCGGCGCAGAATCTGCTGCGGATTGCCGTGCTCAAAGCGGCAGCCCATCGCAACGGAATCTTGCAGATCGCACAGAAACCGGATGGAATCCGGTTCTATATGCAGCCGGATGCCGTGCTTGACGTGGCAAAGATACCGGCAATGATCGAAGCCTTCGAGGGAAAGCTTCGTTATATCTCCGGGAATGACGCCCATTTCCTGTACATTCAGAAAGCGCTGGAGACAGGAAAGAGTACGGCGGCAGTGACCGGTCGTACTGCGGCGAAGGAGAAACGTTTACAGGCAGAGAGAATCTTTGCGGCAGCAGAAAGTGTAGTGGAAGCAATCGCCGGAGTCGGCGGTGGCGAAATGGGAACGAAAGGAACAGGCTTTGCCGCGGCAGAGCCGGCAGACGCATCAAATGCGAAGAAATGAGGGTAATATGATACAGAGAAAACAATGGATGTCAATCCTGTGCATCGCCATGGCAGTGATGGTATTATTCACCGGCTGCGGCAAAAAGAAAACATCAAAGCTGGAGAAGGACGATATTTCTTCCGGTACCGTTGTCATGATGGTCGGGGATTATCAGGTACGCTACAGTGAAGTCATGGCATACTGCTACTTCCTGAAGTGTCAGTATGAGGACAGCTTCGGCAAGGAGCTCTGGAACTACAAGCTCAGTGAAAATGAAACAATCGGAGATCAGGCAAAGCAGGAAATCGTCAACATGATCACGCAGCTTAAGGTCATTTCCGGCGTGGCACAGGAGCAGGAGGTCAGCCTGTCTGCGGACGAGCAGGACGAGGCACTTCGCCAGGCGGAAAGCCTTGTGCAGAATGCGACGGCAGCCGACAAGAAGACATATTCCCTTTCCGTACAGAAAATCAGCGAGATCTATCAGGAGAACCTTCTTGCCGAGAAGATGTTTTATGTGGCAACCGATGATGCGGACACCAACGTATCCGATGAGGAGGCACGGCAGGCAATCCTTGATAAGAAAGCAAAGACAGCGTCCGGTGCGGCAATTGGCACAGAGGAGGATGAGACTGCGATCACACAGGATATGATCAGTCAGCAGAAAGAGGTCATCATTCAGCAGCGTCAGTCAGACATGTTTGTCAAGAAATATAACCAGTGGCTGCAGGACAAGAAGGTTGATATCAATCAGAGTTTCTGGAATGATTTTTCCCTCTAGGAGAATGTCATTCCGGATCGTTTTGAAGGTGCAGCGTGCGGAGAAATTGTCTGCGGGAAAGGCTGTTTACAGCCGGGAGCAGATTTGTTATACTGAAAGTTAGGACAAAGAAAGCATAGGGACGAAAGAGAGGAATGTCAAATGGTGAAAGCAGAGCATGTTAATCCATTTATCTTATCCGTATGTAAGGTGGTCAAGGATGTGTGTATGATGGATCTGACCATCGGTAAGCCAGACGTGAAGAAGGAGGAGTATCCAGAGGATGCCTCTATCATTGAGCTTGGACTGGTCGGAGCACTGCAGGGCAAGGTGATCCTGAATATGGAGCATCCCACGGCATTGGAAATCATATCCAAAATGATGATGCAGCCGGTTGACACGATCGATGAGATCGGTCAGAGCGCGATCTCCGAGCTTGGTAATATGATCGCAGGCAACGCAGCGACCGTATTTGCCAGCAACAACATTCTGATCGACATCACGCCGCCAGATTATTATGAGGGAGGCCGGTATCAGGGCGAGGGGTGCCAGATGTTAAGCATTCCGTTCCGCTCGGACGCGGGAGCCATCTCGGTGGACATTTTTATAGCAGAATAACAGAACTGTCTGCATACAGATCTGACACAGCATGTCAGTATTGCCGCGGCAGGATGATACAGGGATACAGCCGGCAGCAGATGCATGTCGGTTTTCTTCCGTTTCATAAGAGATAATAACAGATAAGAAAAGAGGATAAACATGGCAGGATTTAAACGATACCGCAAGGACGATCCGGTTTCGTATTCCCTCGGGATTACGTTGACCTTTGAGCTCCTTCGTTACAAGACAGAATATGTCAATAAGGTCTACGTCCACTCTGCAATGAAGGAGGGAGAAACCTACGACAAGCTTCGACGGATATGCGGGGAGGCAGGCATCCCGATCCGACAGACGGACAAGATCTTTCATGTTCTTTCCCAGAAAGAAAACTGCTATGTGATCGGAGAGTTTCGCAAGTTTGAGGATGTGCTTGATCCCAGGGCATCCCACATTGTACTTGTCAATCCGTCCAATGCGGGCAACATGGGAACGATCATGAGAAGTGCACTTGGCTTTGAACTTAATCAGATGGCGATTATCCGCCCGGCGGTCGATGCGTTTGATCCGAAGGTGGTCCGCGCATCCATGGGAGCGATCTTCTCCACGCGGTTTCAGTATTTCGACAGCTTCGATGAATATCTGGAGCAGTTCGGGGAGAGAGAATTATATCCGTTTATGCTGCAGGCAAAGATCACTTTGCCGGAGATCAGTCCATCCGGAACATACTCGTTGATCTTTGGCAACGAGGCAACAGGACTTCCGAGAGAATTTCTCGATATCGGAACCTCTGTGATCATTCCGCATTCCGACCGGATCGACAGTCTCAATCTGCCGATTGCTGCAAGTATCGCCATGTATGCGGCACACAGTGCAGCCCGCCGGTAGGTGTTGACAACAAATGTATAATATATTATAGAAGAAAAGCAGTCCGGCATTTGCATAGCGAAGAGCCGATTCAATAAAAGAAATGGAGGATTATCATGGCAAAGATAGACATTATTTCAGGATTTTTAGGAGCAGGAAAGACCACACTGATCAAGAAGCTGATCGCGGAAGCATTTCCGGGCGAGAAGCTGGTACTCATAGAGAATGAATTTGGAGAGATCGGAATCGACGGCGGTTTCTTAAAGGAAGCCGGCATCCAGATCACCGAGATGAACTCCGGCTGTATTTGCTGTTCTCTGGTAGGAGACTTTGGTGCCGCCTTAAAGGAAGTGCTTGAGAAGTATTCTCCGGACCGTGTTATCATTGAGCCGTCCGGCGTTGGTAAGCTTTCCGATGTCATCAAGGCAGTACAGAATATCGGTGATGGCGTGGTGATCAACAGCACCGCAGTCGTTGTTGATGCACAGAAATGCAAAATGTATATGAAGAATTACGGGGAGTTTTATAACAACCAGATCGAATATGCCGGCACAGTTATCTTAAGTCGTACCCAGAAGGTATCTGATGACAAACTTGACACCTGTGTCAAGATGATCCGCGAGAAGAACGATGAGGCATCCATCATCACAACACCATGGGATGATATTAACGGCAAGAATATTCTTGAGGCAATGGAGAAGGTAAACTCTCTCGAGAAGGAGCTTATGGAGGAGCATGAGCACCATCATCATGACGGAGAATGCTGCTGTGGACACCATCATGACCACGACGAACATCATCATGATCATGACGGAGAATGTGGCTGTGGACACCATCACGATCACGAGGAACATGAACATCACCATGACCATGACGGAGAATGTGGCTGCGGTCATCACCATGACCATCACGATGGCGAGTGTGGCTGCGGACATCATCACGACCATGAGGGCCATCATCATGCAGACGATGTGTTTACAAGCTGGGGCGTAGAAACAGCGCATAAGTTTACAGAGGACGAGCTGAAAGAGATCCTTGACAAGCTTGCAAAGGGCGGCGAGTACGGAGAAGTGCTTCGTGCCAAGGGTATCGTTACTCCTGCAGAGGGCGAGTGGTTCCACTTTGACCTGGTACCGGAGGAGACAGAGCTTCGCCGCGGCGCGGCTGATTATACCGGACGTATCTGTGTGATCGGTGCAAACCTGAACGAAGACAAGCTCAAAGAACTCTTCCACGTATAAAAGCTGCTTGACTAAGAAGAATAGAATGATGCAGATGCCACAGAGCAGCACGATATGTGAAGCGTGAAAGATACACAGTGCATTTCATTGCGGCAGGTCATCTGCGGAATGGAGATTAATATGTTTGGAAAACAGAAACAGGAGATGATGGTATATGTCATCATGGGCTTTCTGGAGGCAGGAAAGACAAGCCTGATCAGAGACCTTCTGGTGGACGAGCTGTTTGATGACAAATCAAAAACACTGATCCTTGTATGTGAGGAAGGCGAGGAGGAATATCCGCAGGCATTGTTGGATCAGACACATGCGGCTTGTGAATACATTGAGGACGAAGAATCTTTCAATGGCAAAGTGATCGAGAAGTTCCTTAAAAAGCACCGCCCGGACCGCATCATTATCGAGTACAACGGAATGTGGCCGACCGTGCATATTCCGGAAATGTATGATTCTCTGGAGGAAATCTGCTTTGACAGAGAAGTATATTTCCAGACCATCGATGTGGTAAATGACGAAACATTCTTATTATATACCCGAAATATGCCGTCCATGATGGTAGAGCATTATAAGGTGTCAGAGATGGTCATCGTTAACCGCTGTACCGTGGAGAATACCAACAAGAATGCAATCCGCGGAAGCGTCAAGGCAGTCAATCCGCGAGCACAGATCGTGTATGAGTCAGAGGACGATGCCTTCTATGAGATGAAGGACGAGATGCCGTTCGATGTCAATGCGGACGTGATCGACATCAAAGAGGATGACTTCGGTCTCTGGTATGTCGATATGATCGATCATCAGTCCATATATGATGGCAAGACACTGCATCTGACCGGACGGATACAGAAGGCAAAAGGACTGGAAGCAAGTTATGTAATATTTGGACGCCATGCAATGACCTGCTGTGCCGATGATGTGCAGTTTATCGGTTTCCTTTGTAAAGCAGATGACTGGTCCGGCTTTGCCAATGGCAGCTATGTCACGATCACGGCAAGACTTGAATTTAAGTTCCGCAAAGAGTACGGAGAAGAGGGACCTGTATTCTATGCCGAAGAGGTTACAGCCGCTCAGAAACCGAAAGAAGAACTCGTATATTTCAATTAGAATAGTCATTTATTGCGCTGTGTTCGCCTGCAGGATGGACGCAGCGCTTTTTAGTAAATTTTTCTTGTGCAAAATATACTATAAAAATAAAGGAAATGAAATAAAATTATGGAAAAAGTACAAAATATTTCAAAAATGTGGCGTTCTTGGACATAAAATACAAAAATGACCGATTCGGATTGGTAAATTTGTATATATCTTATTTGTTGAAAAGTTGATATTATATTATGCGTAATGGAAGTGGTATAGCTGTCGGCAGTTGCGGATGCCGAAGGTTATGTTCACTTCTTAAAAATCAAACATACCCAAAACGATATTGGGGGAAAATTTAAGGAGGAAAAGAAATGAAGTTAACAAAAGGAATGAAGAAAGCTCTTTCCTTGCTTCTGTCTGCTGCTATGGTAGTAACAGGAGTAAACGTAACTACAAACGCAGCTAGTGCTGCAGACGCAGTTCCATCATTCACATGGACTAACACCAACACAAATAGTTGGGATAATGAGTCCGTAGAAGTTTCACTTGCAAAGGGTGATGCTGAGTACACAGCTGAGTTTGTGAAAGCAGCTGGTGCAACTGGTCTTAGAAATCTTGGATATGTTGAGCCGGATGCTGAATCTGCATTAAAGATTACAGTTAAGACTGTAATTGTTAATGGTGTTGAGTTTGAGTTGAATAAGGCAGTTGATATCACATCTGATAAAAAGAATGGTTTGGCAAATATCTGGGATGGTAAGTCTCCAAAAAATGTTCTGTATACAAATGGTGACAAGGATCTCTATTGCAGCGCAGATGAGATTTCTTACCGTGAGAACGGAGAGGCTAAGAAGATTGAGACTCTTTCATATGTATTTGATGTAACTAACACTGGTTACACACCTGTAGAGTCTACAGAGCCATCTGAGGATCCGGCTACAGAGACACCGGCTGTAACAGAACCTGCTAAGGTTACAACAACACCGGCTGTAACAGCAGAGCCAACTGTAGAGCCGACAGAAGCACCTACAGATCCTCCTGCAAAGCCTGCACCGGCTGATCTTGATAAGGGTCATCAGGCATACCTGATGTACACTGACAGCAACTGGAATTGGGGATGCTGGAATACAAATAAGGGTGAAGACGCTGTTGTAACCGGTAACGGTACATATACAGTATCTATCAAGAAGTCTGATTTCAAGTCTACTGATGTAGCTGAACCGGCTAAGGGTGCTACAGTATTCTGTGTAGATATCTCTGGACTTTGCAACTCTGATAAGATGGACGCTTCTAAGGCAGCTATCTCTAACGTTATCATCAAGGCTGATGATAAGGTATTCAAAGCTGACGAGACAAAGATGTACGAAGGAGACATCGAGGGCAAAGGCAACTATCGTCTTGAGATCTGCAACCAGTATGGTTGGGATAAGACAGGCGATTTCGTTACAAAGGATGAGTTCGATCCTAACGGCGAGTTCGGTTTCGAGGAGTCTCTTTCTGTAACATTTACTGTAACTGGTATCCAGGAAGGTAAGACACCTGAGAAGGCATTTTTGACAACAGATGCAGAGGGCAATGAATTATCTGTAGTATCTGCAGTAGGCGTTAGAGCAGCTGAGGCAGCTAAGATCACTCCGGCTCCTAAGGCTACAGCTAAAGCTCCTGTTGCTAAGACAGCAACACCAGCAGGCGTTAAGACAGCTACACCAGCAGCTGTTTCTACAAAGTCTGTACTTGGTACAAGCAAGCTTACAACCGCTAAGAAGATGGTAGTAGTAGCTCCTGGCAAGTCTGTAAAGGTTGGATTCAAGGCTACAGCAGCTAAGAATACATCCGGTGCAGCAATCGTTAAGGCTACAACAGCTTCTAAGAAGGTTGCAACTGTAAAGGTTAAAGGTAAGAAGGTAACAATCAAGGTTCCTAAGAAGGCTGTAAAGGGTGCTTCTACAACAGTTACTCTGAAGTCTACAAAGGCAAATGGTAAGGCTATCTCTGCTAAGATCAAGGTTTATGTCCGCAACTCAGCCAAGAAGGTTAAAGCAGCTAAGAAGGCTATCACCGTTAAGAAGGGTAAGACAGCTAAGTTAGTTATCAAGGCATCTAAGGTTCAGAATAAGAAGAAAGCTTTCGTTGATACAATCACCGTTAAGGGCAAAGTTCTTAAGCTGACAAACGTTAAGTATGCTAAGGGTAAAGCAACTCTTACTCTGAAGGGTGCAAAGAAGGCTAAGAAGAAAGCCGTTACTATTAAGGTTGGTAGCAAGAAGGTTAAAGTTAAAGCTACTGTAAAATAATAGTTCACTTCTATTACAAATAAAAGAGCTTTCAAAAGGAAAGGGGATGCCCGTCGGGTGTCCTCTTTTTCTGTTCTGTAAACCGTACCGGATCCCTCTTAATGCTGTCGGATTACTGACTAAGACTTCCCATACCTCAAATTGATGTATGGGAAGTCTTAGTTACTGAATAAAGCGATTTTACTGATGAAGCGAATATTTCTTTGTGTGATGTCCGGTGAAGGCGGAGGTAGTGATAATAGAGCTGGGGGCGATAACGTATCATCCATCCCTAATTGCTCGGGAGGAAAATTTGCTGCATTTGCAAAAATTAACAGAAAGTTTACGAATTATCTGCCGGGAGATTTTCCCCATTTGATTGTGGAATCAAAAAAATCAGAATTATTTTTCTGCAATTCAGGAAATAAAATAGAAAATCGTGTCGATTCATCAAGAAAACCGCAAATTTTTATGTGCCGTAAAGCCAGTGTTTATGCGGGTTCCGGTAAAAACAAGAAAAAAATCGAAAAAACTTTCAAAAAAGTGTTGACAAGTTATGGTAAGCGTGATAATATATATCTCGCTGACGCAGAAAAGAGTCAGTCAGAAACAAGCGGGAACGCTTGAGAGAAGCTTGATAATTGAACAGTAAAACAACCCTGAAAATTCTAATAAAAGATGTAGATCACATCTTAAAAAAGATTTTCAGTTGATCAAAACATGCTTTGATCAGCAAGCGAATACCTAACAAGGTAAATCGAGGATTAGCCAAGCAAAAGCTTGAGTAAATCAAACACTTAAACATGAGAGTTTGATCCTGGCTCAGGATGAACGCTGGCGGCGTGCCTAACACATGCAAGTCGAACGAAGCACATACGACGGAACTCTTCGGAGGGAAGATGTATGTGACTGAGTGGCGGACGGGTGAGTAACGCGTGGGTAACCTGCCCTATACAGGGGGACAACAGTTGGAAACGACTGCTAATACCGCATAAGCGCACAGTACCGCATGGTACAGAGCGAAAAACTCCGGTGGTATAGGATGGGCCCGCGTCTGATTAGTTAGTTGGCGGTGTAACGGACCACCAAGACGACGATCAGTAGCCGGCTTGAGAGAGTGAACGGCCACATTGGGACTGAGACACGGCCCAAACTCCTACGGGAGGCA
>ENA-ORKV01001545-ORKV01001545.1-human-gut-metagenome-genome-assembly--contig:-NODE-1545-length-17012-cov-2.795512_pt1 | contig 17012 bp, 13 predicted proteins | sample MGYA00243058_ERZ508805 | MGnify/ENA primary metagenome ERZ508805 (study PRJEB26277, sample SAMN04329770) | human gut metagenome | biome: human-associated habitat | host: Homo sapiens | place: USA... | reverse complement strand
ACAAAGCTAATGTTGGAGAAATAACTAAAGCTCAAATTAAGGATGGAAGAATTAAACTTACTGGGAAGCCTGCTAAAACTACTATTAGTAAGCCTGTTGATAATTATTTATCTGCTAGTACAGATTATCTTTGTGAATTTGGTAAACCAGCAAAAAAAAATGGAGCTTGGGTATGTGATGCTGAAAACTATCGACTTCAGAATGAAACATGTACATGTCTATTGGATAAGGATAGCAACGGAGTTTATTCTGTTAACCATACAGGTTGTCAAAGATATGATACGTTTTGCAGTGATAAATATGATAGTAAAGCTTCAGTTGATGACTTGTTTAAAGTTGTAACTAAACCTGATATGTCAAATCCTTACTGTAAACCAGTTGATGGAAATGATATGCACTGCTATAGTTCAAACTATTTTGACCGTCATCTCAATTCGACTTGCTTTACATACTATAATAATCCTAATTTTACAAATGTTTTTTCTAATCTTTGGTACCAAACTTATGATACTTATGTTGGCAATATAGAATTGAGAAATGGTAATTACTATAGTTATGATGTTAAAAAAACAGCTAAGAATCTAATAGTTGATGCTAGCAAATCTATTCAAAATCCTTGCAACCCTAATAAATCAGATGACGTTATTGATCAAGAAAGTTATGTTTCATCTGGCAGCTGGTATAAGTTATGCGATACTATAACAGATAAATTAAATGCTGGTGAAACTGTTTACGGCTTAACTACCGATGACAATCAATTTATGGTTCCTTTCTTAGGATCTGCACAATGTATATTTAATAGTGAGAAAGCTATGGAAAAAGCTAATTTTAGTAAGTATAGTTCTTACTCTGAAAAGCAAGTTAAATATAATTATGCTGGTAATTCAGTATACTATTGTGACAAAGGAGAGTTAGTTGAAAGAGATGGAACATACCAATGTAAAGTTACTGCAGTTAGTCAAATAACAACATATGCATATGATTGGACTGTTAATTATTATAGAAAAAAATAATATATAGTAAGGTGATATATTTGAAAAAATTAAAAGAATTTAAAAAGTTTAAAATTTGGATATTAATTTTAGTGATTATTGGTATAATCACAATAGTGTTAGGTGTCTTGTTTAATTCTAATACTGCTAGTAATAATTCAAAAGATGATAATAAGCAAAGTGATGAGCTTATTAAAATTAAGAGTTTAATAAAAAAAGATTATGATATTTCTAATTACATGTATGGAAGTCCTTCTGTTAGTGAAGAAAGTATAACTTTTGATGGGGTAACATATTATCGTCTTGAAAATAGTTCCTTAAAAGATTTAAGATCTTATCAAAAACTTATAAATGATATATACACTGATAATTTACTTACAACTTCTCTTATTAATATAAGTAAGTATAATAAATATGTTGAGGCTGAAGATAATTTATATGTAAATATTAATAGTAAATGTAATATTGATAAATTTGATGATAAAATTACTATAGTTGATGAGACAGATGATGAGATTACTGTTAAAACTAATAATAGAGAGATTGCAATTAGCAAAGATGGTAATATTTATAAACTTAAAGATAGTGCTTATAACTGCAAATAAAAACTTATTATGGAAACATAATAAGTTTTTTTATATCATTAGAATCATTCTAAATATTTGAATTACTGTTGCTGCAAAGAATGATTTTGATATTAATACAAGTTGATTTAAATTTTTATTGATGCATTCGTTATCTGATTTAACTATTTCTGTTACTTTTAAATTTAGGTTATATATTATGTATTGATAAATAGAAATAATTATTAGAAAAATTATACCTACTTTGGCATCCATACTTGTTGTAACAACAAGTGATATAATAAGAGTTATAATTGGAGTAAAACTTATATAATATAAATATGGCATTATTTTACTAAGAATATCTATTACTTTGCCCGTTAATTTAGAATACCCTGATAAAAGATAAGCTATACTTACTTTGAATATTGATTTACTATTATAGGTTTTTGTTGTTAATTTTATTATTTTTCTTTTTATTAAATACTTATTTAAATAACTATCACTAGACTCTACTAAATGAATGGAATTATCATCACTAGTTATTCTTATTACAGCATCAGCTGCTGTTTCATCACTTTTTTCTTTTGAAGTGATTGAAGTAATTAAAATAATTAAATAACCAGCTGATATGATAATTATACTTATAATTAATAATATATTTGTCATTTTGTTTTACTTCCCTTCCTATCAATAATTAGTAATATTAAGAAGCTTATTAATCCAATAATACTAATAATCATGCCTTCTTTTTGTAATGGGGCTTTATAATTAATTTCTATTTTATGATTTCCTTTGGATAATTTAAATCCTAGAAAAGCTTTATTTACAATTTGTTTTTCTACTACTTTATTATCAACTTTAATAGTAAATCCTTTATCGTATGGAATACTAGTTACAAAATAGCCAGATTCTTTCATATTAATAGTAACAATGATATTATCACCTATACTTTTTTTCTTATCAGCAATAAAAGTACTTTGTTTATCTATTACTTTAGAAATATCATTATAATTAATTTTATAGGTTTCTATATTTCCTATTTTATAAACTCCTTTAGTAAATTTTATTTCTAAATTATTTAGATTATTGTTACTAGAGATTACATAATGAAAAGTATTGTTTTCATTTTTATAAGTCCAAGTATTACAAGTTTTTACGTTACTTATATCATTAATATTTATGCGTTGGTCCCCTACTTTACAACTTTGATCATTTAATAATTCAACATTTATAATTAAAATGTCATCTTGTAATGGAGCTGTTAAATCTAATACTAATTTACCATTATCCTTACTTTTAATAATTGTATAATTATCTTTTTTAGTAATGGATATATTGGACATTTTAGATATTCTATATTTTGGGATAACTTTTTTTGTTATTCTTGATTTTGAATAATTAGTTTTATCTTTAGTAACTACTCCAGATAATAATTTTTCAATATTTTCTGGATATGTTAATTTAGCAAAATCTTTTTCATTTGTTATTTTATTAGTACCATAAAGTACAGGTAAGACATTATCATTCTCATAAAGATTTTTGGCTATTTTTTTATACCCTATTGGTTCTTCTTTTTCTGAATAGATATATTTTATACCCATAAATGTTTGAAATAGTATGTCATTGTTTTGAGCTAACATTAAATTATTACGATATGACAAGGCACTTTTAAAAGTATTTTTATAAAAGTCTTTATATAATTCATTAGAAACAGATGAGTAAACAGAGTTTTGATTATATCCTATTTCATATATATAATTAATATTTTGAAGAGTATTATCTAAATTATTAAAACGTACAATATCTTTTTCTTTAGCTATTACTTCTTTTATTTCTTCTGTACCAGTATTTTTAGATAGTGATTTATTTAGGTACTTATCATTATTATTAGATATAAAGAAAGTAAGTATTGGTACTAGAAGTATTAAAAAGATATATGGTTTGTAATTTATTTTGGAATTATAAAATAAATATGTTGATAAAGTAAAAATAAATAAATCAATATATATAATTGGATTATTGTATTTAAATATCAGTGATAAAATAGCAATGACTAGAGAAGTAATTAATAAACTTTTGTAGACAAGTTTCTTTTTCAGAAGCTCTTCTAAAAATTGATATATCGCTATAGATACTATTGGAATAAAGGGAATGAATACTTTATTTCTATAGTATAAGTTACCATTTAGAAGATATACTATAAAGGGAATATTTAATAATACTAGAAAAACAGCTGCTAAGAACTGATTATGTTTTTTTGGTGAAAATAGACAGAATATAATAGATATTACACTTATAATAGTTAGACCCATAGAATAATTATCATATAAGTAAGCACCAATATTATATTTAGGTATTATTTTAGAAAGAAGTGAAATATTGGTAGCAGCATTTCCTGTCCTTCCTGTTTTTAAAGTATAATAAGTTGGTAAAAGCAAGATGGCTGATGATAATACAGCAACAAATATAGGTATTAAAAATTTTAATCCTTTAGTTACAAGATCTTTAAAATTATAAGTTGGATTTAATTCTAAGTAGCGGTATACAGCGTAAATTGAAATAGCTAGGATACTTGGTATTGAAAAATAATAGCTAATCATAATTATCATAAAGATAGAAAAAGATACTAATGACATATTACCATTATCTAAATATTTGTCCACTCCAATTAAAGCTAGAAATAAAAATGGTAAGTAATTTACAAACATAAAATGTTTATGAAGATGATATAAAACTGGTGCTGAAAATAAAATTAATAAAGTTGTTATTAAAGCGATATTTTTATTTGTTTTAGACCTAAAAAAATAATATGATATTAAACCAGTACTAATATATAGTATGGAATTTAAAACTATTATATATGTTTTCATACTTACAACTGGTAGAAAATAAGATATTATAATTAGTGGGTTATATAATCCATAATAGGAAAAATTATAGATATTTTGACCTGCACCTAATGATAGAGCAAAGCTTGGAAAGAAGTTTTTTGTTTCATAAAAAAGTTTTCTGAAGTAATCTGGAAAAACTGTATGTTGAGTTGACCAATCTATAGTACTTCCAAATAGTGATTTAGATGGAACTATTAAAAATATTAATACTAGACAAAGAATGACTATAATTAAGTAATTATAGTCTTTAATTTTCTTTAACATTGTTTTTCTTTTACACTTTCTAAAGCTTTAGCTAATTGATCGCCACATGAAGTGCTTTTAAAGCCACATTTTATTCCAGATAGTTTATTTATAACGTCATCTACTTTTTCGCCTTCTACTAGTTTACTAATGGCTTTTAAGTTACCATTACAACCTGAGGTAAATGAAACGTTATGAAGACGGTTATCTTCTATTTCAAAATCTATTTTAGTTGAGCAAGTTCCTTTGGTATTATAACTATATTTCATCTTAATATCCTTTCCTATGCTTTTTTATTTTTATTTGTAATATCATAAATTATATCATCAACATCATCTACTATTTTATCTTTATCAAATATTGTAAATACTAGTAGTCCTAACATAATAAAATCCATTAGTAATACCATGAATAAGGGAATACTAAAATTTTCTTTTCTTTCTAATGTGGTGTCTAGATAACTATTTGTTAAATACTGTTCAAAATTGTCTTTTGTAATAACTACTTCATTTTCAGCGGGAATGAAGTTGGATATATTTTGAATAGCTAAATCTTTTAATTCATCATTTATAATAACTGGGTAACCATATACTTTGATTGGTGCTGGCTCTTCTGTTGTTCTTTCATATGTGTAGTCAATTATATCTTTAAATTTGGAATAATCACTATCGTTTATCGCAATTAGATATGTATGCCATTGTCCAGTATCTTCTTTTTCTATTACAAAATGAATTGATTTTTTATTGGTGGAATAATAGGCAAACTTTTCAGACATTTTGGATACTTCTATGTAGGAATATTCATTAACATCAGTAATCTGTTCCCAAGGTTTTATTTCCTCTTTTTGTTTGTATAATTTATAAGCACATACTGATAAGACAGTTATTGCGATTACATATATTAGACATAATATTAACTTTATGACTAGTCTTTTTTCACTTTTTTTCCTTTTCTTTGCCATATATTACTCCTTACTACTCTTTTATTTTTTTAGGGCTTAATATAAACTTTTCGGCTATTTTATAATTATCTCTATTTTTTATGTATAAGTAACCAATAATTGAAAAGACAATTGCTCCTATAAAGTTTACAAATAAGTCTTTCATAGTATCAATTAGTCCTATATCTAAGTAACCTGATTCTATTACTGTTTGTTTGGTATTGTTATCACTATAAATAACTGTTTTATTTATATTATCTATTACTACTGGAACATTAGCTTTAGATTTATTTAATGTTACTGATGAGACTTTTGTAACTATACGATCTTTTTGCATGTCTTTGGATAAATATCTATCTATAGAAAATTCAGCAAATTCCCATAGTATACCTATTGTCATAGAAAAACAAATTGAAACTAGGGCTACAAAGGCTGGAGATAGGTCCATACGTACGTATTTATTATTATTAAGTAAATCTATTAGAGAAAAACCTATAGCGGCGCAAATAAACCCATTTATGGTATGAAGCATACTATCCCATTCACTAATAAGTCCATAAAAGTTTTGAATCTCTCCTAGTATTTCGGCAGCAAATATAAATAAGTAAACAATTATTTCTAAGGTTGATGGTAACTCAATATTAAACTTTTCAGATATTAAATCTGGTAAAGTGAATAGTATTAAGGTTAAAATACATAATAGGACATTTTCCCAGTTACCATTCATACTTTGGGCTACCATACAAACTATTACTAAAAATCTTAATGATAAATAAACGAATAATGTTCGTTTGGATTTGTTATTTTTTACTTTCTTTTTCATATTATTATCCTACTCTTTCTCAAATAATCTATTTACATTTTCATTGGGTAATAACATTTTTGTTCTTCTATTTACATTAAATATATATTTTTTCTCAAATGTTTTAAATTCTTCCCCATCAATGCACCAAGATACTTTAGGTGGATCTAAAAATTCCAATTCTAAGTTATTAGTTTGATAATAAGTAACATTAGGAATATTTTTTAGACCATTCTTACTTAACTGAAAGAAGACTCTTAACATTTCTTTTTTATTTTTTAAGGGAATAAAGGCTACTTCAAACATACGGTCATCTAATTTTATATCGTAGTAAATGTCATTGAAACCAGCTACACGTGATGAGTTAGTTATAAAGAAGAAAGCGTAGTTTCCGGTATATTCTTTTCCATCTATTTTATATTTTATGTTATAGGTATTTATTTTATTTCTTAGTTGCTTTAAACCATACATAATGTAGGCAATTTTACCATATTTCTTTTTTAATTCTCTTGGTGTGTTATAAGACATATCTATATAATCTCCTAGACAAGCAACATATATAAATGGTCTATCATTGATATAACATACATCAACTTTTTTAGTGGTACCAGATAGAATTAATTCTAGGTTTTTGATATAGTCTTTGCTTAATCCATACATGTGCCCTACATCATTTGTTGTTCCCATTGGAAGATTGGCTAGCGTTAATGTTTTTTCACGAGCCATGTTACCAGTTACAACTTCATTTAAAGTTCCATCTCCACCAGCACTAATTACTAAATCTATATCGTTTGGGAGATTTTTAACTATTTCTGTTGCATCTTTAGCTTTTCTTGTATATTTGATTTCAGCATCATAGCCATATTTTCTTAAAATATCATAAAAGTTTTTCTTACTACCAATGCTTTTTATTTTACCTGACTCAGGATTCATGATAATTGCACATTTCTTCATAATACTGCCATCTCCCTTCATTAGATATATTATACCATTTATTTAAAATTTTACTAGTAGTATAAGAAAATTGGATTTGTTGCAATAATAAAAATAAGAGAATTGTCGGAATTCTCTCATTATATTTTTTTATTTACTAATTAAATTATTAATTCTATGATTACAAATCATTTGATATTACTTTATTTTATATCATACCCTTCAAATATGTATGGCGTTAAAACTCGTGTTATTTTTGCATAGCCTAGCGTATTGGGATGAATACCATCATTAGTATAGTCTTCACTAAAGTTTCCATCGTCATCTGTTAATTCATCATGCATATTTATGTATATACTTTTATTTTCTTTACATATGCTTTTTATTTCACTGTTCATATTTATTATTGTTTCGTTTATATCTTCATTTATTTTGTTTTTATTCAATTCTCTATTTATGGGATATATTGACTCTACATATAATTTTGCATTTTTTCTATTGTTTTTTAGATTTTTTATAATAGTTTTGATATTATTAAGTGTTTCATCAACATTTTCTGCACTTGTATCATACGCAATGTCATTTATTCCAATCAGTAAGAATATTTTAGTTGGATTATATTCATATGCCATTTCATTCATTCTTTTTAAAATGTCTGTAGTTTTATATCCGGAAACTCCTGATTTTACAATAGGTAAACTTCCATATATTTCATCGATTGGATACAATTCAGTGATTGAATCACCTAATATGAGAATATTTTCATTGGTTTTAAGTTTATCATATTTTTTTTTCTTTGTCTCTTTTTCTGTTTTCTCTACTACTTCATTTTTCTGATTACTTCGAGTTAATTTATCCATTGACATGCCAGCTAAAAACACTACTATAGCAACTAGAATGCATATCATTATCTTTAACAATTTATTCACTTAATTCACTTCCATATTTTTAATAATGCATTATTATTATATCATGGAACTTGTGATTTTGCTTAAATTATTAAAGACTTGCAGTTTGTTTTACATATTATGAATTGACTATGTGTATAGTTTTAACCCAATTGTAATAATTATTTCTTATTTTTTGAAATAATTTATTTTTAGATATTAAATGAAAGAGTTGTTGTCTTGTAAATTCTACTATAGAGCAGCCAACAAAAATTATAACCGTCATGATAATAACTTCAACAAGTATTAGTGCCGAATTTTTTGGGATATTTAAAATATCCAACCAAGTATATAATTGACTTCTTAAATGATCATTTTCATGTATAAAATAAACACCTAACATTAATCCCGAAAATTTATTAATTACTTTTGATTTTATTGTCAAAGTAGTAAAGAAGGAAAAATATGCAATACTTTGAATGATAACTATTGGATTACTGTAATTTAAAATATTTACTTCTATTGTGTTTGAAAGAATATCAAAAACGCCATTAATTCCAGATAATTGTTTTCCTTGATAAAAGATAGCATTATCAATAAGAACACAGAAAATAAAAATAATAATCATGATAATTCTAAAAAGATTGGTGGAAAATATTTTGAAAAAGTAGCTTTTTTCCAATGGATACAATCTTAAATATGCACCAAGTAAATATAAATAAATAAAGTTATATAGTGTATATCCATTATTAAAAATAAACTCACCATTTGTTATATTTGGGATTATTGACAAAATAATAAAATTTACTAGCAGTAGTTTTTGAAAACTCTTTTTATCCAAACTGTCTATTAATTTGTTTAAAAATGGACTAAGGCAATATAATAATAAATACATTTTAATAAACCAGTAATTGTCTACTGTTACTGGCAATATGTCCTTTATTATTTGTACGTTACCAATTTCTTCTATGCCAGTTATCAAAAATATTGCCATAATGATTACTCTATAAAACCAACTTGAATTTATTACCTGCCAAACTTTAGATTGTTTAAACTTTGACTTTGATTGATAATAGCCAGATACTAAAACAAATGAATTTACATGTACGACAATAATGAATTGCATCAATCTACATAGTACTTTTACATTTTCATTTGTGGTTGTTAATACTCCCCCATATAATATTACATGCCATAGCACAATAAAAAACATCGATAAAATTCTCATGATTTCATGATTTGAATTCCTTACATTATTCATATATACCGTTTCCCCTTACTATATAGTTATACCTTAATATAATTATAAATTATATATATTATTTTTGCAAGAAATCAGAAAAAAAAGATGATTTTTCTTTAAATCATCTCATACTATCTTTGAATTCTTCTATACTCTTTTTAGATGCTTTTCTATATTCTTTCCTAAACTTTTCATATTCCTTTAAAATTGTTTAAATGTTTTTTTCTACTGATTCTATTTTTTCTTTCATTTCATTTATGTCATCATCGCTTTTAACAACCAAATATTTCTTTAACAATTCATTACCGTCAAAAAAATCAGTATTACCAACTATACATGGTATGCCCATATCCATACTCTCTAAAATAAATGCATAGCAAGTAGCTGAAAAGTTTATATATAAATTAAGTTTATTATTTTTTATTAAGTCATCTATATTATTTACTTTATGAACTTTAATTTTAAATCTTTTTGCAAAGCTTTTTACTACTTTCAATGGTTTCATTAATCTTACTTCATCATTTTTTGTTAGAGTTATTGCACTCAATTCATTAACAATTGTACTGTAATAGTCATCTGGTCTTGCAATTATACCAATTGAATTATTATTGATTGAATCAGTTTTTGTATCTATATCCAACTTAATATATTTGAATTTATATTGTTTTTTAAAAAGTAAATACGTATTATAATCTAGGCAGTATACACCAGATAATACTTTCATATCAATATATCTGATTATCAATAATAATTCGTTCAACTTTTTAGGATCGGATAATTCAGTGATTGAATACGGAAAGATAATATACTTATTTATGCTCTTTGGTAGCATATTGAATAGTATGTCATTTGAATCAGAAAGTGTATAAAAAACTACATTTTGTACTTCTAGAATTTGAGAAGATATGGCATTTATTTTTGTTATGATCTCATCTGCTTCCAACGGTAGGACATTCTCTTTTCCAAAACAATAATTGATGCTTTCATAATAATCTTCTTTTGGAGAAATAACAACTTTATAATTTTTCATTTTCACATCCCCTTACTGCAAGATAATCTTTTACTAATTTTTTTCCTTCAAGTAAATTATTTTCACTAAATTTTGAATATAGTGCAAATACTTTATCTTTGTTATTGACACACTTTAATATTTTTTCTGATACTTCCATTGGATTATTTTCATTGTTTACAACTATGTATTTTTCCAATTCACTATTCTTAAAGTAATGATGATTATTTCCTGTAATGCATGGTGTACCTACATTGAAGCTTTCTAAAGGAACCATAGGAGCACATTCTGAAAATGTAACATATAAAGTTATATCACACTCACTCATTCTTTGTAATAACTGTTCACGAGGGATAGCCTTTTCTACTCCATCTGTCTTTATTCCTAAAATATGACAAAAAGTTTCTGCTGGCGCTGACTTTGGAACAATATCAATAACTATCTCTTTATCTTTAATTTGTTCCTTTAAGTAATATATACTTGCTAAACTTGTGAATACATTTTTTCTCCATTGTGTTGTTTGAACTGCATAAACTCCAACTCTAAATTCATTTTCTTTTTTTACTTTTTTCTTAATGTCATATTCAATGTTTACTAAATTTCTTAGAAAAGTTACATTGCAGCCTTTATCTTTGTAAAAATTAATTATGCTTTCTTTACAAAAGGCCATTTCTGAAACTATACCTTTTTTTTCTAAAAGATATATTTGCTTATTCATTTCCCAACCATATTCATCTATATATTGAGAATGACTTCCATGGAAATATGTCTTTACTATAACTTTTTTACGATGAAGTATTTTTGCTAAATCTTTCCAACCAATACAAAATCCACTAAATACTACTTCTTTTATATTGTTATCCAATATTTCGTTAGCAATTGTGCGTACTTCCTTTTTGTTTATTAATTCTCCACATGGAATAGTGTTCGCAAATAATTCGATTGTTGCATTTGATACACCTGTCCATTCTGGATTATGAAAGGCAATGTATTCTTTGTTTTTATACTTTGGTATTTGCTCTAATGTTTTATTAAATAAATTTCTATGTTTAAGTGTGTCTTTCTTCTTTTTTCTACGATATTTGAGAATTGGTAGTAAAATTAATCTTAAAACATTTTTAATGAATCTGAATAAGGCAAATATTTTTTTGGCAATTTTGTAACCAAAAACTGAGTATATTATATTTTTTAGTTTACCTTTTTTGGTTATAAAGTCATAATGAAAGTAATTTATTGCACGAGTATTTTTAGTATTATTTTTTGTATGTCCATCATACGAATATGGATAGAAATAGTCACTACTATATATCGTAACCTTATTTTTCAAATTCTGAATTTTATTATTTGATGGATCAAAATCTACTAAAATTTCTTTAAATATTAATGACAATTCTAAAAAACAGTTATTGTATATGCCTTCACTTATATTTTTCTTAAAAAGATTATATACATTTGTTGACAAGTAACTTTTAGGCTTCTTTTCGTACCAAATACTTGGACTAATCACATGCTTTTCATCAATTGCTAAAAATGTTTCATTTTCATCTATTAAATCTGATATATTCTTACATAGTTCAATGTTTTGGTCTACAAATATTCCACCATACGTATACATAGCATATACTTCTATATAATTTTTCTGAATATTATAATTTTTTAATCCTATAATTTCTTTAGCTACTTCATCATCTATTTTCTCTATATCCTTAAGACTCCAAATCTTTATTTGATATTCCTCAGGCAAATTCTTTTTCCATGTATCTAAACAACTTTTTCTAAGGCCATTTAAATTTTCAATCTTATCAATGAAGTAATGTATATACTTTTTCATAGTGCCTCTCCTTTCGCTGTTCTTACTTTATTTCTTCGTATAATTTTTTTGCTTGAAGCATACAATCCTCCATTGAACAGTATGTCCATGCACCATATCTACCTATGCTATATATATTTTTCTTTGATAGTTTTTCTAACTCTTTTTTTATTTTCTCATCAGTTTCTTTTTCAATATGAACATATGCAGGGTCCATGATAATTGCAACATAGTCTACTAGTTTCGTAGTATCGTCTATTATTCCTTGCTCTTTTAAATTCTTTAGTGTTAATTCTAACTGCTTTTCTATTTCTTTTTCTGTTATTTTGGCATCTTTTGGATATCCAATTTCTATGTACATACTTAATTTATCAGCGTTTAGTATATTGTCATAAAAACCGATTCTATAATAATTGCAGTCTTTACTTGGTATATATAGCCAATGTTCTTTTTGCAATTTTGATTTTTTATTAAATCCTAAGTTGAAAACTAAAACTTTGTTATATGATAATTCTTTTTGTAATTCTTTTAATTTCTCATCTTTGAACAATTTAAGAAAATGATTTAATGGTGATGTATTTATAAGATACTCATACTCTATTTTTTCGTTCTTATTAGTTGTCGCAATTTTTTTATCAATATCAATATCTACTATTTCTGTATTTAACAATATATTATTTTTGTCTAAATTATCATAAAGTATTTTTATGAATGTTTCTGCTCCTCCTTTTGGATATAGGAATGAATTATTATATGAATTATCTTTAGAATTTCTCATATTGTTGATTATTTGCTCCTTATTAGCATAAGGAAAGAAACGTCCCATGGCGTCTGTATCCAGCTTTGTTAAATCTATGGCATACAATTTCTCATTATATGGTTTTAAGAATTTTTCGGTGATTGATTTTCCAAACTTTCCATATAACATGTCTAGAAAATTATCATAATTTTCTTTTTCTTTTTTGTTGAACAAATCATAAAGGCAGTCAATAAACTCCTCTTTTTCTAATTGGTGAATATTCATTTGGAATGGATAATCAATCAACTTATTTTTATATAGTATTTTTGTACATTTTTCTTGTGTTATTATGTCCTTTGCTGGTACCTTGTCTAGAAACTTTTTCTTAAATTCCTCTGTTTTAAAGTGGAAGAAATGTCCAGCATAATCCCAAACATATCCATTTTTTCTTATTGTTCTGCAGTAACCGCCTACTTCACTTTCTTTCTCAGCTATTAAATAATCTTTTTTTACATAATTCGCCAATGTAAGATTAGATATTCCAGCACCAATCATTAAATATTTTGTTTTCATATATTACCTCCTAAATAAAGAACCTAGTTTTATTATAATTTTATTTATTCTAATTAATTTTCCATTTGTCTTGCGATGTAATTTTATTCTCCTTCCAGCAATTTCTGGATTGTTGTAAAACTCTGGATATTGTTTTAATTGACTATCAAATGTTTTAAAATTTTTATTGTCCTTGAATAATTCAGTTGTTAATTCATATTGTCTTTTACACATTGGATATATTATACATTTCTTTAAATAATTCTTTTTATTATTAGACAACTCTTTTTCTTTTTTCGTATAATAATCTACTAATCTTAGACATACTTTTTCATGATGAAGAATATTTCTCTTATATGCTTCTCTTGAAATAGATTGTCCCGGTCTTCCAAGGTAATAATTATATATATCATATGGATAATATACAACGGTCTGTGCATTTATATATCCAATCATATTATATTCCATATCTACATAAAAGCAGTGTTCATCAATTTTAAATTTGGCATTTTTTAATATTGATGTTTTGTAAGTTGATGTAGGTAATAATGGACCAAAACTGATAAATCCATATTCATTACCGTTGTAGTACATTTCATCCAAATTATATTTTGTTCCTGGTGTTAAATTAATATAAAATTTAACAGGATTATATATAGCTGTGATTGCAAAATCTTCTATATAATTTGTTAATACAATATCACTATCTTCTGTTTTTAACTTTTCGATTAATTTATCTAGTTCTTCAGTTATATAATAATCATCGCCATCCATTAATCTAAAGTATTTTCCGGTTGCTAATTCAATTCCTTTATTTATTGTTGAACCATGGCCTCCATTTTCTTTATCAACTATTCTGACAATTGGACTCTTTCCATGATAGTTTTCTAACAATTCATTGCTTTTTTCAACTGTATTATCTTTTGAGCCATCATTTACAATGATTATTTCTAAGTCAGAGGCATATTTTGAACGTAATAATGACTGTACACCACCCTTGATATATTTTGCTACATTATATGATGGTATAACTATCGACAATGTTGGTTGTTTTTTTATGTTTGGTACATCTATTTTTTCAATTGCATTAAAGTTTTTTATAAGATCTAAGTCTTTTTTTATTGAATAATTGTAGCTACAAGTTTTCATTACAGACTCATGCATTTCTTTTGATATTTTTTTAAATAACGCTGGTTCATTGTATAGTTTTTCAATTAAGTCTGCATATTCTTTAATATTTTCTGTGTTACAGTATGTTCCTATTTTCTCATCTATATATTCACATGTTCCAACGTTTTTTGAACTTATCACAACACATCCAGACATTGCTGCTTCGCAAGATGATACTGCCTGCGTGTCAAATCTAGTTGCAAATAAGCCTATTCCATTTTCTTGATGCATTTTTCTTATTTCTTCATGTGATAAAAATTTCTTATATATATGAACATTAGAAAAGTTTTTTAATGGCATTAGAAGTTTATCATGTATTTCACCATCGCCATATATTGAAAACTCCATGTCCTTAAAGCATTCTCTATGGCTTAATTCTAAAATCACTCTTACATCAATATCAATAGAGTATGTATTTAGGTTGTCAAATTTTCTTAATATAAAAATCTTCTTTCTTAATTCAGGACTTTTTTCAGTATATGGAAATTGTTTTTCGTCAATAAAGCATGGAACAATATCATAATTATTGTACTTTATTCCAATTAACTTTTCACTCATTTCCTTTGCCCAATTTGATACAAATACAAACTTTACATTTGGTAACTCATTGTATTTTTTTATATAATAATCTCTTATTTTATAAGTTTTTGTCATTGAATCTGGAACTTCATATTCATCCACAAAGTATGGGCGACCTATTCTGTCAAAAGCTCTGTATAGTGAATCAGTTCCATGTGAATATAGTATTATTTGTGTATTTGTCAAATCTGATGGCTCAAGTATCTGAAAATATGCTGGATCAAAAAAATGAACTAATATTTTATCATAATGTTTTTCTTGTAATAGTTTTCTAATTTGATTATAACCGGTTCTAATGTAATTTACATTTTCAAAATTTGCAAATTCTGTTTTATCAATATATTCTCTATTTACTACTGCCACATCAACTGCAATATCGTTTTTCATGTATGCTTGAACTCTAGAATGAATGAATGAAAATAAATATTTGTTTTTTTCCATTGGATAACCTGGACAAATCAATAGGATATTACTTTTAAAGTACTCATTAACCTTTTCATCTTCTTTGTCAAATCCAACTTCAAAACTATCCATTTCGACTTTACTATTTGGTAGAAGTGATAATCCTATAATTACCTTATCTGGAACATCATTAATAAATGTATCGGTGTTCATATCTATAGAATTTATTACTTTCATCTTTGTATTTAATAATTTTATTGTACATATTTGTTCAGATTCAACATTTGCTGTAGAAGAAATTCTAATTCTTTTTTGGGTTTTGATAATTCCATTAAAAATTATTTTTTCTTTCTTTGGAGAATTATTTTCAATAATTAACTTGTTCTTTTCTCTTTTTATCTTTAGTTTATTTGATGTTTTCAAATATCTTTTTCCTAGTATATTCATTTTACCTCCCATGGTTTTGTAGATATTTTTTTATTTTTAATTTTTTTTACTTTTTTTCCGAGCATTTTCTAGAGTCTCTCCCATTTGGAAATAGTAATAAGCATCACATACTTCTGATGCATCACCAATCATTTGAACTTTTCCATGCTCTAACCAAACTACCCTATTGCATAATTCTTTAATACTTTCTATTGAATGTGATACATATAAAACAGTTGTTCCACCATTTATCATGCTCATCATTTTATTGCGACTCTTTTCTTGAAATTTTATATCACCAACCGATAATATTTCATCTACAATTAATATTTCCGGATCAACAATAGTTGCTATTGCAAATGCTAGTTTTGCAGTCATTCCTGATGAATAATTTTTTATAGGAACATCCAAAAAATCTCGCATTTCTGAAAACTCTACTATTTCTTCAAATTTTTCATCTATAAATGACTTTGAATAACCTAGTACAGCACCGTTTAAATATATATTTTCACGGGCTGTTAATTCGGCATCGAAGCCTGCTCCTAACTCTATCATTGGTGCTATTGAACCATTTGCTACTACTTTGCCCTTTGTTGGCTTCATGACACCTGATACAACCTTTAGTAATGTACTTTTCCCAGCACCATTACTACCAATTAGTCCAATAACTTCGCCACGGTCAACGTGAAAACTCACATCATCTAAAGCTAGAAAATATGTCTTTTCTTTTTTTTGTGACTTTCTTAACTTTGGATCTAAAAGATTTATAAACAACTGTTTAAAAGAGAATCCTTTTTCTATTCCCATATCAAATTTCATTGTTACATC
>ENA-ORKV01001541-ORKV01001541.1-human-gut-metagenome-genome-assembly--contig:-NODE-1541-length-17074-cov-3.625581_pt1 | contig 17074 bp, 11 predicted proteins | sample MGYA00243058_ERZ508805 | MGnify/ENA primary metagenome ERZ508805 (study PRJEB26277, sample SAMN04329770) | human gut metagenome | biome: human-associated habitat | host: Homo sapiens | place: USA... | reverse complement strand
CTGTCCGAATAATCAGTCACTTCTTTTGTCACTTCAAGCACAAGCTTATCACTCTCTCCTGTCAGCTCACCATTTTTATCTTTATTGGTGATGGAAAGTCTGTCTGTTCCCATCATCGCAGTTGCATCTTCATCGTATGTTTCATCATAAGTACCTAAATTATTTAATGTAACCTGTGTATTGCATGAAGCTCTTGCTTTTTCGCCGGATGGCACTCCATTCCTATAATCATAATCTCTGTCTTTTGTGTCCTCATCCTCAGTCATGTCCGCACTACTGTCATACAGGTTATCCCTTGTTTCACTGTATATCGGAATCAATTTGTAACTTCCCTGATAACTGTCTGTCTTTGTATCATACATAAAATCAATCTTAAATTTTGCTCCATCAGCCGATGATGAAAGCATATTACAAAGACTTTCAGCAAAATATGCCTGCTCTGTCTCTTCCTTAAGGCAACCTGTAATTTTCATATCCTCGTAGTAATATCCGTCCATTCCCCAAATGTTTTTTGCCGTAAAATAAAACCTCTTCGTCGTTCCGACTACTGAACTGTCCTTTGAATATACGACAACCTCGTTGTTTTTCTTTGGAAGACTTCCTTTCACAAGGTCTGATTTTGTAATGCAGCTAACCGACCTCATAAACTTATTTTTTTTGATAAAATTAACATTCATATCCTGTTTTACAGCTTTTTTAATACCTTTTGCAAATGTCCAGTTGTTCTCCGACTGTGTACGGATGCTATATGAAGATGATGAATCATCCGGATCCAATGCACCATATGATGAACCATCTGACTCTACCGCACCATATGAATATTTATAATCCTTTCCCTCCTCGCAGTAATAATTTATATCATCTGCCTTGTCGCATATATCTGTATTTTTACATATTTTATCTTATTCAGTTTTTCTATATCACTCTTATTAAAAGATGTTCCGTCTTTTTTCCTCACGGATATTCTCGTCTTATCACCGTTATAATAAACTGAATCGTCATATTTTTTTGTTGATGAATCATCAATATTGGAATATATCTGACCTAAAAACAAGAATGATGCAGTTGAAACAACCATAAAAAACACTATAAACAACAGCCCTCTTAATTTTTGTGTAGAAAAGTTTTTCCACGCAAAATACCTTGCGATGCTGTTTTCTTCTTTCCTCTTTTGATTTAAATCTACCTGTGTGTTTTTCGGCTGATTTCCTAATTTTTCCCCGGCATCCGCATTTTTATCATCACTCGGCTGTTCAGCTTTATAATTTATCCTCTTATCCGTATTTACTGCCACATCAAGCACTATCTCACCATCATGTATCTTAACCTTTCTCGTCACATAGTCCTGTGCCTGTTCATAATTGTGAGTTACCATGATAACAAGTTTTTCTTTTGATAATTCAGCCAAAAGTTTTATTATCTGAAGTCCAGTCTCGCTGTCAAGGTTTCCTGTCGGCTCATCCGCCATGATAATATCCGTCTCTTTTGCAAGTGCTCTTGCGATGGCAAGTCTCTGTTTCTGACCGCTTGAAAGTTTTGAAGCCCTGCTTTTCTCAAAACCTTTCAGTCCGACTTTCTCAAGATATTTTAACGCCTTTTTCTCTGCTTTCTTCTCGCCGACACCGAGTATAAGGAGTGCACTTATCATATTGTCGAGTACGGTATAGTGACCTATAAGATTGTAATTCTGGAAGACAAAGCCTATCTTATTTCGGCGGTACGCCTCCCAGTCGTCATCATCATATTGGAATGTAGGCTGTCCATTGACATACATCTCGCCCTCGTCGTATGTATCAATACCACTTATCACATTTAAAAGCGTCGTCTTTCCACTGCCACTCTCTCCGGTAATGGCAACAAACTCACCTTTTGAAAATTCAAGATTTACATTTCTGAGTGCCTGTGTGACCGATGACTCAGAATAGTAATATTTGTATATATTCTCTAATCTTATCATTTTACTCCTCCCCTTTTTTCATTATGCTTTTTTGTGTTTGTAAAACTGTCATAATCAATGATTAACACAGCATATAATCAATTCAGCAAACAACCTGCTTATTTATTTATAACGATATATAAGCTGACTTTGACGCAATATATATCCACAAAATATTGCTGCAATCAATACAAAACATTTGAAATCTAAATCTATCATATCATTTCTTACATTTATAAAAAGCCACAGAAATCAGTGCTGTTTTGTGCAATTTGTTATACAATTTGAATATAAAATAGCAAAGCAATTCTCATTGGCATTACATTACTAGCATTTTACTACATTAAAAAAGAAGCAGCACGAAAAAAAACGCACTGCTTCTTTTTTATTCTTTATACTAATATCTTTTGCCCTCTTCACTTTTACCTAAAAATCTCATTGCACTTTGTATATCATCATCACTATAAGATTTTTTTGCATATATGTGAAGACCATTTTTCCTTCTACATTCAGGACATACAGAACCAAAATCTATGGTTTTTCCACATATCTGACAATGAATTGGTGTAATATTTTCCCCTTCTTTATACTGAATACGACCTTCTTTTATCCATCTGCGGACTTTTGAAACAGGTATTCCAAAATGTTCTGCAACATCTATTTCTTTTACTTCATTTTCCCGGATATAATCTTTTACTTCCGCAAACAAATTCAAATCCTTGCACTCCGGACAAAGGTCATCCTTATACACCTTATTTAATATACGACCACACTGTGCACATTCATGCACATTTTCATCCAGCTTTTTCTTAAAGTCTTTTCTGTCAAGTGTCATGTGCAATCCCTCCAATTCATCTGCTGTATAGTATATGCAGACAATGACATACCTTATAGATGTAACATTACGGTCTGCAATAAAACAAATCTAAATGTTATGATTATTTACCTAAAAACTCCTTGCCACCCATATACGGTCTGAGTGCCTCAGGAATACGGACATTTCCATCTGCCTGAAGATTGTTCTCAAGAAATGCGATAAGCATTCTAGGTGGTGCAACAACCGTATTGTTGAGGGTGTGTGCAAAGTATTTTTCACCATTCTCGCCACGAACACGAATCTGAAGGCGGCGTGCCTGTGCATCACCAAGATTTGAACAGCTTCCAACCTCGAAGTATTTCTTCTGACGAGGTGACCATGCTTCAACATCAATAGATTTAACCTTAAGGTCTGCAAGATCTCCTGAACAGCACTCAAGTGTGCGAACAGGAATATCAAGACTTCTGAACAGGTCAACCGTATTCTGCCATAATTTATCAAACCACATCTTGCTTTCTTCAGGTTTACATACAACTATCATTTCCTGCTTTTCAAACTGATGTATGCGGTAAACTCCACGCTCCTCTATACCATGAGCACCTTTTTCTTTTCTGAAACATGGTGAATAGCTTGTAAGAGTCTTTGGAAGCTCTTTCTCATCAACAATAGTGTCGATAAATTTACCGATCATTGAATGTTCACTTGTTCCGATGAGGTATAAATCTTCTCCCTCGATCTTGTACATCATGGCATCCATCTCAGCAAAGCTCATAACACCGGTAACTACATTACTTCTAATCATAAATGGTGGTATGCAATATGTGAATCCTCTGTCAATCATAAAATCTCTGGCATATGAAATAACTGCTGAATGAAGTCTTGCAATATCTCCCATAAGATAATAGAAACCGTTTCCTGCAACTTTTCCTGCCGCATCAAGATCAATACCATTGAAACGCTCCATGATGTCTGTGTGATATGGGATTTCGAAATCCGGTACGACCGGATCGCCAAATTTTTCGATCTCTACATTGCAGCTGTCATCTTTTCCGATCGGTACGGACGGATCGATGATGTTCGGGATCGTCATCATGATCCTGGTTACTTTCTCCTGCAGTTCTTTTTCCTGCTCCTCTAACTCTGCAAGACGTGCTGCATTGGCATTTACCTGTGCTTTTACTGCCTCTGCCTCATCTTTTTTGCCCTGTCCCATCAGCTGTCCGATCTGTTTTGACAGTTTATTTCTGCTTGCACGCAAATCGTCTGCTTCCTGCTGTACAGCTCTTGCCTTTGCATCAAGTTCAATTACCTCATCTACTAACGGAAGTTTGTGATCCTGAAACTTATTTTTAATGTTCTGTTTTACAACTTCCGGATTCTCTCTTAAAAATTTTAAATCGATCATCGTTCTCCTCTTTCTGCGGAACCTGCCGCTTCTTTTTGTAAATTTCTGATTTTGCCGGACAGCAAATCTCTGTCTGACATTTTTCCTGATAACACAAAAAGCCTTCCGCCCTGTGTGCCATCCTGCACATGGGACGAAAGGCTATAAATCACTCTTCCGCGTTGCCACCCATCTTGTCACTGCAGCATTCTTATCCAAAGCTTTTTGTGGAAATCCTTTTGCAATGACCTCTCGATTCGTATGCTATGGGATACGACCCCGTGACTTTCATCACTGACTCCGGAAGTGGAAAGGCATTTTCCTGTACCGGTTCTCACCATCCACCGGCTCTCTGAAACATTCCTGCTGCCGCAGCTTCCATCACTGCCAATTTCTGACGTTATTATACACTCATTATTTCCGTAATGCAAGTCTAATATACCCTGATTTTTTCTTCCAGCTCTATTGCACGCTGTGCCCAGGTATGCTTTTCTGCTGTCTTTTCCACTCCCCGCATGGCAATGTCTCTCATCTGCTTTTCATCTGCCAGCAGGTCTTTGACTTTTACCGGGAGCTGCTCTAAATGCTTCAGATCATAATAGGAAACACCCTCACCCTCTTTTAACTCTTCACTGAGGTACCGGCTGGTATCCGAGACACAGACTGCCCCGTTTAAAATGGAATTAAACACACGGTCATGCGCACCGTCCTTAAACCACGGCATCACATTGACCGAGATCTTTGCGTGCGAAAGCTGCTCTAAGCAAGTCAGGGAATCAGTCTGCGGATGGATCCTCACATTCTGCATGGCAGAACATTCAAGTTCCTCCCAGCCTTTTCCAATGACATCCACGATGATTCCCGCCTCTGCCAGTGTCTTTATGACCATTCCGCGCCAGTAGTTGCGGACATACAGATCAATGAAGATCATCTTGTGCATCACAAGCCGGAAATCATCCGGTGCAACTTCTCCCATCTCCCGCTCACAGTGGCGCAGTGCTGCCTCCTCAACTGTCTGGTCCGTCTTTTCTAATAATTCCTCAATGATCCCGCGGTAAAACGCCGCATACTCATCATTGATCCAGTTGATATGCTGTTCAAAAAACGAAGGCGGTGTATAATTTCCGGTCATGATCACATCGATATCCCGTTTTTCATAAGGTACCTCAAGTGCCCCGTCAAGCCCGGTTCCCGCTAACGGAAGAAATCCAAAACTTTGATATTCGGGATAATATTTTAAGAAATATGCCTCCTGTTTCCGGTCAATGCTGATGTGATGATATCCTTTAGGCAGATCATGCAGGCGGTTATCGTAATAGTAAGGATGATCCGCCGCTATATTGTAACACGGGATCTTATACTCATCCCACACATAACCGCTTTTTTCACTGTAAACACCATCTTCCTTTTCGAGTCCCTGAAAATTGAACGTGATCATCACGGTCTCACCGGGTTTTATAAATTTTCTCAGCCTTTTGGCACTTCCCTTTTCATCTTTCAGGTTGTAGAAGAACACTGCATATCCCATTTTTACAAACTGTTCTGCCATCTGTTTTGAGAAATATGCGAGCGTCTCCACGCCCCCTTCAAACATCACGATTTTTTTCACGTTAATCTCCATTTCAGATCTGCACCGCTGTCAAAGTGCTTATTCGTGGCGCAATGCGTCGATCGGATTTAAGTTTGCCGCTTTATAGGACGGGAAAACTCCGAATACGATACCGATGACCATGGAAAACAGTACAGAACCGATCGCTGCCGGAATACTGATCGCAACCGGCATCGTTGTCACATAGGAAATGATCTCCGCTAATATAATACCTACGATCACACCAAGCACACCGCCTAAACTCGTAAGCACCGCTGCCTCCGTCAAAAACTGATTCAGGATTTTTGACTTTCTTGCACCGATCGCCTTTTTTAATCCAATTTCCTGTGTACGCTCCGTGACGGATACCAGCATGATATTCATGACACCGATACCACCGACGATCAGGGAAATTCCCGCAATCCAGATCAGCATCGTATTAGTGGAACTGCTGAGTTCCTGAATCTGCTGTGCCTGCTCTAACAGGTCTTTTGCTTTGTACTGGATCGTATCATCTTTGGGTGACAGATAATTATTGAGCACATCTGCACATGCTTTTCCTGCGGATGTCATATTATCGGTACTGTCCACACGGATCACAACATTCTGCGGTTCATCATACTGATAGATGATCGGCCAGGTCGTATTTGGAATATAAATAGAACCTGCCGTATCCTGTGCATAGGTATAATAATCATCAATGGAATTGATGACCGGCTCGAACACCTTCGCCTTTGTCACGATTCCAATTACCGTATAAGGCTCTTTCTGGATCTCGATCGTATTTCCGACCGAATCTTCTCCCTGGAACAGGGCATTTGCGGAATCCGTATCCAATATAGCTACTTTCTTATACTTTTTGAAATCCTCATCCGTAAAAGCACGTCCCTCTTTCATAATGTAATTGCAGGTATCAAAATAGCTGTTGTCGATTCCGCGCACATATCCACCGGAAAAAGCCGTATTTAAATGATACACTCCGCTGTAATCCTGTCTGCTTAAGTATGCAGATGCATTCTCTACATGATCGAGATCTTTGATGTCACTCATGACCTCATCCGTTACAAGCGGCACTCCCTGCGGCACTCCGTTGTAATCCATCTCGTATTCCCACTCGCCCTGATAAAGAGACACTTCCACTGTATTCTCTCCGGAGCCGATCAGGTTTTCTTTGATCTGTTCATTCGTTCCTTTGATCGTCGATACGATCGCAATGATCGCTGCGATACCTATGATAATTCCAAGCATGGTCAGAAAGGAACGCATCTTGTGGGACCAGATTCCCTGAAAAGATAATCTTATATTCTCAAACATCCTGTTCCTCCTGATTAATATTCAATACTTTCATCCTCTGTTACTGCTGCTCCCTCGACTGCTGTCTTTCCATAAGGGAAGGCGATCCTGTCATCCTCTGTCAGTCCTGATTTGATCTCAACTGCAGTACCATATACTGTTTTTCCGGTTACAACATATTGTTTTTTCAGATGATCACTCTCATCCGCGATCATAACATATGATTTTCCATCTTCCTGTCTCACATATGCCTTATCAAGGTAAATTCCGCCTGTTTCTGACTGATTTGTCTGAATTGCAAGATCCACATATTCTCCATTTTTCAGTGCAGAACTGTCTTCCATATATGCAGTATACTGATAATAAGAAACATTCGGATTTCCTTCTCCCCAGGAATTGCCACTCACAGGATAATCCGATACGCTCGTTACGGTTGCCTCAAATGTCATTCCTGATTCCCATGAATTTGCGGTAACAACCGTTCCCGGTTTGACTTCATCTAACAAAAGTTCGCTGATCGTACCGCTCACGTACAGTCCGTCATCCCCGGTTACCACAAGAAAGGCATTCCCATCATCCTGTTTCTGATCCGGATCTCCCACAGATTTCACAACACCATCAAGTTTTGCATAAACCACACCATCATTGATGCTGTCCTGTAACGTTTCCAGCTCCAGTTTTAACTTGCGAAGCTGTATATCCAGTTTTTTTACTTCTGATTCTTTGTCATTGATTGCCTCTGCAAGTTCTTTTTCGGTATATCCTTCCGGCTCTTCCCAGTCATCTTCATCGTTCCAGTTATCTTCATTCTCAAGTTCATCCAGATAATCCTGAATACTTTTTCCAACTTCTTCTCCTGAAAAAACATACCAGGACCGGCTTTTATCATAGTCCATAGGCATGGTACTTCCATCGACATCTTTTACATTCGGTGAAATACTGTCATCTGCCACAGGCTCATATTTCTGTACTGTAACTTCTTTTGTGTCACCATTCGACTCAGTACTGTCATCCACCACTTCATCTCCTGTTTCCACACTTTCAAACACCATTTTCCCATCGCTGTCTTTTTTGCAGATAATAAACTTTACATATTTTCCATCCGTATAGGTGCCATCTGATTTTTTCTGCGGCCGCAGCGAATTGTAAAAACTTCCATATGCAAAAACATCTTTATTACAATAATAAATGTAAGGATTCTCTGCTGTCCCATCTGCCGTGTCTTTATTATATGGCTCCGAATCTTCCGTCACATAATTATAAATGCGGTTATCCTTCGCATCCTTTTCCGGCAGTGACTCTATGTAGGCTTTCTTCTGCTCTAATTCCTGCAGCTTTTTATTTATGTACGAGGATGCAGTACTGGCAGTAGAAGGCCGTGTCTTATCCACCGGTTTTGTGTTTTTTAATGACTCTAAAGAATGCTGTGCCTTCGCAAGACTGTTTTCTGTTGTACTGATCTCAAGGTTTTTCCTCTGGATATCGATCTCTGCCTCCGATGTATCATACTGGATCAGCGGATCTCCCTCTTTCACTGTATCGCCTTTTGAAACATAAACCTCCTGCACTTTGTTGGAATCATCTAAATATACTTCCTGGGAAGAATCATTCGTCACAACACCATAGCTTGTTTCAGAGTTCCCATAATATCCATAGTTTAAACTGGAAACAGACTGTACTTCTGCCACCAGATTCTTCTTCTGATACGACTTATAACCATAAATTCCTCCGGTGACTGCACCAACAGTGACGGCAAGTACGACAATGACTGCGATTACTTTTTTTAATTTCATGATGCATCCTCCTTTTCATCGCCCTCAAAAATCTCCCCGTCAATGATTTTCACCATGCGTTTTGCATTGGATGCGATATGCGGATCATGTGTGATCATAACGATCGTAACACCCTCTTCATTGAGTTTCTGGAACAGTTCCATGATCTGCTCTCCTGACTTGGAATCAAGTGCTCCGGTAGGTTCATCCGCAAGTAAGATCTTTGGATTATTGACCATTGCTCTCGCAATCGCAACCCTCTGTTTTTGTCCACCGGAAAGCTGCGTCGGACGAAAGTCCACCCTGTCACCAAGTCCGACACGTTCCAGTGCTTTGATTGCACGCTCCCTGCGCTCCTTTTTTTTCACGCCGGCATAACTAAGCGGCAGTGATACATTTTCCACCGCAGTCTCTCTCGGCATCAGATGAAAACTCTGAAATACAAACCCGATACTGCGCAGTCTTAAATCTGACAGCTGCTTGTCTTTTAACTTTAAGACGTCCTCTCCTGCCAGCTCATAAGTCCCGCTCGTCGGCTTATCCAGACAGCCTATGATATTCATAAGTGTTGTCTTTCCGGAACCGGACGGTCCCATGATCGCAACATACTCTCCCTCTTCCACGGTAAGACAAACATCTTTTAATACCGGAACGACCAGCTTATCCTGCTGATAATCCTTGTAAATATTCTGCAGATTCAGTATCATTCCCCTACCTCCATATCATTGGAATCATCATAGGAATCATCAGAATCCTCATAGTCAGAATCATCGTAATCAGAGTCATCATATTCCGCATCATCCGCAGAATCGCCATCGTCAGCTCCATCATAACCTGATCCATCTTCCATATCGCCATTTACATAATTCTGCATGCCATCATCAATCATCATTTCCGTGTCGTACATTCCGTTTTCATACATCATCTCCGTACCGTAATCAAGCATCTCAGTGCCATAATCAAGCATCTCGGTGCCATCCTGATTATAAAGAGGCGAAGAATAATCGACCTCGCTCACATCTGTCACGGTCGTTACACCCTCATAGAGTCCTTCCATCGGCCATGTGATATAGTCGTCCAGCGAAAGTCCGGATAAAATCTCATACTCTGCAAGATCTTCATCGTATTCACCAAGTTCTACATAACGTTTTTCCAGACGTTTCTTATCATTTGCCGCCCAGACATAAGCACCGCTGTCATCCTGAACAACATAGTTGGAATACAGCCAGATTCCTTCTTTCTGCTGATCGTCCTGACCTTCGTCAAGTTCAATATATACATGCTGTCCTAACAGCAATCCCTCTGCAGATGGAAGTTCCACATAAAACGGGTACTTTGTTGCAGAGACACTACTGTCTGAAGATGAATCGTCATCACTTTTCTGCACGTTATCTGTATCAATCTTTGAAATCGTTCCATTCCATGTCTGACTTTCATCCACCCTCGAACGTATGATGACCGCCTGTCCATCTGAGATCATCCATACATTCTGCTCATCGATACTTCCTTTTACACGGTATTCACCTGTCTGAAGAATCGTCATAAACGCAGCATTATTGCCATTACTGTCTGTACCGTTCTCGTTGATTTCCTTTACCACGCCGGATTTTTTGCTGACAACAGACGATGCATCGATCTGGTCTTCATATTTTGATATTTCAAGGTTCTTGCTCTCAAGATCAAGTTTATTCTCCTCGATGGAATTTTCCTCCGACTGAATATCTGTCGTCAGTGAAAATTTATCGTCCTCATCTGTCGTTTTATTTAATTCATCGGTCAATGTGGCTATCTTTTTATTGGAACTGTCAATCTCATTCTGGATTCCCTCGAGTTCAAGTTTTGCCTGTTTCACCTGCATCTCAAGTTCGCTGGTATCATAGGTGACAAGTGTCTGCCCCTCTTCTACCTCATCCCCCACTTTTACAAGAATCTCTTTGATGGTACGTGACGAATCCACATTTACCTCATAACTGTCCTGTGACTCCACAACACCATTATACCGGTTGGTGTTTCCTGTATATGTATTCATAATCTTGGAAACTTTTTCAACATACACTTTATCATCCGATTTTCCCGACTGTAAAAACGGAATCTTCTCTGCAACTACATCAAATGCCTCTGTTGCCACATCTATCACATTGTCACGATAATAATAACCGGTTCCTCCAACTGCTCCAATCACTGCAATGGTTACAACCGGGATAATTATTTTTTTCTTTTCCATAGTTCCTCCTTAAATGTCCACTGTCTGCATCCTGCTAATCAGACATCCCGTATTATAGCATTTTTCCTACTTAATATATAGATGAATATTATTAATTCTTTTTTAAATCAAAAAATGGTTTTTTCTCCAAAATGCATGATTTTCAGCTTTCATTATAACTATTTCAAAAAAATTGTTGACAAATCCTGTTTCCCATAGTATGATACCAAATGTGTCTGACAGACAGATACAAAACAATTTACATATGCGCGAGTGGCTCAGTTGGTGGAGCACGACCTTGCCAAGGTCGGGGCCGCGGGTTCGAGTCCCGTCTCGCGCTCTTCTCTTAATGATGGGAAACTTTGGTTTACAAGGTTTTCCATTTTTTTTATTGCAATGTAAAAATTAATTACACTTTTTTACTGATCACACAGTGCTTTTTCAAAGCTTTCCTGCGAATTTGTGAGTGGGGTTTCCGTTTAAATTTACTCTGCTTTCACTCTGATCCACACATAACAGACATCCACCAGATGAACGGGCTAAATTTCCATCTTTCAAACCACTTTCACCCATTATTTTCTATTTTCAGCTTCTTCCTCTATCATTTTGGGCGAAACTCCTTCATTTCTGCTGTTTTCACCCTGACTTTTTGATTTTCGTGGGCTATTATAATGAAATCTCATCCTTTTTCACCCATTTTCTTGTATGTTAAATGAATTTCTATTATAAAATGGATGAAATCACCTCTATCTTCTATATATTTCGCCCATATTAAATTTTTATCTCATCCAAGAGCAAATAATAGAATGCGCGCTCCGTGAACATTCTATTATCATGAATAAGAAAAAAGATCCAGTAAAAACTGAATCTTTTTTCAATGCCGGCAATGGGACTTGAACCCATACGATGTTGCCACCGCCAGATTTTGAGTCTGGTGCGTCTGCCATTCCGCCACGCCGGCTTATTCTGTTTTCGAATTGCTCGAACAATAGACATCTTATCATATCATGTAATAAATTGCAAGCAATTTTATTTTAACATTTGCTGATATCATATAAAGAATTTCATACAATGCTATTTTAACATTTGTTGATATCATGCAAAAAATTTCATACAATGGTATTTCCTGATTGTAGCAAAAAAATCCGAAGGTTCACGTTAATCCTTCGGATTTTTTTGATAGTCACTACTCTTCACCAACTCCACTGATTGCAGTTCTCTGTACGCTTTTGACACCGTTCTCCACAGTCGTTGTTTCAAGATAAGTAACGCCATTGATCACAACTGTCTTTGTTGTTGTGGTCTCATCATCGCTGTCTCCACCGCCTCCGGTATTTCCAGCCGCACCAGTTCCGGATGCCTGTGTGATCTGTCCGGATGTTCCTGTTCCGGATGTCTGTCCTGCGTTTTCTGAGTAACTCTGGGACTGACCAGCTTCTGCTTTTGTTTTCTGGATTTCTTTTAAGATATCATTATAATTTTCACTTGGCATTACTGCATCGGAACTTCCGATCGTCGATACATAACTGTCTGCATCTTTGCCGTCTACATCCTGTGTAGAAACATTCTGTGATGCTGTCTGATTTTTTAATAACTCAGATACTTCTCCACAGTAACTCAGATATTCATCAATTCTCAGTGACACCCCTGCTGTTTTTTCTAAACAATTTCTAAATAAATATTCCGTTGCTTTTATCACAGCCTCAGATTCTGAAATGCCCCAAACACATCGAGTGTCCCATATCCCCACTCTCTGTTTGGATAGGTCCGGTTTTCCGGTTTAGCCGTGCCGCGGATCAGCATATTTTTGATGGAAGTATTCGACATGACTGTATTGTTCTGATCCACGATCGCCCACTGCATGATCTGCGCGCAGGCTCCTGCCGTGATCGCAGCAGCTGCACTTGTTCCCGTAAAGGTGATAAAGTTACCAAGAAGCCCGGGACCATAGACATCCACTGCCGGTGCCACAAAATCCGGTTTGATCTCCCCGGTTATCGTATAACCCCTGCCGGAATCCGCATAGATACTGGTATTTGATGCCTGATAACCGCCCACCGTGATCACCTGCCTTGCCGCACTCGGAGAAGTCAGTGTAATCTCCGGATTGGAACGAAGAAAAAAATTATTTCCATCCGTCAGCTCCCGCAGCGGCAGCCAGAGATGATAGTTTCCCGTCACTGTCAGCTGCGGGAAAATGCGTATCGTCCACAATCCCGGTGTCGGTCGGATAAAACGGAAAAATATGAGCTGGCTAGCCGTCTCTTTTGTATCGATCCGGTAATCCACCGTAATTGTTGTTCCCTCAAAAATAAAATGAAACTGCTCTGACGCTCCACGGCGCACCAGAATCCGTGGAATCTGCTCCCCCGAAGGCGATATTATGGTGACTGCATACAGTTCCGGTGCAGATGCCCACAATTCCACAAAAAAGCCTTTTGTATTTTCCTCCACCGTGATCTCCGCATCCTCATGTTCCATCTCTCCAATGATCCGCCCCTGAAAATGATGTCTTGCATTGGCCTCATTTCCAGCTGCAGTCACGACCACACGCTTTCTTCTTCCACAGATATAATTCAGATAAGATGGCAGAAATCCCTCGCTTGCATGACTTCCTGCACTGTTTCCAAGTGCCACACAGATGACAAGCGGACGATTTAAAATATTTGCAACTCCATTTAAATAGGAAACCGCCATCATAATGTCGTTTTCCTGATATGCCGGAACGCCGTCTTTCACAAAAAAGAAATCCCGAAGATACTGTTTTGCCTCCTTTAACTTTACCATGATGATCTCAGACTGCGGCGCCGCCCCGATAAAGTCACCGTTTTCACTCTCACTTCCACATGCCACTCCTGCAAGAAATGTGCCATGTCCGTTCATATCACGCGACGGCACCACATCATACGGATTTTCCGAAAGCAATGCCGCATTGATCTGTTCTCTTGTATAATCTGCTCCATACAAAATACCAACAGGCGGCGTTCCATCCTGTATGGTCTGATCCCAGATACGGACGATCCGGCTGCTCCCGTCACTGTATCGAAATGCCGGATTTGTATAATCAATACCGGTATCAATAAAACCTATCAATACACCTCTTCCCTTTAAGGCGAGAACGGGCTGGTTCTGCATTTTTAAAATACCGGACACCTCAAGTGCAGTCTGATCCAACAGCCCATAACACTTTGGAATCTCTGAATAAGAATAACTGCCTACACTAAGCGGAGGCAGTCCCTCCCTTGGATAATAAAAAATATCATATCCTTCATCAATTCTCTGGATACACGCCCCTGCGATCGTCTGTTCATTCGTTTCCTCATAAGATACAATAAAATCAAAAAATTCGTCAGAATACACCTGTTCCCTGCAATCCGCCATAAATAAAAAAACTCCGGTCATCTATTCAATTACTAAATAGATGCCGGAATTTTTTATTTTAGAACCACAAATATTATTCTAATTCGAATTTCTGTACAAGTTCATTTAATGTAACTGACTGTGCTGCCAGCTCCTCACTTGTTGCTGAAGTCTCCTCTGCCATAGCAGAGTTATCAGAAACCACCTGTGACATATCCCTGATGCCGTCACGGATCTGGTCGATACTCTTCATCTGTACATCTGCCACCTGTGCTGTCTCCTGAATCATTCCGTTTGCAATACGAACACGCTCTACCGCGTTGTCCAAAGATGCAATGACATCATTTACGATCGTATTTCCCTTTTCAATCTCATCGAGTGATACGTTGATCAGGTTACGTGTCGTATTTACCGCATCGGCACTCTCATCTGCAAGACCGCCGATCTCTCCTGCTACCACTGCAAAGCCTTTGCCCGCCTCGCCTGCGCGTGCAGCTTCAATAGATGCATTCAATGATAAAAGATTTGTCTGGCTTGCAATATCTTCAATTGCCTTGATGACACCGACAACCTGTTTCGAGGATTCCTGAATTTTGTCCATTGCCTCACGCATCTGTGCCATCTGCTTCTTGCTGTCTTCCATTTTTTGTTCACCGTTTACCTTATATTTCAAAAGCTGTTCTGACTGATTGCTGATCGCAGTGCTTACACTGTCTGAAATATTCATATCCTGAATCATAGTATCAATCAGATCTGCATTCGGATGATATACAAAAGTTCCATCACTTGTCAACAGCATGGAATATCCATTTGCACCGATCGTATAATTCCCCATCATATTCATGACTGTGTCCAGCCCTACGTCTATTCCAACGACACCGACAACCGTATCTTTCTCGTCAAATACAGGTGTTACCGCACTTAAGATTGTTTTTCCTGTACTTGCAGCAACATAGGTCTTTGTCAGCTTAGTTTCTCCTGTCTGCGTACAGCTGTACCATGTGCGGGTCGTACAGTCATAATCATCGCCGGAAATACCGCCTGCTGATGTAATGGATGCATTACTGTCCAAATCCGCCGTGAATACACCCTGAATATTTTCCGTGTCAAGTCCTGCCACTGCAACAAGCTTCTTTAGTACCGCTGGATATACCTCGTTCTCTGTCATTTTCTGTCCAGCTTTGGTAGTGGTCAGAATTGTCTGCACATCTTCATCCAGTGCAAGCTGTTTTACCATGCGTTCAAACGGTGAAAAATATTTTTCCACTTGAAGTGATATCGCTTCAGAATCCTGCCGCAGCTCTGTGTTGTTGGCTTTGATCAGCAGATTGTAAACCACCACTACTACCAGTACAGCGATCACTGCCATAACCACGATAATGGAGGCACCGATCTTGCTCTGGATCTGAAACTGTATGCCCTGTCTGTTTCCTGCTTTTTTATTTTTTTCTTTTTTCTCTTTTCTCTTTTGCTATTTTCACTCCTCCATTTTTTCGATTAGTACTATTGTACCATACCTAATCATAGTGTGAACACTTTTTTACCATATTCTTCAAATTCAAAATGAGGAAAAATCTTTTTCTCAGTCTGTAAAAAAGATTTTTCCCCATTTCAGAATCATTCTTTCATCGTCTCATTCAACAGCAGCAATCTGTGCACAGCCTCGCATGGTAATGAGCGGTCCGCCCTTTTTCTCCACATACTCTTTTGTAATGGTCACCATACCGATATTGTCATCTTTCGGAATCTCATACATGATATCGAGCATAAAATCCTCGATGATCGCACGGAGTGCACGCGCACCGACTTTCTTTTCCTTTGCCTGCTTTGCGATCGCCATCAGTGCGTCATCCTCAAATTCGAGTCTGACTTCATCCATGGCAAGCAGTTTCTGGTACTGTTTTAAGATCGCATTTTTCGGTTCCTTTAAGATGCGCACTAACATATCTTCTGTGAGCGCTTCTAAGGTAAACATGATCGGCAGACGTCCTAAGAATTCCGGTATCATGCCAAATTTGCGCACATCCTCTATGGTCACCTTCTGCAGAATATTTTCATCCTGGTCGTATTTATCCTTAAGCTCGGATTTAAAACCAATCGATGCGGATTTATTGAGGCGTTCCTTAATGATATCCTCTAACTCCGGGAACGCACCTCCACAGATAAACAGAATATTTTTGGTGTTGACCATCGTCATGGGTACCATGGCATTCTTGCTGCTGGCTCCGACAGGGACTTCTACCTCCGCACCCTCTAACAGTTTTAACATTCCCTGCTGCACGGACTCTCCGCTGACATCACGCTGATTGGTGTTGCGTTTCTTTGCGATTTTGTCGATCTCATCAATAAAGATAATACCGTGTTCCGCGCGCTCAACATCATTGTCCGCTGCTGCAAGCAGTTTGCTGACAACACTCTCGATGTCATCACCGATATACCCTGCCTCTGTCAGGGACGTCGCATCTGTGATGGCAAGCGGCACATCTAAAAGCTTTGCAAGTGTCTTTACCAGATAAGTCTTACCGGAACCGGTCGGTCCAATCATTAACATATTGGACTTTTCAATCTCGATGCCGTCCTTCTCATCGGATGCGATCCTCTTATAGTGATTATAAACAGCGACGGACATGACTTTCTTTGCATGCTCCTGTCCCACTACGTACTCATCCAACGATGCCTTGATTTTATGTGGTGCCGGGATCTTTTTGATATCAAGTACCG
>ENA-ORKV01001536-ORKV01001536.1-human-gut-metagenome-genome-assembly--contig:-NODE-1536-length-17094-cov-3.494212_pt1 | contig 17094 bp, 9 predicted proteins | sample MGYA00243058_ERZ508805 | MGnify/ENA primary metagenome ERZ508805 (study PRJEB26277, sample SAMN04329770) | human gut metagenome | biome: human-associated habitat | host: Homo sapiens | place: USA... | reverse complement strand
ATTTGCCATTAAAATCACCTTTCCTTTCGTTAAATAGCAGCCTGAACAACTCTATTTTAGCGGAAAGGTGATTTTTTGTATAACAACTTTGTTGCAAAATTTGACTGTTCCCGGGGGGAATCGAACCTGCCGGGAAAATAATCAGTCCTGCCATAATGGCAACGAATGTATCCAGTGCGCAGATCCGAAGTCCCTCGCCAGCTAACGTATGATATTTTCCCATGTAGCTGCCGAAGATCTCCATGGCAGCCACTCCAAGGCTTAAGGTAAAGAATGCCTGGTTCATGGCGGCTGATACGACATTTCCAAATCCAACCTCCTTTACAGTCTTAAGATTCGGAATCAGGTAGAAACGGATTCCCTCTCCTGCACCGGACAGGGTAAAGCTGTGGACGGCGAGCACCACAATCATGATTAGCAGCGCACTCATCAGGATTTTACTGATCTTCTCGAGACCGTTCTGCAGTCCCTTGCTGCCACATGCCGGTTCCCCGTTCACTCTGTTATAGGCACCCATGACCGCTTCCACTTTTGCATCTTTGACGCACCGCTTGAATGCATATAAATAAGTATCATACAGATCATGCTTTGACACCTGCGCATTGAACTGATGCCTGAGTGCTTCCGGTCCACTATGTACTGCAAAATGCTTCGCGCAGGCTGCTGCCTTTGGATGCTCCGGATCCGGACCCTGCAAACCTTTGATGTATGCACAGCCTAATTCTCCTGTCAGATACGGATCCTCCCCGTATGTCTCATGTCCTCTTCCCCATCGTGGATCCCTGAAAATATTAACATTCGGTGCCCAGAAGGTGAGCCCTTTATAGATGCCGTGGTCCCCTCTTCTCGAAAATTCATTGAACTTCGCCCTTCCTTCTGTGGAAACGACATCTCCGATCTCCTGTATCAGTTCTCTGTCAAAAGTGGCTGCCAGCCCGATCGCCTGTGGGAACATGGTTGCTACTCCGGCTCTTGCAACTCCATGCAAAGCCCCATTCCACCAGTTATATGCCGGAATGCCAAGCCTTTCGATTGCCGGTGACTGATAGAGCATCTGGCTCATCTTCTCCTCCACTGTTATCTGGCTTACCAGTTCTTTTGCACGTTTTTTATCTCTTCACTCATTTTATCGTCTCCCTCTCCCATATCTCTTTCCTAATTATATCCGCTGTCATTTTTTTCCACAACCGGCTAAAATAACAAAATTTCAAATTCTTCCAGTCCCAAATGAATGACTGTGCTCCCACTTTTATCCGTAATTTTTCCTACTCAAGTGTGAATGACAGTAAGTCAAGATTTCCGTATCCTCTATATGTAAAATAGATTGCCTGCTTACCATCCGGGATCTGTGCCTGAATCTCATATTTCTCCCACACATTGCTGTTTACAATCTGAACCGTCCCAAGCACCTCACCATCCCAGGCTGTCTTAACCTCGAACGTCCCACTTCCATATCCTCTCACTTTCAGGATGACTTTCTGTACATTTTCACATTCAAAGTATTTAAAGCCTAGCGTTGTGGTATCTGTAATATGGGAAATGTACCCCGGTTCCTTATCACCGTCTCTTCCATCCTGCATCACTCTTGGAAATCTCTGGTTTGCATCAAAAATGCTCTCCTCCGCTGTAAACAGATTGCATGCAATATAAGCCGGGTATTCCCCCCTTCCCACTAGTGATCCGCCATTTAATCCACAGGATGTCAGTTCCACCTGGCGGAAGCTTCCATCTTCTGCCAAATGAAGCTTTTCTGCACACCCCTGTCTGCTATACCAGGTTCCGTTCGTCTGTCTGTGATAAAAAATATACCATTCACTGGAAATCTCCACGATACTTCCATGGTTGTTTCCGCCATAGGCAGATGGCATATCTGCAGGTTTATAAGTATCTATATGCATATCGCAGTTGCTTACCAGCACACCCCTATATGTGAATTTTCCCGTTGGTTTCTCACTGGTTGCATAGCATAACTCATGCATCACCGAAGACGAATAAATCAGATAGTATGTGTTTCCTATCTTCCGGATAGATGGTGCTTCAAAAAATGCATGTCCCTCATATCCGGTTCCATCCGCATACTCTCCTCCCGGTGCCACAAATACCGGTTCTTCCTCGATGGTAATCATATCCGGACCGAGCACTGTCGCCATCGCACCATGTCTCGTTTTGTCTCCTCTTCCGCAAAATCCCGTATACAGATAGGTTCGCGCTCCTTCTGTCAGTACTCCCGGATCAAACTGTGGTTCATCCCCCGGTCTTTCCCCGAGTCTGTCTCCCTTTTTATCATGGACATATCCATAAAATTCATATTTTCCTGCCGGTGTGTCAGAAACTGCAACTGATACGACAGAGACATGGTCCAGCACATAATACAGATAATATCTTCCATCCGGTCCCACTGTCACATCCGGGGCATACAGGCACATCTTTCCATCCCTGTTCAATGGATCTTCTGTTTTAGGATAAATCACTCCTTCATATCTCCAGTCGGCGAGATTGTCAACCGGTGCTGACCAGCAGACATAATCTCCCAGGCAAAATACATGTCCGTTATAAAAATCATGGGATCCGTATACATACACCCTGTCTCCGAACACATACGGCTCTCCATCCGGAATATACTCCCACGATGGAAGATATGGGTTAAATGCCTGCTTTTTCTTCAATCTTAACACACTCACAGAGTAAGCAGGTGCTTCATAAATGAATTTTTTAGATGCTCCCTCCATCTTCACCGTCTTGTCACTCACTTTTTCCGGTTCTTCAAATGTATTCTCTGCTGTCTTTTCCCCTGTCAGAAGAACTGCCTCATACTCACGCTCTACACCGCAGTCTAAAGAGATTTCTATAGGATCTGTTTTTCCTTCCATGTTAACAAGTTTGATAAAAATTTCATCCTCTGTCACTGTTGTTACAGAAGATACTGCTGGAAAAGATGGAATTTCCACTTCACGTACTATCTTCCGGTCTATAAAGAGCCGTACCGTCTTTCCATCTGTCTCATATCCAAAATGATGATATCTTCCAGGCTCTATACAAAGCGGAAAATCTTCCGTCAGTCTCTTCTCCTCAGGAATTGCTGTTTCCCAGAACGATGCATGATCCTCCTCTATTTTCCAGAGCAGAGGTCTTACTCCAAACGGTGTCCATATTTTTTCCGCACCTTCTAACAACTGGTCATAATAAGATAAAATTACCCTTGCACTGAAAATGCCAATTTCAAAGCTGCTGCCTGGTTCTACATAAATATCAACATCAAATTTTCCACAGGTATCTGATTCCTCCCCGAATACAACAAAGCTCTTCTCTTTGTCTCCCCATGGCATTTTCCGGCACATTGCTGCAATCTGTTCTTCATCAGGATGTCCGATACAGCAGCTGCCATCCTCTTCCTCTTCCATCACATGTCCCATCATTTCATGCGTCACTGCTGTTTTTCTGCCATTCCACATTGCATTTTTATAGTTCAGGACAGATCTGGATTTCAAAGATGCCATGCCCTCCATCGGACGGTATATTTTACCGGATTCCACCTCTGACTCCACTACATATGATCCTCTGTTTTTTCCAAACATTTTCCATACATAATAAGTCGGTATTCCAAAGCTCTCTGCATTTTGGAACCGGATCAGGTTCGGTGACCAGGAATGATAATGAACATGTTCAAATAACGGAGCATACGATGCAAGTGCTACAACATCCTGATTTTTTTCCAGCCCGATCAGGAATGCTGCCTCTCCAAGTGCTCCATATAATTTTCCAAGATGTGCACCTTCATTTACCGCCTGCTCACCGACAAATATCTTTGGACCTTTTCTGTCATAGTTTTCATAATAATTCTGATTTTCTGCAAAAAACTCGGTTGAATTATAAAAATGCTCATCCACATACTCCGTCGTGCAGGCATGCTCCTCGATATGCGCATTCGCAATCACCTTCAAATGCGGATATTTTTCCTTCACCACATCATAAAATCTGCGATAGCGCTCCTCGTAATCCGGTCCGAAATTCTCATTTCCAATCTCAAGATAAGTCAACCCAAACGGCTCTCTGTGTCCCATCTGTGTTCTTAAGCTTCCCCATCTGCTCTCCGGCGATCCAAGCGCATATTCCAAAGCATTCATTGTATCTTCCAGTATCTCGTCCTGTTCTTTTCCTGTGAGGAGAACAGGCTTCCTACCCTGACAGGTCATACCGCAATTACATACATATAATGGTTCCATTCCAAGATCCTCGCAAAGCTGCAGATACTCGTGAAATCCAAGTCCGTTACTGCTGCGGTAATGCCATACTAACTGCTGCCCCGGTCTCTCCCATACCGGTCCTACTGTATTACGAAATAGCATGACAGTGGACGGCGTCGAACCCTCTACAATACATCCCCCTGGGAACCTCATGAAACTCGGATGCAGATCGCGCAGTTTTTCAACGAGATCCACGCGTAATCCATGTCCATTATAGGTTGTTCCCGGCATCAGAGATGTAAAACCAAACAGGATCTCTCCACCATCCGGACACCGAAATATAAGCTTCGCATTCTGACTGTCTCCTGTTGCGGCAAGTACTGCATCGTACTTTACGTAACCATTCCCTTTCAGCAGCAATGTTGTGGATGCAAAGCACACATTATTTTCTATGACAGAAACCTCCAATTTTGTTTCCTGGGCTGTTTTTGCAAACAGACAGAATTTATATGCTTCCCCTTTTTTCTGTGGGATACCGCAAAATCCTATATTCCAGATGCTTCCACCCTTTTCAAACCGTACATTCAGTGCCGCTTTCCGGTTTTTGTTCAAAGTGTCCGCCTGTTCTAACCGCATGCGCGCATCCTGTGCATACCACCCCGGTACAGACGTTTTTTCAATTTGGTCCTCCTCTACCCAGCTAGAAAGTCCTTCTCCGCCATTGAATTCATCTTCCCATCCGGAATCTGTCACAACATGAACTCCATCTGCCCGCTGCGTATATCCCTCCGGAAGAAGTGAATCTTCAAAGCATCTGTTTCTTATCATTTCCGGATAGATTCCACCATCTCCGGCCCGGTTGATGTCTTCAAAGAAAATCCCATACAAATCTTTTGCTGTTTCAAACTTCCTGCTTTTGGTCCTGATATTTAGTCTGTCCATACTTTATTTCTCCTTTTTTCTTCCCTGATACCCCAGGTTATCTCTCTTTCCTGCGACAATCTATCTCATAAACCTTTCCCTTTCGCATCTCTGCAAATGGTCCTGGAATTACCTTCCCTGCTTCTAAAGCATTTCCATAAAAATCACTCTGCGACAGCGTATGGATATCCACTGTTCTTACCTCCTCCGGATTGTATACAATATCCCGTTTTGCCAGTTCTCCCGGGAAGCCAAATGGACGATCATCTGCCTTCTTGAATTCCAGCTTCAGATGATCGGTATCCACCTCTATCTCAAACCATCCTTCCTGTCCTTCTCTGTCGAACTGATAAAATTCCTGCCAGGATGGAAGATGCAGACATACCTCCGGTTCCGGATACAGAATTCGCAGATAACCTCCCTCCATTCCAACGTAGGTATTACCATCACAATGGTTGTCCTTTGTCGGGAACTTCACAGCAGCTTCCCCGCAACGGTAAAACAAATTATTCAGAATCCAGGCATCTCTCGATGTACCGCCTCTTTCCAGACCATGCATCCGGAAAGATACCGGCTTTGCAAAATATCCAGCACTTCTGCAATTCCCGATCAAATTATGTTCGATCCGCAGTCTGTCTGTTCCTTCCCCATAGATTCCATATCCATTCACCTCACCAGATTCCGTCATTGCGTACCAGCCGGCCGACCCTTTCTGCTCCTTTATCTGATTCCGGTCAAACCGACCTTCCACATTCCAGATGATATTGTGGTCGATCAGATTCACACCATCTTTCGTACATTCTATGAAAATAGCCTCTCTCTGCTCCCTTCCATCTAAAAACAGGTTATGTGTAATTCTGTTATTTTCATTTCCACAATCCATCCACAGATGATCTGCCCGGAATGTATTGCGGAACAGATTTCTGCGGATCAGGCTGTTTACACTATTGTGAAGCTTAATTGCTCCTGCTTCCCAGGAAAGTTCCATCTTCTGCCATCCGGTTTCTTCGATCCGGTTATCCTCGATCAACATATGCACTGCATGAAGCCCTGCAATTCCACATACCCCTGCGTTGGAAATCGTACAGTTTCTGATCACGCTATATCCGATTTTCTGCCCCGGTATCATCTCATGATGCCAGCATTCATTTCCCACATCAATCCCTACTCCGTTTGACCAGTCTACTGTACAGTCCTCAATGATCCAGTGATGTCCTCTGTAACAGGAAATTGCTCCCCGCTGCGGTACCGGAGCCCCTGTTGCCGCATGTGCACAGGTCAGTCCTTTTACTTTTATATAAGACAGAAATGGTTCGTCCGGTGCAAAACACTGTTCTCTACAGGTTACTTCGATTCTATGATCCGCCGGATCTTCATCATTCCAAAGCCTGAAGTGCACACGCTGTCCGTTAGCTTCCACCCAGTACGTTCCGTCTTTTTCCCCAAGTCCATTGCAAAGTGAAACCTGTGTAAGCGGTTTTCCATCGCAGAACACCATCCCTCTCCGGTTCAGATAAGTTGTCATATCTGTCTTATCATACTCAATAAACAGTCTGTCATGTAAAATGTTCACCGCGCAGAACGGATTGTATCCCAGAAATAAGTTAGGCTCCAGACAGTATTCCCAGACCTTTATCTTCGCTTCCTCTTTCTTTTTCCCAAAATTGTTATACAGTCTCCAGCCATTACTTGGTCTGAAGTTCTCCACTTTTTCAGAAGCCTTGATCACAACTTCTCCATCCCCGTATGCTTCATAGCTTATCATATGTGATGCATTGATACCTCCACACACCGGATGTACCCACTCTCTGTATTCTCCTCCATGGATCAGGACACGCGTTCCAGGCACTGCCCTTTCCGCTGCTGCCTGTATTGTTTTAAGTGGTGCCTTTAACGTTCCTGCATTCCTATCATCCGCATCCGGATGTGTGCTGTTTACATGCAATACGATGTCATACACTGTCTCGTCTTCCCAAAATTCAAACATGCTGCCATCTGGCAGTTTTGCTGTTTCCCCCATCATATTCCTCCTCATTATACAAGTATTTTTCTGTTATCTTTTGCAAACCCATATTATATTCTCTTTCAAGTGCAAAAACGGGGACAGACACACTGTCCCCGCTTCCCTTCTTCACGCTCTGTCTTCCTGCCCGGAAACTTTTCCAACTGTTATTTTTTTCATCCATTTTCCACTTCGCAACCGGAATACACACCAGACTGCTTTTAGAATCTGATCGGCTTTCAGGCACACATATATCCAGAACGCCGGGAAGTGGAATACAAACCCCGCAAGCATTCCAAGCGGTATGGAAACAACCCACAGGAAAAGATTATCCGCAAGCATCAACATCTTTGTATCTCCTCCTCCACGCAGCACTCCTTTGGTCATAATGCTGTTTGTTGCCTGGAAAATAAGAATCAGGCTGATCGCATGCATCAGCTGCGCAGCAACCTCCGCTGTCTCCTCCGATACCTTATAGGAACCAATAATCGCCGGACTGACTGCCATAATAAAGAACGCTGACAGCATTCCAAGTCCCAGTCCCAATCCTAAGAATCTGTAAGCCTGACTCTGTGCCTGCTCTTGCTTTCCCTCTCCCAGCGTCTGCCCTGTCACGATTGCTCCTGCCTGACATACTCCCTGTATCATAACAGTACTCAGCTGTTGTGTTACGCTTGTAATGGCATTGGCTGCCACAAAGGTAACTCCAAGTCTTCCTATCACCATTGCCACTGTATTATTTCCGATAGCGAGAATTCCGTCACTAATCAGTACCGGTATGCTGATCCGGATATATTCTCCAAGCAGATCAGCCGTCTTCATGCCAAGATGTTTTACCCTGAATCCGATTTTCTCATCTTTCAGTAACAGATATCCACAGATCATCCCTGCCTCAAACAGTCTCGCAATCAATGTTCCCAGCGCAGCTCCTGCGATTCCCATACGTGGCATTCCAAGTTTTCCGAAAATAAATACATAGTTTGCCAGAAGGTTCACAAAAAACGCTCCGATTGAAACAAGAAGCGGCAGCTTCACCTGCCCGACACACCTTAGTATGATCGTACATACCAATGAAAGACCTAAAAAGAAATAGGTAATCACAGAAAACCTAAAATAGATTTCTCCCAGCCGTATAATCTCTGCATCCTGCGTATACATCCGCATGACAACCTGCGGGATCAGCAAAGTCACCACCGCAAATAAAAGTGCAAGGCTGACTGTAATTCTTACTACGATACAAATTGTCTTACGAAGGGCCTGTATACTTTTTACCGGTTCTGCTTCCTGCATTCCCCAGTAACGGGATACAAGAACAGATGCTCCCATTCCAAGCCCCATACAGAAAATCTGATAGACACCTATAAACTGATTTGCCAGTGACACTGCCGAAAGTGACATTTCCCCGAGATTTCCAACCATAATCGTGTCAAGCATGTTGACTCCGATTGTGATCAGGCTCTGTAAGGCGATTGGCAATGCCAGCCAAAAGACTTTTTTATAAAATTTCCAGTCGATCTCTGCTCTTCTTCTCTCTGCTCTTCTTCTCTCTGTCATCTTCTATCTCCATTTCCAGTAGTAAACCCTTCCTGATGTTCAGATTTTTCTTGGTCCTTTACCTGGCAAAACTGCGCTGCTCTTTGCACTACAGTGTCTGTATCCAATCCAGATATTTCACGATCATCGTATCCCAGACCTTCCATTCATGTCCGCCCGGCATCTCTTCGTAATAAATCTTCACATTCTTCTCTTTGCAGTAAGCCAAATATTTCTGTGCGTGTGCATAACCTCCATCTTCCGTGCCGATAGCTCCAAATAAGGCCGGATATTCTCCCGTCTCAGATGCACGATCGATCCACACTTTCGAATCGCTGTCTGTTCCGGCAAGTTCCTCTAAGCTTCCCCAGCATAGCGAAACCACATCGTTTTTTTCCTGTTCCTTATCCTGATACCGTGCTCTCTGCTCTGCAAAAAGTTCCGTCACAAAGGAAAGACCGGACAGATTTGCCGCTGCCCTGAAAAATCCAGGTTTTGTAAATGCCCATTTGTAAGCACCGTATCCACCCATTGAGAACCCCGCTACATAACGGTTTTCAGGTTCCGTATTGACCGGAAACATTTTCTCAGCTACCATTGGAACTTCCTCTGTCACAAACTGATAATATGGGTATCCATATTTCATATCGCTGTAGAAGCATCCACCATCCACTTCCGGCATGACAACTGCAAAGTTTTTTTCCTCCGCATACCGCTCAATGGAAGAAAACCTGATCCAGTCCTGGCTGTTTCCTCCACCGCCATGCAGCAGATACAAAGTGCCTGCCGGCTTTTTCCCCTGATTGACACACCCCGGAAGGATCACATACAATTTGGTGTGATAGCCCAGCTTATCTGATAAAAAATCAAACATTGTCACTCCCATCTCATACATCCTCCTTCATCATTTTGTCTATCATGACCGGAAGCCACTGATCCCAGAAGCCCCACTCATGCCTGCCTTCTCCTTCAGAGAACTCTACCGGACATCCCATCTTGGTTGCCACTTCTGCAAAATTTTTTGATCCTTCATAAAAAAAGTCCTGTCTGCCGCAGCAGCTATACAATCTTGGTAGTTTTTTCCCTTCTTGCAGATTCTTTCGGATCAGGTGATAAAAATCATTACTGCTTCCCCTGTACTCTTCCCTTGTCCCGAAAGCTGATGCAACATTCGGATTATTCATATCAAAAAATCCAAGGCTCTCCACCTCTCCCGCACCGCTCATTCCAGCTGCCGCTGCAAAGAAATCCGGGCGGTTCAAAGCCCACTTGAAGGTTCCGTGGGATCCCATGGAATTACCGATCACATACCTTTCTTTCGGATCATGCGTCAATGGGAATATATTCTCCACAATCTCCGGAAGCTCCTCGCTTAAGTATGTAAAATATTTTTTTCCATGTACCATATCGCAATAAAAACTGTTGCGTACTTCCGGCATCACAACTGCAAGATCACGCTCTAATGCATATTCTTCCAATCTGGTACGGCGCAGATAAAGGCTTGCATCATCACTGCCTCCATGCAGCACATAGAGCGTTTTTTTTCTCTCATATTCTTTATAATAAGTTTCTGCCCCTTTTTTCTCCGGGTCACGAAAAACCTCATAAGTCGGAAGAATCACATAGATTTCTGTGTTTTCTTTCAACACTTCTGAACGAAATGAATATTGGATCAGTGCCATTTTTCTCCTCCTGTTCTACTCTTCTTCCTTTTCAAAACACAATACATTCCAGGAAAGTGGTTTTAATGATGTTGTCAGTCTGCCATCTGCGAACAAAATATCTTCTTTTTCTTTTGGAAGAACCAAAGATGGATTGTCAAAGCTGCTCGAAGCCTCCAGATCATCCGTATACATCTCGAATTGTTTTACAAACCTGTATCCCTCAAATCCTCTGACATCCACAGTCAGAGAATACTCACTCTCCTCATTTCTATTTAACACAAACAGATTCAGTCTGCCATTCTCACGATCCCATGCCGATGCACTGTCCACATAAGGAACATTTTCTTTTCCCCTGTACTGGGATGTATCATCGATCGCATATCCCGGCATATCATAGGTCTCACATTCCACGCTTGTCTGCATGGATGTTCCCTTTGCATACTCCATCAGCTGCGACAGTGCATAATAAGATGCTGATCTCCACACATGGTCATGGTCGGAAGAACAGAGTGCTCCAAGTCCTCCTGTCATGCAAGCAATCTTCACACGGTCTGCATGTCTTAAAAATGCCATCTGAATTGAAACCATTGCCAGCATCTGCAGCATATCTCCTCCCGGATGTTTTCTGTCCGGCATCTGATCTGGATCATGAAGCACATATTTTCTGTCCGGATCAAACCGGTAGTGGGCTCTTGTCATATTGTAGACACCATAGCCCGGATGCAGCTCGGCATTTGGCCGGATCATGGCTCCGTACTCGTCAAAAGAGAGCATCATTTTTTTCGGTGAACGCCTCTTTGCTGCAATCACATCACAAAGTGCCGCCTCGGTGTCAATAAATTCCTCATAATACAGGGAACCACCCAGTAATGCCTTAATATCTCCCGGAGGCGCACTGTGATAGTGGTGCATGGACAGATAATCCACCGAATCATAGCACTGTTCGAGCACGGTCTCTTCCCATTCCGGATAGTGATCCATAAAGATGGCAGAGGATGCGCAGACAGCAGTCTCTATCGTCGGATCAATCCACTTCATCACTTTGGATGTCTCATTGGCAAGAACTCCGTAGCCTCTCGGATCCTTATCCCAGGAACCGATTTGCCACGGTCCGTCCATCTCGTTTCCAAGATACCAGACCTTCACCCCATATGGCTTCTCATGTCCGTTCTTTTTACGCAGATCTGACCACCAGCTGCCTCCCTCATGATTCGTATACTCAACAATATCCATCGCATCTCGGATTCCTCCTGTTCCGAGGTTGATCGTATACATCGGTTCTGCTTCCACTTTTTCTGCCCACTGTAAATATTCGTCATGACCAACTTCATTTGTAATATACTGATACCATGCCGGATCTAAATGTACTTTTCTCTGTTCTTTCGGTCCGATGGAATCCTTCCAGTCCCAGGCGGAAACAAAGTTTCCACCCGGGAGACGGATTGCCGGCATATCGGTACTTTTCAATGCCTCAATCACATCTTTCCGGAATCCTTGCTCATCCGCTGTCGGATGCTTCGGGTTGTACATCGTTCCATTTACCATTGTTCCAATCGGTTCCAGAAATGTTGAAAATAATCTCGGTGAGATTTCTCCTATCTCAAAGGATGGATGGACTGTAATTTTTGCTTCTTTTTCCATAGTCTTTTCTCCTTCATTTCACTGCCATACCTGTGTCTTGTCCCCGCAAACACATTTAAAATAATTTTCTTAAAAACGCATTCAGGCAATGTCTCCAGAATGTCCAGTCATGATAACCGTATCCTTCGAACACCTCAATCGGGACACCTGCCGCCAGTACTTCTTTCTCGTTCTTAACCGTCGACTCATAGCTCCATTCCTGCTTTCCACATGCAACAAAAAGCATATGAAACTGCTTTCTGAATGCTTCCGGATTCAGTAATACTTCTGTATAATCCACCTCATCGTCCCTGATCACAAGACCACCGGAAAAGATGCCTGCCCAGCCGAACAATTCCGGATAGGTAAATACGATTCTCTGCGTCTGCATGCCTCCCATGGAAAGCCCTGCTAATGCCCTGTAATCTTTGTCTGCAATAGTCCGGTATCTGCTGTCAATATACGGGACACAGCTTTCCGGAAGCTCCTGCAGAAATGCGCTCATAGAATGGTGATATTCACCATTTTCCGGGAAGGCATAGCCAGTATTCATAACTACGATCATTTCCTTCATCTGCCCTTTTGCGATCAGGTTATCCGCGATATTGGCAAGCTTTCCCTGCCAGATCCAGCCAACCTCATTCTCGCCGCCCCCATGTTGTAAATAGAGAACAGGATATCGTTTTTCCAGATGTTCCTCATAACCTGCTGGTGTGTATACATAACACAGCTTGGTTCTCCCGGTACTATTAGATTTGTAATATTCATAATGAACCGTTCCATGTGGCACCTGGCGGATTCTGTATTCTTCAAAATCCTCCTCCGGCATTTCCAGATAGTTCACAGCCTGAAAGCCGCCGTAGCCAACCGGCGCATTGCAGTCCACCGTGTTCGCGCTGTTTACTATATAGTTATAATAGTGGAATCCTTTCTCAATTCCCGTTACCTCTGCTGTCCACCAGCCATCCTCTCCTTCTTCCATAGGATAGCTTTTCATTCCCCACAGATTCAGCTCCACATCATGCGCACCGTCTGCCCGCAGATAAAATCTGGCAGTTCCAGTCTTCCCATCTGTCACCTCTGCGCCCGGATGTTCTTCCCGGTATCTGCCACACGGTCTGCCTTTCTCATCAAATGCATGAATCAGACCTTTGTGGATCGGATCAGACATTAGCATATGCTCTGCAAAAGTCTGACGGTCTAATTGCTCTTTGGATAGCTTTCTCTCTTCATAAGGAAAAACTGGTTCACTTTCATCCTCTGGCTCCTCTTTCTGGAAGACTAAGGATGCAAAGTCCCTAAAGCTCTCTCTCCACACATGCCATTCATGATAGCCCTCATAGCTTCGCTGCCCTCCGGCTGCCCCGAGCTTTTCAAACTGATCCGTATATATTTTCTGTTTTTTATCTAAATCCTTCTCCCCTTTTCCTGCCGTCATAAGAACGGTCTGCATCGGATACTCTGCAAACTGTGCAAGAATCCGTTCTGTCTCTTCATCCCTGACCCCTGAGAATACTCCCAGATGTCCGAACAGATTCTGGAATCTCGATACGATCTGGGTTGCCTGCGCCGACCCAAGGGAAAGTCCCGCCATTGCGCGGTGCATCCGTCCTTTTTTCACGCGAAAAGTATGTTCCATATATGGAATAACATCCTCTGTCAGTTCCCTTCCAAAGTCACCCAGGAAAAAGACAGCCTCCTCATCATCTCTAAACGCGTAACCGCTGCACATAACCACGATCTTACCCTTGCATTTTCCTTCTGGAATGTGTTTATCCATAATAAAATTCAGTTTGCCGTTCCACAGCCAGCTTGTCTCATCCTCTCCCACTCCATGCTGGATATACATAACCGGATATTTTTGATCTATATTCTCTCTGTAGGAAGGCGGCAGATAGACATAACATTTCTTTATGTGATCATTCTGTGTTGACACGTAAGAATGAATCTGCACATCCCCATGCGGTACATCCTTCAGATACCAGAAATCCTGTCCCTCCCGTGGCATTTCAAAAAAGTTATTTGCCCCGAAACATCCATAAGCAAACGGTGCATGTGGGTTCGTCACCTGTACCCCATCTACAAACCACCTGTGATAATGAAAGCCTGGAAGAATCCCCTTTACATTTTTAGAAAACAGTCCGTTTGCCTGCTTCTCCAGTGCAATTTTCTCCGTTCCAAGCGTTCCTCCAAAACCGGAAACTTCTACCGTCTCTGCTTTTGGTGCTTCCATTGTAAAGGTAACACTTCCATCCTCCTCAACCTTGGTTCCCCAGAAATCTTCCTGATAACAAATACAATCTTTGCCATCTATCTTTTTCATTTCTGCTTTTTTATAAATTGGATCAAAAAAAAGCGGATACATTGTCAGTGCCTGATTGTTTTTCATTTTCATCTCCTCCTTCTGCTCTCTTTAGCTATTTCGTTTTAGCATATTATAAAAATAATAGCGGCAATATATTTCCATATTTTTTACCGCCGCTGTTATTTTGTATTGTTATTTATAATTTTCTTCCTGTTCCAGACCGCTGCTTTCCCGAATCTGATAAATTGGCAGCAGCTCCCTCCGGATTGGAATATCCATCCGGCTCTCTCCTGCCAGAATTAAAATATCTAATGCACTCTTTGCCATTTCCTGTGACGGAATATCCACAGAAGACAATGCTGGTCTATTATACCGGAGTAGTGGAGAGTTCTCAAAAAATATAATCCTCAGATCTTTCGGGACACAGATTCCGACATCCCTGCAATATGCCATTATCCCTGTAGCAAGCCTGCAGTCGGCTACAAGCCACGCGGTCGGAAGTTCCATATCTGAAAGCATCTGTTTCGCTGTCTGATATCCAATCTCATAGGAACTCTTCTCAATCCTTGGATTCCATTCTTCCTTCGCCACAACATCATGACTCCTGCACCCAAACAGGAAACCTGCCTCCATCAGTCTCTCTGCTCTTCCTGTTTTCTCAAATCCCAAAAAGGCGGCAGATTTCACTCCGGAAAGGTTCATACATGCCGCACATTCTTCACCTGTCCGGTAGCTGTCCATCAGCACACTGTGATAGATCTGGCTGTCACGTCCGATAAACACAATCGGAATCGTGATCTCCCTCTCTTCCAGCGCCTTCTGCTCTTCCTCGTTAAGTCCACAGATCATGGCTCCACTGAAGCGGTTGCTTGACAGCATATCCATATATGTCATGAAGTTCCCTGGTTCATATGCCTGGACAACCAGTTCTATCTTCAGCTCTTTCAAATCAATTGTCTGAAAGATGCCTTCCAGGAAACGCCCGAGACGTGAGTTTAGATTGTCACGCCTCCAGAACAGTGCCAAAAGGTGTGGTGCCTCCTCGTTAGCTGCCTGTCTCAATCTTCTCGCATAAATATTGGGCTGATAATTAATCTCTTTCGCCGCATTTAATACTTTCTTCTGCGTCTCTTTTGATATTCTTACCTGGTCTCCTCTGCCATTCAGCACAACAGACACTGTGCTCACGGAAAGTCCCAGTTTATCCGCAATATTCTTAATCTGCATCTTGGACGCTTGTTTTTTACCCATATCAATGCCTTTCATCCTATTTTGAACTATTTTTGCCTTATAACTGAGCCTACCATATCTAAGATTCTTTTGTCAACCCGACAACCGGCTGTTTTTCCTTCGTTTTAGCAATGGCATCCGGCTGTCCTCTCTTTCTGAAAAGACCGGATGCCATTGCTTATTCACTGCTTATCTGTTTGTTTTTTATTTTGCTGCTTTTCTTGCATCGATTACTTTCTGATATTTTTCCATATCAAATTTCACAAGATCATCCCATCCGATACCGGTAAGAGTCTCTTTTAAGTTTTCCCATAATGCATCGAATTCTGCCTGGTCTGCTGCAAAGACCATCTTCCAGGATGCATTTGTAATTTCCTTTCCACACTGACTTCTGATCAGCGCAATATCTGTTGTATCACTTTCAAGAACAACATTTACATTTGCAACCGTCTTTAATAATCCGTTCTCCTCAAAGTATTCTGTCTGTGTATCAGTGCCATATTTTTCTGTCCAGTCAACATATCTCTGGTCCTTCGGTTTTTCAAGATTAGTGCTCCAGTAGCTCATGCTGTAAGGCTCATTATTATTCGGATTAACTGCCATGTTAGATACAATGTACTGGTTCAACTGACATTTTCCATCATTGTAGAGACCGCCGCCCCATTCATCCGGAAGATTCTTCTTACCTGCTACATAAGCTACAGAGTCATCTGTCTGTGCATAGCGTCCTGTTCCTTCTTCAATGGTGTAGTTGACACCAGCAATACCATCCCACATGTAACTGATTCCTTCCGGACTTGCCATCCAGTCAAATAACTGCATAATTTTTTCTTTTGTTGCATCGTCAATTCCGCCGCCCTGAAGAGCTTCAAGGATACCCATTGCAAGTTCATCATCTTCTGCATAGAACCATTTAATATCAGCATTTGCACTGTCACCAAGAAGAGATTCAAAAGAAGTCTTTGTATCAGAACGGCTCCAGTTCATTGCTCCGGAATAGGTGATGGATTTTAAATCATCCTCTGTCCATTTCTTGTCATCTGCGATTGTTTCACCGTCGTATTCCAGTTCACCTGTCAGGTATTCTGTGAAACCACTGTCACGAAGAGAGGTTACAGAAGAAGTGTCTCCCTCATATACATAAACTGCTTCGCCCGGTGTCATTCCTTCGGATACGAAGTATGCTGCTGCGGCAGCTCCGATTCCCTCATTGTCACCTTTTACATTGGAAACTGCACTTGAGGAAACGCCGTCAATGATACGGTCAAATGCAACATAAGGGATTTCTGCGTCTACTAACTGCTGGATTGCAGACTGAACTGTGTCATCGATTGGCTGGATAACAACTGCAATATTGTCTTCTCCGGAAGCTACGATATCTTCGATATTAACAATCTGCTCTGCTGCATTTGCAGATGTGATCAGTTCTGCGGTATATTTGCCGTCGTTGTTTACTTCTTCCACTTTCTCTTTCGCAAAAGTTGCAACAGAACCTGTCCATCCGTGGTCTTCCGGTGCTGTCAGTACATAAATATGTGTGGCGTCATATGCTGCATATACGCATACGCCTGCGCTAATACTTCCTGCTGCCATTGCAGCTGCTGTTAAAATCGCTAATGTTTTTCTCTTAATGAT
>ENA-ORKV01001530-ORKV01001530.1-human-gut-metagenome-genome-assembly--contig:-NODE-1530-length-17153-cov-2.349496_pt1 | contig 17153 bp, 18 predicted proteins | sample MGYA00243058_ERZ508805 | MGnify/ENA primary metagenome ERZ508805 (study PRJEB26277, sample SAMN04329770) | human gut metagenome | biome: human-associated habitat | host: Homo sapiens | place: USA... | reverse complement strand
ACTATCCCATCATCTCCATGAAAAAAAAAGAGGCAACCAGACTCAATTTATGAAATGCGATTGCAACCACCGGTAATATAATTGACATCAGTTTTGCGTTTACACCAAACCGCGCTTTATCTTTTGCGTGCTTCATGAGTACCTCCTTCATCTTACGCATTTTTATTCATTTTGTGTTCTCATAATAGCACCGCTGCTCCTGTATTTCCAGTATCTTTTTTTGTACAATCCATTTTACCGGTCAGACGTTTCTCGCCTGACGCATTGCCTCCAGAATGATGCTCTCCGCACTCTTCGCCTCCGCCTTGGTGAGCTGTGGCGTATCTTTTAATGCGTAATCTATCCCGAGATTGTCATACTTCACTTTTCCCATGGAGTGATACGGAAGCACCTCCAGCTTTTCCACATTTGAAAGTGTTGCAAGAAACCGGCCCAGAGCCTCCAGTTCTTCCCTCTGAAATGTAATCCCCGGAACGACCACATGCCGGATCCAGACCGGTATCTGTTTTTCATCCAGATACCTTGCAAACGCAAGAATCTTCTCATTGTCCTGTCCGGTCAGTTTTCGGTGCTCCTCCGCATCCATGTGTTTGATGTCAAGCATCACAAGATCCGTTACAGAAAGCAGCCGTTCCACCTTCTTTAAGCGTTCCCGCTCCTCCTCCGATGTGCCGCCGCACCCCGGAAACATAATGCCCGAGGTGTCCAGACAGGTATGAATCCCACGTTCCTTTGCCCCGGCAAACAGTTCCGTCAAAAAATCAATCTGGAGCATCGGCTCTCCGCCGGTCGCAGTGATTCCGCCGGTCCGGTAAAACGACCGGTTGCGCTCCATGCGCGAAAGGATCTCCTCCGCGCTCATCTCCTGCCCGTCCTCCAGATGCCAGGTGTCGGGATTATGGCAGTACAGGCAGCGCATGGGACATCCCTCAAAGAACACCACAAAGCGGACTCCCGGTCCATCCACAGTTCCAAAGCTTTCCATCGAATGAATTTTTCCCATAAAGTCCTCCTTTTTGATCCCATCCGTCTGATATTCATAATGCAATCGCGCGAGCCGGCTTATCCCGGTGTCCCCGCCGCAAAAGCAGCAGGGCACCGGTTCCGGTTCGCGCGATTTCTCCTGTCTGTATCACTTCCACATGAACTACATGCGCTCGTGGAAGGTTCTTGCAATGACTTCGTCCTGCTGCTCTTTGGTCAGCTTGATAAAGTTTACCGCATATCCGGAAACACGGATTGTGAGCTGCGGATACTGCTCCGGGTGTTTCTGTGCATCCAAAAGCGTCTCGCGGTTCAATACGTTGACGTTCAAGTGATGTCCGCCCTTCTCGACGTAAGCATCCAGCAGCGCCACAAGGTTCTGCTCCTCGCCCGTCTCATCCTTGCCGAGTGCATCCGGCACGATGGTAAACGTGTTGGAGATACCATCCTGGGAATCCATAAACGGCATTTTCGCTACCGACGCGAGAGATGCTACCGCACCGTTCGTGTCGCGTCCGTGCATCGGGTTTGCGCCCGGTGCAAAGGCAACGCCCTTCTTTCTGCCATCCGGTGTCGCACCTGTGTTCTTGCCGTAGGATACGTTGGATGTGATCGTGAGGATCGATGTCGTCGGGATTCCGCCGCGGTAGGTGTGGTTGCCCTTGACATAGCCGATGAATGTGTGAAGCACTTCCTTTGCAATGTCGTCGACGCGGTCGTCATCATTTCCGTATTTCGGGAAGTCACCCTCCACCTCGAAGTCTACAGTGATTCCGTTCTCATCGCGGATCGGCTTTACCTTCGCATACTTGATGGCAGACAGGGAATCCGCCACAACGGAAAAACCAGCGATTCCGGTCGCGAACCAGCGGCGCACCTTCTTGTCATGAAGCGCCATCTCCAGCTTCTCGTAGCAGTATTTGTCATGCATATAATGAATGATGTTTAAGGCATTGACATAAACACCTGCCAGCCACTTCATCATATCCTTATACTTATCCCACACCTCGTCGTAATCCAGGTACTCGGAAGTGATCGGGCGGTACTTCGGTCCGATCTGCTTGCCGCTGATCTCATCTACACCGCCGTTGATCGCGTACAGAAGGCACTTTGCAAGGTTAGCGCGGGCGCCAAAGAACTGCATCTCCTTGCCGATGCGCATGGAGGATACACAGCATGCAATTCCGTAGTCATCCCCGTGTACCACGCGCATGATATCATCATTCTCGTACTGGATCGCAGAGTGCCTGATGGATGTCTGTGCGCAGAAACGCTTAAAATTCTCCGGAAGCTGTACCGACCAGAGCACGGTCATGTTCGGCTCCGGCGCTGCTCCAATGTTGTTGAGTGTATTTAAATAGCGGTAGGACATCTTCGTCACCATATGTCTGCCGTCCACACCGATTCCGCCGATCGACTCCGTTACCCAGGTCGGATCTCCGGCAAAGATGGAGTTGTACTCCGGCGTACGTGCAAACTTCACGCAGCGCAGCTTCATGACAAACTGGTCGATGATCTCCTGGATCTCCTTCTCTGTGAATGTTCCCTCCTTGAGATCACGCTCCGCATAGATGTCGAGGAACGTGGAGGTACGTCCAAGGCTCATTGCCGCACCGTTCTGCTCTTTGACTGCTGCAAGGTAGGAAAAATATACCGCCTGCGTCGCTTCCAGCACGTTGTTCGCCGGCTTGGAAATGTCACAGCCGTAAATCTTTGCAAGCTCTTTCAGCATCTTGAGTGCGCGGATCTGCTCGGAAAGCTCCTCACGCTCACGGATGACATCCGAGTACATGATCGTGCGGGTCGTTGCGAGCTGTTCTTCCTTGTCCTCGATCAGGCGGTCCACACCGTAGAGTGCCGGTCTTCTGTAATCGCCGATAATACGTCCGCGGCCATATGCATCCGGAAGTCCCGTGATGATGTGTGCCGAACGGCATGCGCGCATCTCCGGTGTGTAGGCATCAAATACACCAGCATTGTGGGTCTTGCGGTGGGTGGTGAAGAACTCCTCCACCTCAGGATCCAGGTGATAGCCGTTATCCTCGCAGGCTTTCACTGCCATACGGATTCCGCCGTACGGCTGCAGAGAACGTTTGAACGGCTTATCTGTCTGAAAGCCGACAATCTTCTCCTTATTCTTGTCCAGATAGCCCGGTCCATGGGATGTGATCGTGGAAATAATCTTGGTATCCATATCGAGGACACCGCCTGCCTCACGCTCCTGCTTCGACAGTTCTAACACTTCGTTCCATAAATCTGTCGTATCCTGCGTCGGTCCTTCCAGAAAGCTGTCGTCCCCGTCGTAAGGCGTATAGTTTTTCTGGATAAAATCTCTGACATTGATCTCTTCCTCCCAGCTTCCCCGCTGAAAGCCTCTCCATTCATTCTGCATGATTCTTCCTCCTGCTTACTTTGTAATGTGATTATGTTCCCTGCCCGCAGGCAGCATTGCCAAAACATGATATTAGTTAGTTGCAGCTAACCTTTATGACTATAGCATAGCGTGCTTTTCACTGTCAATATCAAGTTTTGTTGCCAGGCGTGTTTGTCTTGCCTTACTCTCAGTGGGTATTTTATGCTTTTTGAGCCAAAGCATCTTTTGTCTCAGAGGTGAGAATCCCGGGTGCTTTTTCGATAAAAAGCCCCCTGATTCAAAACAAGCCGACTGCCCGGGTACATTCGCCCAGACGGTCGGCATTAGATACGTTATACTCCATGTGGTTCTTCCACTTGTTCCGTCAGTCATATAACATCTTAATCTTACAGTATATGATGATTTTTTTCAATAGGAAAAATTATACAAAATCATAGAACGCCATTCCATTCTTTGTCGAGTTCTTCACGTGATACAGCGCCTGATCCGCCGCCCGGTACACATCCACGAACGTGCTTCCCGATTCCGGCACAAATGCAATGCCGACGCTGGCGGTCGGTTCCTTGCTCAGGTGCATCCGTTCTTTTTCGGCGCGTACCTCCGTAAGAAGCTTTTGAATCTTCTCTTCAATCTCTCTCCGGTCGCCGATGTCTCTGAGGAAAACAGCAAATTCATCGCCGCCCATACTGCCGATACAGGAATGGTCTCCAAACACTTCGTTTAAGATTCCCGCCATCCGCATCAGAATCATATCCCCGACTCCGTGACCGTAAATGTCATTGATCTGCTTAAAATTATCGACATCCAGAAGAATGAATGCATCCTCCTCATCGCCGCCTCTCTCCTGAAGCGCCTCGCAGACATGCTTCTCCAGCGCGCCGCGGTTTAGAAGCTTCGTAAAGGAGTCCTGCATCGCCTGCTCCCTGAGCACCTCGTTCTCCTGCCGGCACAGTTCCTCCCGCTCCATCCGGTCGGTAACATCCATAAAGCTGACATAGCAGAGCGGTCCCTCCTGCATCTGCACATTCACCCTGCTTAATATCCACTTGTAACCGCCGTTCTTCGTCTGCGGTCTTGAGAGCACCTCAAACGGCGTCCCGGAACGAATCTGTTCATTGTGCTCGCGGATGACCTCCCGCAGATCGACATCCATCAGATCCGTCCATCCGTCCTGCATCTTTCTGATATACTCTTCCCGCGTGTATCCCATAATCTCACACGCCGTGTCGTTGACATAGTAAATCTTGCGCCGAAATCCCTCTTTGCTCACAATCAGTCCCATCGGAATATTCCGCATGACCTTGCGAAGCACTTTCTCCTCTAACGTATAGCTTTCCATATACCCTCTTTAAAACCTCTTCCCCAATTCCCCTATCGTTCTCATGAAGCATACTACGGAGTACAGTATAATACTTTTTACAGCAAATAAAAAGTCCCTTTCGTCTTTTTATATAAATGTTACAGATTGGAAAGCTTCTTTTTTGTTATATCACACAAATCTATTGCCGCATACCCCACTCTTTTCCTACACGCACAGCTCTTTTTCACGAAACAGCGCGTCCACTAGACATTCATACTCAGCAACCCGCTCACATTTTCGGATTTTTTTTAGACGCTGGTCCGCATCCGCAAAGTTCTCTCCCCAGTACGCCCACAGTTCCTTCATCTTAAATAAGGTATTTTTGTCCCCGGACATCTGCTGCCGGTATCCCTCCAGGATCGCATTGTGAAACCGGAAAAACCGCTCTTTTCGCTCCTGCTTTTCCTGTCTACCGCCGGAAAGTTCCTCCAGAAGCCAGGGGTGCTTTATCAGTCCCCGGCCGATCATGAACTTATCCACCGACGGAAAGCCCTCCCGGATGTGCGCCGCGGACGCTGCGTCCACAATGTCACCATTATAACAGAGCGAATGTCTGCTGTTTTTCTCTGCCCGTGCAAATGCCTCCAGATTGACCCGGTTCTTATAAAAATCGGTCTGCACCCTCGGGTGTACGATCAGTTCTTCTAACGGATATTTTTCATATATGGCAAGCAGCCGCTCCCATTCTGCAGGGTTCTCTTTTCCGATCCGTGTCTTGATGGAGATCCGGAGCGGACATTTTTCAAAAATCTCTTCCAGATTATCGGTATAAGAAGCAAACTCCTGCAACTTACGACTCAGTTCCTCCTTCATCTCGACGGCAATCTGATTAGATCTTTTGGCAATAATGGCCACAGCCTCATAAATATTATTATCGGCTTTTGCAGCCAATACGGCAGGGTTCCGTGTAATGGTGTTATTAGGTGCTTTTACCTTTTTAAAATCTACCATAATTGATTTATGTATTAATATTTATCTAATTAATCTTCAAACTTATAATTTTCCAAATAGGCCTCGATATCCTCATACATCTTCTTTACGTCGGCAGCATATCTGCTGTTCGGATATTCATCGGCAAAGTAATAATACTCTTCCCGGGCATTGTTATATCGTTCCACTTTCTTATCTTCGACACTATTCACCGCCATCTGATATTTCGATACGAACAACATATACATAATCTCTTCCCGGTATTTGGAGCCCGGATAATCCTTCAGACAATTCTGCAAACTGATAACAGCCGCTTTGTAATGTTCACGCAGGTAATAGTTTTTCGCACTCAAATAAGCTTTGTAAGAAAGCTTATCCCGCATTTCATCCATATAGGTATTTACCTTATCTTTTCGCATACTATACGGATAACGACTCAGATAAAGCTGGAATTCCCGGATAGCCTTTTCGGTAACCTGCTGATCCAAACGTGGTTTCGGGGAAGCTTTATAATCGCAAAATCCCATCATATAAAGACATTCTTCAGCAAATGAACTTTCCGGATAAGTCTGGATAAACTGCTTGAATAAATCGGAGGCAATCTGATAATCTTTCATATTATAACTACAAAAAGCCCGGTAATAAGCAATATTCTGAGCTTTTGCCTGCCCGACAAATACAGAACGGACACCATCCAACAAATTCATTGCTCTCTGATAATCGCCCTTGTTATAATACTCGATCGCTTTTTTATAGACCAGGTTGTAATCATTGCTTTTCAGCAGGCTTTGATACTCCCCGCAAGACGTCATAAGCACAATTACCAGTAAAAATCCCCAAAATTTCTTCATAAACGGAACGCTTTTTTTGCATCATGCAAAGATAGAGGAAAAAACAAAAAGTAAAAAGTAAAAGGTAAAAACTTTTCTGAGCTTCATTACTTTCAAGTATTTTTAATATTTACTCTCCACTTTTCACTAACCCTTTATACGCATTCTTCTTCCTACTCTAAGTAATTATACGTATTATGGTACATCTTTTACCTTTTACCTTTTACCTTTTACCTTTATTTATTACTTTTGCCAAGTTAAAATACAGTATTCTACAAATTTTCAAAATATTATCGACGTGGACATTTTTGAAAGAGTAAAAAAACAAAGAGGTAATATCGGCCAGTATGCCAAAGAAGCACACGGCTATTTCGCATTTCCGAAATTGGAAGGAGAAATCGGTCCCCGGATGATGTTCCGCGGGAAAGAAGTGTTAAATTGGAGTTTGAACAACTACATCGGTCTGGCAAACGATCCGGAAGTCCGGAAAGTCGATGCAGAGGCAGCCGCTCAATGGGGGCTGGCTTACCCGATGGGAGCCCGTATGATGAGCGGTCAGACTTCCCGCCATGAATACCTGGAATCACAGTTAGCCGATTTCGTCGGTAAACCGGACGCATTCCTGTTAAATTTCGGCTATCAGGGCATGATTTCTATCATCGACTCACTGACTTCACGTTTCGACTGTATCGTTTATGACGCGGAGTCCCATGCTTGTATCATGGACGGTTTGCGTCTGTCGCCGGCCAAACGTTATGTATACGTACACAACGATATGAGCAGCCTGCGCAAACAGCTCGAACATGCCACGAAATATGTAGCGACTACCGGTGGAGGTATTCTGGTAGTTACAGAAGGCGTATTCGGAATGGCAGGAGATTTAGGTAAATTAGATGAAATCACTGCTTTAAAATCCGAATTCAATTTCCGCCTGCTGGTCGACGATGCCCATGGATTCGGAACAATGGGACCGACAGGTGCCGGTACAGGTGAACATTTCGGTGTTCAGGATAAAGTGGACCTTTATTTCGGTACTTTTGCCAAAGCCATGGCAGGATTCGGAGCTTTCGTAGCTACTGACGAAGAAGTATGTATGTCTTTACGCTATACCATGCGTTCACAAATGTTCGCAAAATCCCTGACTATGCCGATGGTCGAAGGAGCGATCAAACGTCTCGAGATGCTGAAAAGCCAACCGGAAAGACGCGAAAAGTTGTGGACCATCGCTCATGCTTTACAAAACGGTCTTAAAGCAGACGGTATGAATATCGGTATCACCAACTCGATGGTTACTCCGGTATATCTTTCCGGTAGTGTTGCCGAAGGAATGCAAGTCGTATTCGACCTGCGTGAAAATTACAATATTTTCTGTTCGATCGTCGTATATCCGGTTATTCCGAAAGGACAATTGTTGCTCCGCCTGATTCCGACTTCTATGCATACACTCGAAGATGTAAAATATACCATCAAGGCATTCAAGAATGTGGCAGAAAAACTGGCTAAGGGAGAATACAACAAAGAACTTCTGATCGACGCTAGTAAGCTCTAAAAAAATCAGGGATTAAAGATTCGGATCTATTTCCTCTGTTCTTTAATCCCTGTTTTTACACCTCGGTCATTCCCCCCCCAGTAAAGCCGGGTTTATCCTCACTTTTTATATTTCAAAACCTCAGGCATCAATGCTTTTATCTGCTCTATACGTTGGGCATCCGATGGGTGTGTAGACATAAACTCCGGTGGTTTTTGTCCCGATCCCGCAGAAGCCATCCGGGTCCAGAAAGGAATCGCCTCTTCCGGATTATATCCGGCAATCGTCATAAAAATCAATCCCAAACGATCGGCTTCCAACTCATGCTTCCGCGAAAAAGGCAAGATCACACCGTAATTAGCCCCTAAACCGATAGCAGTCCCCAAGAGTGCCTGAGTCGACTCCGATTTTTCTTTTAAAGCATATGCAGCAGCAGTACTTCCAGCTTGTATCAATATCTGCTGACTCATCCGTTCGTTTCCATGCCGGGCAATCGCATGAGCAATCTCATGTCCCATCACAACAGCCAAACCATCATCATTTTCACAAACCGGCAAAATTCCTTCATACACGACCACCTTCCCTCCGGGCATACACCAGGCATTCATTTCAGGACTCTGTACCAGATTGAATTCCCACTGGTACCCTTCGATCTGCTTTTCCAATCCCTGAGATTTCAAGTAAGCTTCTACAGCGGCAGCAATCCGCGTCCCCACTTCCTTCACGCGACGGGTATCGTCTGTACGGGTAGATAACTTATTTTCTTTTAAAAAATCTCCATACGAAGTAAGACTCATCTGCATCATTTCACTTTCGGGCAGGAGTATCACTTGCTTCCGCCCGGTCAAAGGCACTGAAGCACACTGTACGAACAAGGTCAAAATCCCGACAATAACAGTTAATCTAAAGACTCTCATCGTTTCATCTTTTTTTTAATTCTCCAGGGTATATTGAGTTTAACGTTACATAAAAAAACAGGTTACAGGTTTAAAAACACATCCTCAAACCCATAACCTGTCCTATGCCATCCCTTTCGGGGAAATATATCTAAATAATCAACATCGCATCTCCGTAAGTACCGAACCGATATTTCTCTTTTACGGCCAGATCATAAGCTTTCATCACCAGATCATAACCACCGAAAGCAGCCACCATCATCAAAAGAGTCGAATAAGGTAAATGGAAATTAGAAATAAAAGCATCCGGCACACTAAAATCATAGGGAGGGAAAATAAATTTATTTGTCCATCCATCATATTCGGTCAAACGGCCTTTGGTCGTTACACAACTTTCCAACGTCCGTACAACGGTCGTGCCTACTGCACAAATCTTATGGCGTTCGTCTTTCGCATCATTGACAATTTTCACGGTATCCCCCCCCACAATAATCTGTTCCGAGTCCATTTTATGTTTTGTCAGATCTTCTACATCCACTTCCCGAAAATTCCCTAAGCCAACGTGCAAGGTGATATAAGCAAAAACGATTCCTTTGATTTCCATGCGCTTCATCAGCTCACGACTAAAATGCAAACCGGCTGTCGGGGCAGCAACAGCTCCTTCATAGCGGGCAAAGATCGTCTGATAACGTTCTTCGTCTTCCGGCTCCACTTTACGTGTAATCGTACGCGGCAGCGGAGTCTCGCCCAGGCCATACAGCAACTTCTTAAACTCATCGTATTCTCCGTCGAACAAGAAACGCAACGTCCGTCCACGAGAGGTGGTATTGTCGATGACTTCGGCAACCAAACTATCGTCTTCCCCGAAATACAATTTATTACCGATTCTGATCTTTCGTGCCGGATCCACCAAAACGTCCCAAATCCGCAGATCCTGATTCAATTCCCTCAACAAAAAGACTTCGATTTCAGCACCGGTTTTTTCCTTATTCCCATATAAACGGGCCGGAAAAACCTTGGTGTCGTTGAAAACGAATACATCCTTCTCATCAAAATAATCGATAACATCCTTAAATACCTTATGTTCGATCGTTCCTGTCTTCCGGTCGACTACCATCAAACGACATTCGTCCCGATTAGCAGAAGGGTGTTGAGCGATTAATTCCGGCGGTAACTTATATCTGAATTTTGATAATTTCATCTCTGCACTATTTAAATTAAACTCTTATCAAGTCATTTTAACATCCTGGTTTATACCAACAAAACATTGGAATATCTCCTTCTGTCTTTATGGAAATACCCCTGGCCTAATAAACGGCGCAAGTTACAACTTTGTTTGTAAAAACGCAACCAAATCCTCCATTTTATTTGCATCTTCCACCTGAAAACTTCCGATCTTTGTGCGGCGTAAACCTGCCAAGTAAGCCCCACTCTCACAGGCCTGACCGATATCGTTGGCCAAAGACCGGATATAAGTCCCTTTACTACAATTGATTCTTAACGTTAAATCAGGAAGATTAAAATCGATGACCTCCAATTCATTCACCACCACTTGACGTGCAGGCATCTCGATCTCATTCCCTTTGCGCGCCTTTTTATAAGCCCGGTCACCATCTACCCGGATAGCAGAATACGCCGGAGGGACCTGAGTAATGACTCCCCGAAACCGCTCCAGTACCCGATCTAAATAAGGGCGATCGATATGCCGATAAGGGAAATCCCCTTCCGGCAAAGTCTCTAAATCGAAAGACGGAGTCACAGCCCCGTAACATAGCGTCGCCACATATTCTTTTTCCTGAGCCATATAATCTTCAATCCGTTTCGTCCACTTTCCGGTACAAACAATCACCAAACCCGTCGCTAAAGGATCCAGAGTTCCGGCATGTCCCACTTTGATCTTCCCACAAGCAGACTTCAAACACCAACGAATTTTATTCACGACATCGAAAGAAGTCCATTTCAGTGGTTTATCTACCAGAATCAGAGCACCCGAATGAAAATCACCTTCTTCATTAAACAATATCTTACACACAATTTTTATATTTTCGAACCAAACCGAACAAGCGTAAAATCATTCTATCACAAGCCCGTTTTCACTGCTCTCAATGAACAAACAAAATGATAATGCCTACTACAAAACAATATACGGCAAACCAGATCAACTTTCCTTTCTTCACCAGATTCAACATCCAGCTACAAGCTATATATCCGGAAATAAAAGCAGCCAGGAAACCGACAACCAGCGCCAACATCGAAATACCGCTCTCTGAAGGTGCAAAACCACCTTTCATCATGTCCAGAAAAGCCTCTCCCAAGATAGGTACCAACACCATCAAAAAAGAAAATCTCGCTACATTTTCTTTATTATTCCCCAGTAGAATCCCCGTAGCGATGGTGGAACCGGAACGGGACAAACCAGGCAATACGGCACAAGCCTGAGCCACTCCGATGATAAAAGCATCCCGAAAAGATATATCCGTCTTTAAACGGGGACGAGCGTAGTAAGCAAAGGCCAACAAACAGGCAGTAATTAAAAGAGCAACTCCCACGACCAATAATCCGGAACCGAAGAGAGCTTCCACATAATCTTTAAAGAAAACACCCACAATAGCCACAGGAATCATAGATAATGCGATTTTGGCAATATAAATGGTTTCCGGATTCCAGGAAAACCGAAAAAGACCTTTCAAAAGATCCCAAATCTCATTCCGCAACACCACAATCGTACTACAAACGGTCGCCGCATGAACGGCCACTGCAAAAGTCAGATTTTCTTCTCCCTGTATGCCGAAAAGCGTACTGAAAATCTGAAGATGCCCGGAGCTACTAACGGGCAAAAATTCTGTCAATCCCTGAATCAATCCGAGGACCAATGCTTCTAACCAAGTCATCATTTCTTATCCAACAATTTTATACCTAATCTTTCGTCCCTTCTTCCATTTCCTTTTTAGGCTTCCGCATAATCGCCCAAAAAACAAATCCAAAACCGATCAACACCACAATCGGAGCCAGCGTGATCCGACGGAAACTAAAAATATCATAATTAAACTCAGCCGGATTATCGGAACCTCCCCCCATCATCAAAATAAATCCCAGAATGATGATCCCGAAACCGATCAAAATCATCTTATAACTACTCACAGGAATCGGGAAATCGATCTTTTTTCCGGAAGTAGTATTTTTCAAATTATTCTTCACCATATTTTTAGTTTTGTTTTAATTGTACAAATCGTTCATGTCTTTATTCAGATATCTGGCAACCGACATCCAGGAAGAAACCAAAGAAAGCAATATACCGCAAACCATAACAAAAGCAACCATGATAATGATCAATTCTTTATTCATCAGATTGACCACACTCCCCACTTCTTTTTGCAAAAAGAATATGGCAGCCAAAAGAATCAGATTAGCGATCATACTCCCAAAGAAACCGAACCAAACACTATTTTGAATAAAAGGCTTACAAATAAAGAAAGGTTTTGCCCCGACAAGCTGCATCGTTTTAATCAGAAAACGCTGCGAATATACGGACAAATGGATGGTATTCCGGATCAAGGTAAAAGAAATCAGCATCAGTGCAGCCCCTGCTATCAACAGGATCAGACTGATACGCCGAACATTTTCATTGATCATATGCACCAAAGACTTCTGATAAGACACCTCCTGCACCAATTCGTTTTTTAATAAGCTCTTCTCGATAACAGTCAAGGAATCGTTATTGGCGTAAACGGGATTCAGCTTGATTTCTACCGAAGGCAAAAGCGGGTTATACCCCAATACGCCCTCGAAATCTTCCCCCAACTCCTCTTTAAATTCACGGGCAGCCTCCACTTTACTAATAAATACCGAAGACGAGACAAAAGGCTTTGTGTCCAGAATCTTTTGCATCTTTTTGATCTCGGCTTCATTTACATTATCCTTGACAATAATAGAAAAACCGATATTTTGTTTTACATGATCAGAAACCAATTTTGCATTCAGCAAAATGAACACTAAAATACCAACGACAACCAAAACCAGTGATATACTGAGTGTTGACACAAAATAGGAGCCTGCAATTCTCTTTTTTCTCTGACCAGTCATCTATCATTTGCATTTAAAAACACGACAAATATAGCAATTATATCCAATTATTTTTTACAAAATGTTTGTACAAACTAAAAAACGCCTTATATTTGCACTCGCAAAACAAAAAAAGTTCTTTAAACAGATGCGAAAATAGCTCAGTTGGTAGAGCACGACCTTGCCAAGGTCGGGGTCGCGGGTTCGAGTCCCGTTTTTCGCTCTCTCGCAAGAGGATGCTCGAGTGGTGGAATCGGTAGACACGCAGGACTTAAAATCCTGTGGCCATTGCGGCCGTGCGGGTTCAATTCCCGCCTCGAGTACAATTAACAATCAAAGAGTTAGATCAGATCTAACTCTTTTTTATTACTATTTTATTTGTTTCAGGAAGTGATCCAAAACACATTATCCCTTCTATTCTCATTTCACAATAACAATTCCCCCTCCTGACAGAATCGTCAAGGAAAGTTCTTTATTTTTACTCAAAGTCACTTCCCGGGTATAAACATTACGTTTCAGGTCGTCATTATAAAGGGTCACCCGATTGCCTTTGGCAAACATCGGAAGTTGTATTTTCAGCTTCAACGGTTCTTTTTGGGCATTCACCCCGGCGACATACCATTTATCCCCATGTCTGCGAGCCAGAATACAATATTTCCCCGGATAGCCGTCGATAAATACAGTCTCATCCCAGGTAACAGGTACTTGTTTCAGAAACTCCAGGCAAATTTGGGAAGCATCGGTCAGATTATTAGGGGCTAAAGCAAAATTCTGTATCGGATTCTGAAACAAGACGGTAGTAGCCAACTGGAAAGCATCTGTTGTCCGGCGGATACTACCTCCATCGTTGGTACGATTCAAGCGTTTATTAAGGAAACAGCCTCCGAATTCCATACAACCGACACTATTCCGGATAAACGGATGCAGACAGGCATTGAAAGCCTCCTCATCACAAAAATGCTGCTGGAAAATCAGGTTCTCGGAAGCCAGTACCGCCTCACTTCCCACATAATTTGGATACATTCGCTCCCACCCCCTGGGCAAAGTGCAACCGTGAAAAATAACCATCAATCCACAATCATCCGCATCGCTCAGAATAGCTTCGTACAACCTCATAGTCTCCTGCTTATCTCCTCCGAAAAAGTCTACTTTAATTCCCTTCACTCCCAGACTTTCGAGCCACCTCATTTCCCGCTTACGGACAATCGGATTATCCATACAATTCACAGGACTTTGAACAATATCGTTCCAATATCCGCTGGAACTATACCATAAAAATATATCTACCCCCTTCCTATGGGCATAATCCGCCAAAGACTTCATCTTTTCCCGGCCGATCGTCCGATCCCACCAGTTATCTATCAATACATATTCATATCCCATTGCAGCTGCCAAATCGATGTACCTCACCTGATCCTCATAATTGATACTTCCATCCTGCCACAAAATCCAGCTCCAGGTTCCACGCCCGAAACGATAATCGTGAACCGTTTCGTAAAGTGGCTCCACGACGTCCCAAATGACCGTCGTTTCCACAATAGGCTTCAGATTATCCCCTACAGTAATGGTACGCCAGGGAGTTGTACCGGGCAAAGCCAATCCCGGGGCTACCGTTCCATTCCCATTATTCTCTTCGGGCATCGGAAAATCAAGGATATATAATCCACCTTCTCCGGCATCACTCAAACGAGAACCACAATAGCGGCTGTCCACACCCGTCTCACTGATCAAAGCCCAACCATCACAACCAATACGAAAAAGGCAAGGAAAAGTATAACCATGTCCATATCGAGAAGGTTCGTTCATCGGAACATCCACCCTATACTCCTCCTCATAACTGGGTTTTGTACGCATCCATCCGATCATGGCATCACTTTGCGGACACAGAAAAGTAGTCGTATATGCCGGAAAATCAAAACCCGTCGCTTCTTTTTCCACCACACAACTTCCTGCCTCCTTTCGGGGAATTACATATCGGAAAGCGATATCGTTATTACTCACCCGGAAAACGACATCTATCTCCTGCTTATCAGCATTCGCAAAAGTACAAATCAACTCATTCGCCTGATAGTGTATCTCTGATTTCTTGATCTTGTTCTGAGTATATGTTTTATCGATCCGACTTGTCTTTTGCCCAATCCAATTCATATTCCGGCTAAAATCCCCGATATCGGTCACCACCCCCAAAGGGGAATCTTCCAGCATTGTCTTTTCTTTGTAAGTGACAGAATATACCGGTTTTCCCTGCTTCAAGGCCACATTCACTTTCAGATGAGAGTCAGGTCCAATTACCTCAGTCTGCTGAGCCCATACCGGAACGGCAATCCATACCAGCAAGCAGTATTTCAGATATTTTTTCATGTCTTTAAAATAATTTACATGCAGGACAAAGATAATATCTCCGCTATACAAAACAAGGATTAATCCTTATAAATTAACGTAACAGTATTCTATACACTTTAATTTTCCGGTATATTGATCATTTTGTCATTACTTAGAACTGTCAAAATGGCAAATATCGGATATGGCATAAATTTTGTAATTAACAAATAAAAAGTATAATGAATTATCAATATTAAATATAAAAAACAATGATTTCTGAAAAACTACAAAATGCGATCAATGAGCAGATTACTGCTGAAATGTTGTCTTCTAACCTGTATTTATCCTTGTCTTTCTATTTCGCTAGCGAAGGCTTTGACGGCTTTGCCCATTGGATGAAAAAACAATCTCAGGAAGAACTGGAACATGCCTATACCATGGCTGATTACGTTACAAAGCGGGGAGGAAAAGCCAAAATAGATAAAATAGACGTTGTTCCTCAAGGGTGGGGTAGTCCTTTGGAAGTATTCCAACATGTCTATGAACATGAATGCAAGGTTTCAAAAATGATCGACAATCTGGTTTCTATCGCTTCTGCAGAAAAAGACAATGCAACCCAAGACTTTCTGTGGGGATTCGTACGCGAACAAGTTGAAGAAGAAGCAACAGCACAAGGAATTGTCGACAAATTGAAAAAAGCCGGTGATACAGGTCTTTTGTTCATCGATGCCCAACTGGCTAAGCGATAAAGACCTCAGCATAAAAAACTGCCTGAATGATGAAGTGCGCCCTAAAAGTCGAACAAGAATTTTTAAGGCGCACTTTAAAGTATCAGACAGCTTCGTCTTCCTTATACACATCGGTTACTTCATCTTTTCAGATATTCGTATCAACTATATGGGAATATAAAACAGAAGGTTATTCGTAAACTTTACTTTTTACAATCACATTTACAGATGATGACCGGAGCCTCGGGGAAATCGACGGGAATCCAGGTGGCATTATTGAGGTAATTGGTTATAGTCGTCATACCGACCAGCATGACCAAATCAACCAGACAAGCATCCGTATATCCGGCTTGATAGAAACGGCCGATCATCTCAGGGCCTACCTTGCCCCGATTCGTAACCAGCTCACAAGTAAAATCCACTAAGGTATCCAACTTTTCATCCCAAGTGACATTTCCTTTACGGATCGCTTCGATTTGCTTATCGCTCAAACCGGCCTCTTTAGCCAAAGCCGTATGCGCTGCCAAACAATAAGGATTCTGATTTACCTGACTAGTCACCAAATGAATCGCTTCCGTCTGAATTCGGTCAAATACCGTAGAAACATCCATAAAATCCATAAATCGTTTCAAGGCAGTTTCGGAACGGGTCATGAAGGCATACACATTCGGAACAAAACCCATCGACTGCTTTAATGCAAATAGCAATTTACGATCATGTTCCAATACTTCTTCCATCCGGGGTACTTTAAATTCTCTTCTCATCAGTTTTATTTTTGGGGATTATACGAAAATTGAAAAATAAAGTTGAATTTTTACCGCAATATGGAAACTTTTAAAATTGCTTTACGTTTATTTCACAGATAAAACATACCATAAATTGGGAGAAAAGGAAAAAAGAACGGTACCCGCAGGTATCCACAAACTTAATGTACGTTAAACGACAAAGGAATATGCTAAACTAACCCAACCAATAGTATCGTACAGATACATACGAAAGGAACCGGAATAATTTCCGGTTTCTTTTTTTCCTGCTTCAGAAATATTTTCTTTAAATTACTTACCTTTGTATTCAATACATTATACTGCAATCATGAAAAATAAAAACATACTGATTCTGATTATTTCCTTCATCATTTT
>ENA-ORKV01001529-ORKV01001529.1-human-gut-metagenome-genome-assembly--contig:-NODE-1529-length-17156-cov-3.016921_pt1 | contig 17156 bp, 15 predicted proteins | sample MGYA00243058_ERZ508805 | MGnify/ENA primary metagenome ERZ508805 (study PRJEB26277, sample SAMN04329770) | human gut metagenome | biome: human-associated habitat | host: Homo sapiens | place: USA... | reverse complement strand
GTAACCGCAGATGGAATGCTGATAACTGGATTATTTATAAAAATGCATAGATAAAAAAGTTAAAAGCGAAATCCCTGGATAGATAGTATATTTGTTGACATATTAAAATGAAAATAATATAATTATTATATAAATTTCTATAAATAAAATAACTTGTCAAAATTTGTCGAAAAAACTAATAAAATTATACAAACAACAATATGCAGATTTTGATATGAATGTGTGCCTGAAAGAAAAATTAAGCTGGCAGTATTGTATTCGGAAATGAGTTGCCAAGAGGAAAACCGGGAGAATGAGGATTGGAGGATTTGCGTATGTTAAAACAAAAAAAGAGTATTGTGGTGATGACGAAAGTACTGGTAATGGCACTTTTGATCGGTGTGTTTGCAGCTATTCCGTCGGCAGAGACATTTGCTGCTGCAAATAAAGCGCTTCGTACAAAGGTTACATTTAACGGGGATAAAGAATCTGATGAAGCGTGGATGAATAACAATTATGTTATGCAGGCAGGTTACAAAAAAGCTTCAAAAATAAAGAAAAATATGAAAATGTCCGCAAAAGTGTATGTTCCGGCAGCAGCCTTAAAAAAGAATGGAGATACTGTAATTGTGGATGCATGGATAAATCTGGAAAATAGTAAAAACGGTAAATATGCTGGGGAGATCGGTGCAAAATATCAGGTAATTCTGAGCAAAGAGGGCAAAAAAATACGTCTTGCGCTGGTGGATCTGGTGAAAGAAAAAGAGTGTAAGCCTGGGAAAATAGCCAGCTATAAAAAATCCGGAAAATATTATGTGATCACGATCAATAATATGCCATTGAAAAATACTGTTTATAAGGATGAAAAGACATCAAAGATTAACACGAAAACGAAATATAATCTTGGACAGGGAATCGGTGTCACGGGCATCTGCACAAAGACCAGCGGATATGTATATGTGGATGATTTAAAGATTTCAGGAGTGACTACGCAGAAGATTACATTTAATAAGAAAGACTATAAGTGGTACAGTGGAGGTCATTTGGATAAATATTATTCTCCGAAGGTTACAACTATAAAATAATAACCTGTCTGTAAAGAAATAAAAGTATGGTAAAAATGGGAGCTCGAATCGAACTTCCATTTTTATATTAAAAATAAATTACAAATATAAAAATAAAATTAAATAAATGAAAAGGGCTTTTTTTATAAAAAAAATTTGCTATACTAAATTCGTATATGAAAGATTAAGACATCAATACAATCTTGGTATTCTATATGTCGGTTTTATAGGTAAAGACGGCATATCTGAAACAATCTTTTTTATTCATTACAGATACTTTTAAGAATATTCCATGGTAATGAAAGTGAAAACTGTGCTTTTATCTGCACTATACAAGAACTGTACCTTGACAAATAAATAGGAAGATATTCGATCAGAGAAAGTTGCTTTTCCATTACATGACGTTTATAATAAAGAAAAGGGAAACAGATATAGTATACTGATCAAGGCAGCCGAAAGGACGGCTTTACCACTTAGATCTGCTCCGAGATTCGGAGAAAGGGGTGGTAGCATGGTTACATATAGTGACTTGTTCACATTTGTTATTATGATATGTGCCATCATAACGCTTGTCAGAAGTGTCAGAAATGATACCCATGATAAGACAAAAAAATAACCGTCCAGCTCCTGAGAAAAGTTGACGGTTATTTTTGTAACTTATAAACTTGTTTCACCGGAGCAGATAGGTATTTGCTTATCACCCGGCTGTCTTGATAGGTATATTATAAAAGTTTCCAATTCGTTTGTCAACGTCGTAAGTAAAAGAATCAAAAATAAAAGATAAAGGAGAATCGAAGTTATGAGAGAAAGAGGAAGAAAGAACAGAACCAGTGCCGCAATGCTGGCAGGATGGAAAAAAGCAGTCGTATTGATGCTTGCACTTATCGTGTGTATCAGCAGCGTTGTAGTACCGCAGCCGGAAGAGGTATCGGCAAAACAGGCAGCATATCTGGATTACTATGGCAAAGATAAGCCCAAAAATCAAATCGTGTTTGCAACATCGGATGATGCCAAATGGCATAAAGCAAATGAAGGCTGCTGTAATGTTTCCAAAAACAATGGAACATACAATCATTATCACTGCATGAAAAAGAAAACTGTTTATGCAGGAGAGAAGTTCACGATTGTTCCGGTTGCCATGTTTAAAAATGGAGTGGTGGTAGGATCAAAAAACAGTAAAGACGGTATCAAATCCGGTGAACTGAAATACAAATCCTCGAACACCAGCATTGCAACAGTTAATGCAAAGGGTGTTGTGACTGTAAAGAAAAAAGGAAAATGTAAAATCACTGTGACATCCATCTATGATTCCAAGGTAAAAGGAACATTGAGTCTGACTGTAAGCAAAGGAAAGCAGAAAGCAAAGATCACTTTAAAAGAGAAAAAAGCATCCATCGTTGTCGGAAAGACAACCACTATCAAAGTAAAATCATTTAAAGGGATCAGCAATAAGAACATTGCCTTTTCTTCCAGTGACAAAAAAGTTGCGACGGTATCATCCAAAGGAAAAGTAACCGGCAAGAAAGCAGGAAAGGCAACGATCACCGTAACTTCCCTGATCAATAAGAATGTCAAAGCAAAGTTTACCATAACCGTAAAAACGGCGGATATGATTGATACGGACTATTCCGAAAAAGGAAAAGGTAAGATCGTCCTCGAAGAAGATAACGTGGTTCTGTACCCGGAAAAATCTTTCCATAAGATTTATGATCATTGTGGAGATGCTCACAGCCTTGAATATTATACAGAAGATTATAGTAGTCAGGATCATTTTATTGGAAAACAGCTTTTAGTGCAGAAAGAGAAATACGGACAGGCACAGATCAAAGTAAAACGGATCACTGGTGTAAAGAACAGTGCTGTTTCCTATAAGTCCAGCAACACAAGTGTTGCAGCTGTTTCTTCCACCGGTTTTGTGACACCGAAAAAGGTGGGAACTGCAACGATTACAGTTACGTCAAAAGCCAATAAGAAAGTCCAGGCGAAATACAAGGTAACGGTTAAGAAAAACGACATGGTGCTGGCAGTTGGATTTGATATGTACGATAATATCAAGTACTATGTGAAGAAAAATGATGATGGTACGATTGAATATAGATTAAGAGGAGTAGCAACTGAATTTTTCGCGGCAGATAAAAAAGTGGCAACTTCATGTGATTATGCGGATGCTATTGCAAGCAATAATAAGATTATTATGTCTAGTAGCAATGAAAATATCTTAAGAGTAAAGGATGAATCCTATCTTCAAGCTATAGGAAAAGGATCAGCTATTATTACCTTAAAAACAGCTGATGGACGTTGGAGTTATTCATGGAAGGTAACTGTTAGTGACAAGACAACATCATTTGCTGAATATAGGACAGGATGTACTACAGGAGCTGATAGAGATAAAAATGCAGAAAAGGATGGTTTTGTAACAAAACTTTAAACAGCAAGGAAAATTTAATAAAGTAGATGGCAGTCTATTATAGGTTGCCACAGAAAAGTGAACTGCTTGGCATCTGATTACCTTGCAGTTCATTTTTTATTATTACGGTATTTTCAAAATGAAAATATAAACTACACATGACAAAAAAGTCGAAAGGAGATTTATGAGAAACAGGATAACACAATTAAGCAGATTTTTACTGCTCTGTGCAGTAATGTTTCTGGTCACCATGATCCCACAGAGTGTGAAAGCGATCACGGTAGAAGAAGCAGGAGAAGTTTATATGACGGATTCACAGGCGGGGGCAGGACAACCGCTGTATGGACGGTTGAATATCAACTATACCGGAAATACGAACTATGATACATGGTCTAACGATATTGTTACAAACTATAACACCTATGACAGTAAAAAAGACCAATATAAAGCTGCAGAAACGGTATTGAAAAAAGCAGACAACTCCGTGATTGGAAAGAAGATCAAAAACAACAGATCTGCAAAGCTGACAAAATCGTCAGGTGGGGATGGAACAGTACGGGCTGCATATTTGGTATGGCAGGCAAGAACAAGTGTAGACAGATCGACGACAGATGCAGCTGCTTTGGCAAAATCAGAAATCGCCTTTGTACTGCCGGATGGATCGGCAAAACTGATAAAGGCACAGTATGCAACTTATGATAACCGGTCGATCGATTATATAGATCAAAAAAAGGAAAATGGAGTAAATAAACAGTACACTTTTGTCAATATGTATGCAGATGTAACAGACATCATTAATAAAAGCAGCAAGATCTATGGAACGTATTCCGTATTCAACATTCCGTATTATGAACATATCGGTGGCGGTGAGGGCGCCGGAGGATGGCAGCTGATCGTTGTGGAAAACTGTGATATAACGGTTCCGATGAGAGCAGTACGTCTTAGAATGTCTGCGGATTTTAATATTGATGATGTTTCAAAACACGATGGAGAATGGGTAGAGAAAGATATCAAGACCGGAATGGTCACAAAAGTGAAGTCAAAGGCATATAAGGCGAATGATAAAGAGCCGTTAACTGGACAATATCTGACGATTTTTGTGTATAGTGGGAACACGGCAGTTAATCTGACAAAACTGAATCTGTATGCACAGAAAGAAACTGAAAAGTTTAATAAAAACAAACGGATTTTCGGACTGTCAAAGGAAGTGAGTCCATATTTATCGATTAATGGAGAGGCACTGTACGATGAAGTAACGACGACAAGGGGAGATTTGGTTGATTTTACAATTCCCAAAGAGAGTACACAGCCTGCCTATGCAAATGATAAATACACGCTGCAGGCCAATACAGGGGATGAAACGCACTGGGTTACCATGTTTGTGACGGGTATTGCGGTAGATATTTCGGATAACTTTGCAGAAGGAGCTCAGGTTACGACAGTAAAAAGCCCGACAACAGTTACTGTTTCACAGAAGATTACCAATAAGACGCTGCAGTCTAAGACGGGATATTACAATGGAAAACTGGTTGTTACATTAGACGAAGCATTAACTCCGACGAATACAAAACCAAAACTCACGGTTTATAATAAGGAGGCTGATAAAACAACCACAATTACAGGCGTTTGGAATGCAAAAGAGCATACCGTAACGTTTTCAGTAGATACGCAAGGTGAAACAGCTATTGGAAAAAGTAAATTTGTAAATCCAAGCAAAGGAAGTTATATCAGTTACAGCATCGACTGTACATATGAAAAAAATTCCGGAAAAGAGGAATTTAAGAATGGATCTAAACTGTCCGGAGATCTAAGATCGCAAAATGTTGCAACAGGTACTACCATTGATGACATATTATCGGAAGAATCGACAGGAATTCCAATTTATGTACTCACTGTCAAAATCGACAAAACCACGGTCAATAAAGCTGTAACACAGGTATTTAATAATGGGACGGCGATCACTGGTGCCGGTGGCACAGTAAACAGTAGCAGCACGGTATCTGGTGATTATTACATGGCATCGTATGAATTGCCGTGTAATGCAAACATTGTTTCCACACCGACCTTTAATACCGGCTGCGTGTTCAGCATGTGGACGGATCTCAATGAAAAGACTGGTGTTTCGACAAACTGTAAGGTTACATCTGATTATGTGAATGATAAAACCTATGCCTATGAGAGAAGCATGCCTGCTTATAACATGACCTTAACTCTTACCGGAGTGTTAGATGAAGCTGTTTATACCGTTCGTCACTGGAAACAGAAAACAACGGGCATTGCTTCCACACATGATGATAAAAATTACGAGCTTGCCGAGACAGAGACAAAGAAAGCACAGATCGGAAGCAAAGTAACGCCTGCAGTAAAGACATATACAGGATTTGACAGTCCGAAAACACAGACGAAAGCAGTCACTGCGGATGGAAAGATGGTCATTGATTATTATTATGAAAGACATCTATATAATGTAACATTAAATGCCGGAACCGGCATTGAAAAGACGACCGGAGGCGGATCGTACCGCTATGGACAGAGCGTTACCATCGATGCGGCAGTAAAAGAAGGCTATCACTGGTTAAACTGGAAAGGAAATTATAAAGGCGGATCCGGTGGGGAGCAGACCGTGGATGCTAAGAAGTTTGTATTTACAATGCCAGCCGGAAACGTCACGATGACAGCCAATGCAGAAGCAAATAGATATACAATCCATTTTGATCCAAACGGCGGAGCCGGACATATCGACGATATCGAAACCACGTATGATACCGAAGTGACAATGCAGATGGAACAGCAGCCTATGTAAAATATACACTCGATGGACAAAACGTGACAGAGGATGTGATTGCCGGAGTGATTCCAAAGGCAATGATGGATGGATATGAAGAGGAAGAAACGGAAGATATGGAGGATACCGAAGATCCGGATAATGCGGAAGACCCAGAGGGTGCCGGTAATTCAGAGGATGAGGATTCCGAAAACAATGGAGATGATTCGGATGCAGGTAATTCAGATGCAGACGCACAGGATTCCATGGATGCTATGGATGAATCAGGCAATGCGGAAACTGCAGACAACTCTGATGAAGCAGACGATGCAGAAATGGCAGACAGTTCCGATGAAGCAGACGATGCAGAAATGGCAGATAATTCTGATGAATCAGATGATACAGACAATCCTGATGTAACAGACGATACGGATCAGAATGAAAAAGTTGCCGTGACAAAAGAGAATAAAGATGATGCCGAAGATATTGATGCTCTCAATGACTTAGAGGAAGAAGACATCGAGGAAAATAAGAAAGCCGAGGAGCCAAAGAAAAAAGTCTACGCATCCGTATTTATGGGCTGGTCCTTAGAAGATGGCAAAGACACCTTTATCCCACAGTGGAAAGCCGGGGATATCGTTCGGAACCTTGTGGCAGAAGATGGTGGAGAGATCACACTTTATGCTGTCTGGGACGACTGTCCGTGGATTCAGGCACAGGATCTCTATTATACCCTTGAGCAGGCACAGAGCGGTTTTATCACGGAAGAAGAAATCTTAAGCCATGCAACGGCAACCGACCGGGAAGATGGAAGTCCGATTTTACCGGGAACCAATCCGGCACCGAGTGATCCGGAAGTGTTCACATCTTTCACGATCCCGGACTACCAGGCAGAAGAATTTACAAATCTGCAGCATGACTTTGCCACATCCGAGAATTTAACCGTGGTAGACCATGTGGGAAACATGTATGTGAAACAGATCATGGTGCATGTGACCGATACGACACCGAAAAAACTCACACAGATGGATCTGACCGGAGTTACCCGTTTCATCAACAGCAAATATTACAACAAATCGTTTGAAGAAGGCGGACTTGAAGATAATTCTATCTGGAAAGTCGATCCGGAATACAAGGCAGCACTGGAAAGCGCATTAAATAACATGGATCATGATACTCCGGTGGAAACCTATGTATTTTCAAAGGAAACGATCAAACAGATGAAACAATATGTGGAAACTCACGGAATTGGAAACAGCAAAGAACCGGATGCGTTGAATAACTTCTATAATCAGTTCCTTGCACCGAATAGGAAATAGATAATAAAACATCAATATTTCCCTTTACAAATTCTTTTGCAGAGCGTAAATTAGAGAGTGCTGGAATCATTTCCCGGCAGTAAAAATATGGAGGTTTACAATGGCAAAAGAATTGTTAAAACGAAGCGAAGTAAAAGAAGAATATACATGGAATTTAAAAGATATGTATGCGTCCGACGAGGATTGGAAAAAAGATCTGGATGAGATTGACAAGATCCTGGATGAAATCGGAAAGATGGAAGGTAAAGTAGCTGCTTGTGCGCAAAATCTGTTATTTGTATTAGAACGCGCAGCTAAGGCAGAGGAAAAACTGGATTATGATTTTAATTATGCAGAGCGTCTGTTTGATGAAGACCAGAAAAATACGGCACATCAGGCAATGTCCCAGAAAAAGTATTCTATGCTGACGAAGGTGTCAAGCCAGACTGCATTTATCGTTCCGGAGATCCTTGCAATGGATGAGGCTGTTCTGGAAGGATACTATAAAGAACTTCCAGAGTTAGAACTTTACCGTAAACAGATCGAGGAAATCGAGCGTACCAAGGCACATACACTTTCTGCTGAAATGGAAAAACTGGTAGCGATGACAGGCGATATGGCGGAGACATCCGGACAGGTATATTCCATCATCAACAACGCTGATTTTGTATTCCCGGAGATCAAAGATGAAGAGGGAGATACCGTAAGACTGTCCCATGGTAATTTCGTTCCGTTTGAGGAGTCGGCAGACCGCCGTGTGCGCAAGGATGCATTTGAGGGATTTTATGGTGTGTACAAACAGTATGCAAACACACTTGCTGCATTATATAATGGTCAGGTAAAACAGCAGGTTTTCTATGCAAATGCGAGACACTATCATTCAACACTGGAAGCCGCAGTGGATGCTAACAATGTTTCTCCGACTGTTTATCATAATCTGATCGATACGATCAATAAGAATATGGATAAAATGCACCGTTATGTACGGCTCCGCAATAAATGCCTTGGCGTGGACGAACTGCATATGTATGACGTTTACACACCAATGATCGCAGATGCCGCAAAGAAGATTTCTTTTGAAGAAGCGAAAGAAACCGTGTTAAAGGCATTAGCACCACTTGGGGAAGAATACGTCGCAAAGGTAAAAGAGGGATTTGAAAGCCGCTGGATCGATGTTTATGAGAACGAGGGAAAGAGAAGCGGAGCTTATTCTGCAGGGGCTTATGGTTCACATCCATATGTGCTGTTAAATCATAATGATACCCTTGATAATATGTTTACGCTGGCACATGAAATGGGACATGCGATGCATTCCTATTATTCAAATTCCAGTCAGCCATACATTTACTCCCAGTATAAGATCTTTGTTGCAGAGGTGGCATCTACCTGTAACGAAGTGCTTTTAATGGAGTATTTGCTGAAAAATACAACTGATAAAAAGGAGCGTGCATATCTGCTCAACCATTATCTTGACAGCTTTAAGGGAACTGTTTACCGTCAGACTATGTTTGCTGAATATGAAATGTTAAGCAATAAGATGGTGGAAGAGGGAGAGAGCCTGACCGCTGAGACGTTAAATAAATTATATTATGACTTAAACTGCAAATATTTTGGACCGGATATGGTATCAGATTCTGAGATTGCCTACGAATGGGCAAGAATCCCTCATTTTTACTATAATTTCTATGTATATCAGTATGCAACGGGATTTTCTTCGGCAGTTGCACTGGCACATGGAATCTTAAAAGAGGGAGCACCTGCGGTAGAACGTTATAAGAAGTTTTTATCCGGTGGCTGTTCTGCCTCTCCGGTTGAGCTGCTTAAGATCGCCGGTGTCAACCTTGAAACACCAAAGCCAATCCAGGAGGCACTGGATGTATTTGGGGAAGTGCTTGATGAAATCGAGGCATTGCTTGCCGAATAATGAATAACCGGTGGAAAATTGTGGAATACTATATCTATACAAGAACAAAACAGGAGGATTTTGTTTTGAAACAGGTAGAAGTATTGATCGATGCACCGGAAAAAGCAAAGAAGCTGTGTCATATTCTGAGTGGTCATAAAGGAGCGTTTGACCTTGCAAAAGGCAGATATATCGTAGACGGGAAATCCATTATTGGAGTCTGTACGATGGATCTGTCGACCCCCCTGACATTGACCATACATGAGGAAGATGACACGGTACTGGAGGAAATCCGCGAATTTGTAGTAAAAGCAAGATAACTCATTTACCGAAAAACGTAGAATCGCAAATAACTGAAAGAAAAAGACAGTAACGATCGAAATTGGGTTGTTACTGTCTTTTTTGTTTTGTGCCTGTGGCAGTTTTTCTGTTAAAGATAACATCGTATTTCTTTGGCAAGATTTTCCTCAAGATGGATCAGTTCTTTGCAAAATCCCTGGGCCTGTTTGTCCGCGGCCGCATACTGATTATAATAGCGGCAGAGTGATTTGACACCCATATTGCAGCCTTCGGTCAAAAGATCAGCACACACAGCATCACTTTCCTCAACTGCTAACTTGGCATTTGTTTTCAGCCAGGACATTCCCTTTGCAAGCGCATTCGGTTCTTTGACCGGATCATCACATTTTTCTAACTGTGCATGGATCTCATTTCCAAGACGCTCGTGTTTTTCTTTGGATGCCATGATGACATTTTTGAAATCTGCATCCGAAATTTTATCACAGATCTCATCCATGGAATAAACAGCCATTTTTGTGCCGGCATTACATTCCCGCAATAATTTTACAGTATCTCCGTTTAACATATAGAATCCCTCTTTTTCATGATTTTTATATTCGCAATAGATAGAATGCGGAACATGCATTCTGTTGTTTAATATGTCTTGAAACAGAATGAATTATGTATTGTTTCAGAAGTACAAAACATTTCTTTGAAAAATAAAAGCAGAAAACTTTACATGATTTTAAACATGTGTCTTGTCATATGTAATGATAAGTGGTATACTACGAAAAGTTTCATTAAAAATCTGAAATGAATGGGCAAAAAATTTGAGAGAGAGTTAAGAGGGCGTATGATAAGTTTGGAAGAATTAGAAGAGTGGAAAAAGAAAAGAGATGCCGTGATCCTGGCACATTATTATGTAAGACCGGAAGTCCAGGCACTTGCCGATTACATCGGAGATTCTTATTTCCTGAGTAAAAAGGCAACAGAGCTTGCAAATAAGACGATCGTACTCTGTGGCGTGACATTTATGGGCGAGAGTGCAAAATTGTTAAATCCGGATAAAACAGTACTGATGCCGGATCTTGCTGCGGACTGCCCGATGGCACATATGGTAACAAAAGAAACCGTACAGGCCGCGAGAGACCAGTACGATGACCTTGCGGTCGTGTGTTATATCAACTCGACACAGGAGATCAAATCGTGGTCGGATGTCTGTGTAACTTCTGCAAATGCGGTAAAGATCGTAAAAAATCTGCCGAATAAACATATTTTATTTATCCCGGACCGGAATCTGGCACATTTTGTTGCGGCAGCAGTACCGGAAAAAGAATTTATTTACAACGAAGGATTTTGCATTGTACACGAATTTATGCAGGTGGAGGAATTGCTCGATTTAAAGGCAGAACATCCAGATGCAAAAGTACTGGTTCACCCGGAATGCAATCATAAAATTATTGAAATCGCAGATTTTATCGGATCGACAAGCGGAATTATCAATTTTGCCGGGGAGAGCAGCGACAAAGAATTTATCATTGGCACGGAGTGCGGTGTTCTTACAAAATTAAAAGAGCGCAGACCGGATGCAGAGTTTTATTTCCCGGAAACAACACCGACCTGTGTGAATATGAAAAAAATCACGCCGGAAAAAGTGCTTCATGTGTTAAAAACAGGGGAAAATGAGATCCATGCAAAACCGGAAACGGAAGGCGCTGCAAAAAATGCGCTGGCAAGAATGTTAGAACTTGCCGGAAAATAAAAGCAACATGTGTTAAAACGGAATTCGAAACATTTCCGATGGCGGCACAGAAATGAGGTCAAATATGAAAAATCTGTATTATGATGTAGTGATTGCAGGATGTGGTGTGGCAGGACTTTATGCGGCTTTGAATCTGCCGGAAGAAATGAATATTCTGATGCTTTTAAAAAAAGATTTGGAAAGCTGTGACTCCATGCTGGCACAGGGAGGAATCTGTGTACTGCGGGATGAATCTGATTACGATTCGTACTTTGAAGATACCATGCGGGCCGGACATTATGAAAATCGAAAGGAGAGCGTTGATATTATGATACGTTCCAGCCGGGATGTGATCAACGACCTGTTGAATTTTGGTGTCCGTTTTGCAAAAAATCCGGATGGAAGCCTTGCCTATACCAGGGAGGGAGCTCATTCCCGGCCGAGGATCTGCTTCCATGAGGATATTACCGGAAAGGAGATCACAACGACACTACTATCACATGTAAAAAAATGTTCGAATGTGACCATCTTAGAGTATACGACCATGACAGATATTTTGGTGGATGATGGCAAATGCACCGGTATGGCCGCAGAAACAAAAGAAGGTGAAACGCTGCATATTCATGCAGACAATACAATTATGGCAACCGGAGGAATCGGGGGTCTTTATGAGCATTCCACCAATTTCCCAATACTGACCGGTGATGCATGCAGGATCGCAAAAGAACACGGTGTGGAACTTGAACATATGGACTATGTACAGATCCACCCAACCTGCCTTTACAGTAAAAAGCCTGGAAGGAGTTTCCTGATCTCGGAATCAGCAAGGGGAGAAGGCGCAGTTCTTCTCAATCACAAAGGAGAACGGTTTGTCAATGAACTTCTGCCGCGTGATGTTGTGACAAAAGCAATACAGGAAGAAATGAAAAAAGAAGGTGTGGAGTATGAATGGATCTCATTTGCACATGTTCCAAAGGAAATCATTTTGAAGCATTTTCCGCACATTTATGAAAAATGTCTCGAAGAAGGGTATGATCTTTTAAAAGAACCGGCGCCTATCGTGCCGGCACAGCATTATTTTATGGGCGGTGTCCATGTGAACCGCGATTCTGCGACAACGATGCCAAATCTGTATGCAGTCGGGGAGACGAGCTGCAACGGAGTCCACGGAAAGAATCGGCTTGCAAGCAACAGCCTGTTAGAGAGTCTTGTTTTTGCAAAACGTGCAGCAGTAAAAATACAAAATGAAGAGAAAGGAAATGAAGATCATGAATTTGAATCCAATTACCATGCAGCTTGTTGCTGACAAATACATCCGTCTTGCCTTAGAGGAGGACATTCACAGTGAGGATGTATCCACCAATGCCGTGATGCCGGAATATAAAGCCGGTGAAGTGGAACTGATCTGTAAACAGGACGGCGTGATCGCCGGACTTCCGGTATTTGAACGTGTATTTACCATGTTAGATGCGTCCACAAAAGTGGAGTGGGCGAAAAATCAGGATGGCAGGGAAGTAAAAGACGGTGATGGTGTAAAAAAAGGACAGCTCCTTGCGACGGTAAAAGGTGACGTGCGGGTTCTTTTATCCGGAGAGCGTACAGCTCTTAATTATCTGCAGCGTTTAAGTGGTATTGCAACATATACACATCAGGTTGCACGGTTATTAGAGGGCAGCAGCACAACATTACTTGATACAAGAAAGACAACACCATGCATGCGTATTTTCGAGAAATATGCCGTATGTGTGGGAGGCGGACAGAATCATCGTTACAATTTATCGGACGGTGTTCTGCTCAAAGATAATCATATTGATGCGGCAGGCGGTGTAAAAGAAGCTATTCTTGCTGCAAAAGCATATGCTCCGTTTGTCCGTAAGATCGAGGTAGAGACAGAAAATCTTGACATGGTAAAAGAAGCCGTGGAAGCAGGTGCGGATATTATCATGCTCGATAACATGACACCGGAACAGATGTCGGAGGCAATCCGGCTGATCGACGGCAGAGCAAAAACAGAGTGCTCCGGAAATATCACAAAAGAGAATATCAAAACGATCACAGCACTCGGAGTGGATTATGTTTCCAGCGGTGCCCTGACACATTCAGCACCGATCTTAGATATCAGCCTGAAACACTTGAAAGTAACAGATTCCCTTCAGTAACGCTTGTAAAAATAGACAGATTCAGCTAAAATAAATGCAGAGTCAAAAAGGAGAGGATCGCAAATGGAAAAAGAAATGACCGGAGCAGACAGAAGAAAAGAAATCCTGTCTATGATACGTGATACAGATACACCGGTATCCGGCACGGCAATTGGAAAAAAAACCGGTGTCAGCAGACAGGTCGTGGTGCAGGATATTGCACTTCTCCGCACACAGGGGTATCCGATTATTTCTACTGCAAGAGGTTATCTGCTGGATGAACCAAAACAGGCAGTCAGGATATTTAAAGTATGCCATACCAATGAACAGGTGGAGGATGAACTGACTACGATCGTTGATCTTGGGGGATGTGTGGTCAATGTCATGGTCAATCACCGCGTTTATGGGAAATTAGATGCTCCGCTAAATATCAAAAGCAGGCGAGATGTGCAGAACTTTATGGATGATTTAAAGACAGGAAAATCGACACCACTTCTCAATGTGACGTCCGGATATCATTTTCATAAGATCAGCGCTGAGAGTGAAGAAGTGTTAGATGAGATAGAGGAAGCACTCAAAAAGAAAGGCTATCTTGCGGAATTACTTCCATATGAACAGTAAGAAATTAAAAAAACCGGGATATTGACTTGAAATCAAATTCGCTTTATAATAAAATCACTTATGCATACGAGAAAGAGATGAAACCGTGATGCATAAGTGATTTTTACGTGACAGGATATTTTGCAGAAACGGAGAGAAATATGATAAAAAGTATGACCGGTTTTGGCCGGTGTGAATTTGCGGATGAGAACCGCAAGTTTACGGTAGAGATAAAAGCCGTAAATCACCGTTATCTCGATGTCAATATCAAGATGCCTAAAAAGCTGAATTTCTTCGAGAGTGCGATCCGTACGCTGTTAAAAGAGTATATGGAGCGCGGTAAGGTTGATATTTTTATCAACTGCGAAGATTATACGCAGGATAATGTTTCATTGAAATATAATGAAGCACTTGCAGCCCAGTATCTGACTTATCTGAACAGTATGGCAGAAAAGTTCGGACTTGATAATGATATCCGTGTGAGTACGCTTTCAAAGTACCCGGACGTGTTTACGATGGAGGAACAGGGCATAGATGAGAAATCTCTGTGGCTCGGACTTGAAAAAGCGATCCGCGGTGCGGCAGAGCAGTTTGTGGAGAGCAGGATCAGGGAAGGCGAGCATTTAAAGAAAGATTTATGCGAGAAACTTGATGGCATGTTATCCTATGTGGATTTCATTGAGGAGCGCTCCCCTGTAATCATTAAGGAGTACAAAGAACGGTTAGAGGCTAAGGTGGCAGAACTGCTAGGAGACCGTCAGATCGATGATGCAAGAATTGCGACGGAGGTAACGATCTTTGCAGATAAGATCTGTGTTGATGAAGAGACAGTCAGACTGCGCAGCCACATTAAGAGTACCAAAGATACCTTGGAAGCTGGTGGCAGTGTGGGAAGAAAACTTGACTTTATTGCGCAGGAGATGAACCGCGAGGCAAATACCATTCTTTCTAAAACCAATGATCTTGCAATTTCTGATATCGGTATCAGTTTAAAAACGGATATTGAAAAGGTCAGGGAACAGATCCAGAATATAGAATAGGGACAGGTGGTATATGGCAAAGCTAATGAATATTGGATTTGGCAATATGGTCAATACCGATAAGATTGTCTGCATCGTATCTTCAGACTCCGCACCGGCAAAGCGTATGGTGCAAAAAGGCAAAGAACAGGAAAATCTGATCGATGCGACACAGGGACGCAGGACCAAAAGCGTCATTTTTACAGAAAACAACAAAATCATTTTATCAGCATTGCAGCCGGAGACGCTTGCCGGCAGATTTAATGGCAATGCCACAGAGGTATATGATGATACGAAAGAATAGAGGAATCCTTACCGTGGTGTCCGGATTTTCCGGCTCGGGAAAAGGAACCATCATGAGAGAATTAATGAAAAAATATGCTGACAGCTATGCACTTTCCATCTCGGCTACGACGAGAAATCCAAGACCGGGTGAAACGGATGGTGTGGAATATTTTTTCCGTACAAAAGAACAGTTTGAGCAGATGATAAAAGACGATGCACTGATCGAATATGCGCAGTTCGTCGGCAATTATTATGGCACGCCGAAGGCATATGTGGAAGAACAGTTAGAGGCAGGAAAAGATGTCATCTTAGAGATCGAGATCCAGGGAGCATTAAAAGTCAAAGAAAAATTCCCGGATACATTGCTTTTATTTGTGACACCGCCGAGTGCCGAAGAATTAAAAAACCGTCTGGTCGAAGTATCGCCGTCGGCGGCGGAAAAACGGTTCATCACGGGTGGTCTGGTTTCCGAGGGCGATACGGTTTTGCTCGTCATGCCACAGGATATCCAGGCACCGGAGGGCAGGCTGATCCTGCCGCAGGTACAGACGATCCGGGAACTTTTAGATAAAAAATGTCTGGTCATGAGCGCAACGACCGATAAGATGGAACAGGCACTGGAGGCTATGGCAAAACCGCCGAAGCTCATCATCACGGATTCCCAGGTTTACAAAACGGTTTATGAAAAGAAGCCGGAGGAGAGCAGCCTTACCTCGTTTTCCACGCTGTTCGCCGCATATAAGGGAGACATTCATTATTATGTGGAAAGCGCAAAGAAGATCGAAGCGCTGACCGAAGATTCAAAAGTGCTGATCGCTGAGTGCTGTACGCATGCGCCGCTCAAAGAAGATATCGGAAGAGAGAAGCTGCCGCGTTTCTTAAGAAAGAGAGTGGGCAGCGGACTTGGGATCGACATTGTGAGCGGTTCGGATTTCCCGGAAGATCTTTCGTCTTATGATCTTGTGATCCAGTGCGGAGCCTGTATGTTTAACCGCAAATATGTGATGTCACGGATCCTGCAGGCAAAGGAACAGAAAGTACCGATGTCAAATTACGGGATCGTGATCGCCTATCTGAATGGCATACTGGATAAAATAACGATACCGGAGGAATGAGTGATGGATACAAGGATCGCGATCATTGCTATCGTCGTGGAAAACCCGGAGCATGTGGAGGAACTGAACCGGATCTTACATAAGTACAGCGAATATATCATCGGGCGGATGGGAATCCCGTATCAGAAACGGAACATATCCCTGATCAGCGTAGCGATCGACGCGCCGGCAGATGTGATCAGTTCCCTGTCGGGAAAGATCGGAATGTTAAAAGGAATCAACGCAAAGACAGTATATTCCAAGCTGTCGGAGTAAGAAAAGGAAGAAAAATGCAGACAGTACATCAGTTGATCGATAAATTGAATAAGGAGCATGCGCTAAAAAAAGAGGAATGGGTATTTCTGCTCGGACACCGGACGGAAGAGGACGCCGAATATCTGTTTTCCTGCGCGAGAAAGCAGCAGCAGAAATATTTCGGAAATCGTGTATACACGAGAGGGCTGATCGAGTTTACAAACATCTGCCGGAACGACTGCTATTACTGCGGGATACGAAAGAGCAATCCGAATGCGGAGCGTTACCGCCTTACGACCGAACAGATCTTATCCTGCGCAAAGAGCGGGT
>ENA-ORKV01001525-ORKV01001525.1-human-gut-metagenome-genome-assembly--contig:-NODE-1525-length-17183-cov-4.455103_pt1 | contig 17183 bp, 11 predicted proteins | sample MGYA00243058_ERZ508805 | MGnify/ENA primary metagenome ERZ508805 (study PRJEB26277, sample SAMN04329770) | human gut metagenome | biome: human-associated habitat | host: Homo sapiens | place: USA... | reverse complement strand
ATCAAGACCGTGCAGGACACCCGCGTGGGCGACACCGTCACGCTGGCTTCCCGTCCCACCGCCGAGGCTCTGCCCGGCTACCGGCAGGTCAAGCCCATGGTGTTCTGCGGCATCTACCCCGCCGACGGTGCCCGTTACCCCGACCTGAAGGACGCACTGGAAAAGCTGCAGCTGAACGACGCCTCCCTGACCTTTGAGCTGGAGACCAGTGCGCCTCTGGGCTTCGGCTTCCGCTGCGGCTTTCTGGGCCTGCTGCACATGGAGATCATCACCGAGCGTCTGGAGCGTGAGTTCGATCTGGACATCATCACCACCACGCCCAGCGTGCGCTACCGCCTGACCCTGACCGACGGCACTGTGGAGATGATCGACAACCCCTCCAGCTACCCGGATCCCTCCAACATCGTCAAGCAGGAAGAGCCTTTTGTGGACGTGCACCTGTACACCCCCAACGACTATGTGGGCGGCCTGATGGATCTGTGCCAGAACAAGCGCGGCACCCTCATCGACATGAAGTATCTGGACGATGTGCGCGTAGACCTGCACTATGCCATGCCGCTGGGCGAGATCGTGTACGACTTCTTCGATGCCATCAAGAGCCGCAGCCGCGGTTACGCCAGCTACGACTACGAGTTCAAGGAGTACCGCGAGAGCGATCTGGTCAAGCTGGACTTCCTGCTCAACGGCGACCCCGTGGACGCGCTGTCCATGATCGTGTTCCGGGATAACGCCTACGCCAAGGGCCGCCGCATCTGCGAAAAGCTGCGGGACAACATCCCCCGCAACCTGTTCGAGATCCCGGTGCAGGCCGCCATCGGCGGCAAGATCATCGCCCGTGAAACGGTCAAGGCCATGCGCAAGGACGTGCTGGCCAAGTGCTACGGCGGCGATATCACCCGCAAGAAGAAGCTGCTGGAAAAGCAGAAGGAAGGCAAAAAGAAGATGCGCCAGCTGGGCAGCGTTTCTCTGCCCAGCGAGGCCTTTACCGCCGTGCTCAAACTGGACAGCGACGACGATTAAGCCCCCGCTTTCCTCTTATAAAATACAGCGCCCCTGTGCACCGGATGGGTTCCGTGCACAGGGGCGCTTTGTTGTTTTTGGTTTTTCAGCGGCGGTTGTTCCAGCTGGAAAGAGCGATCACTGCCGCGCACAGCCGCACCTTCAGCAAGGCCAGTTTGATGCGGTCGTTGCGGCTGCGGGCGTCCTGCAGGGGCATGTCCTGCACAGCGGCTCGTACCGCCGGGATGCGCAACGCCTGCCGCAGCCATGCGGTGCGCTGCCGGAAGCTCAGCGGCCCCAGACAGACATTCTTGATGCCCAGCTGCAGGTCCAGCACCCGGCTGTGGTTTACGGCCCGGCGGCAGGCGGGGTCGTTTTCTAATCCCCAGCTCTTTGCCACAGCCTCCACCGCATCCGAGAGGTAAAAGTTATCGGCCAGCCGCTCCGGGTGGTAGCTCTGGGAGGCCGACCCCGAGGCACGCAGCTTATAGCGGTAGAGCTTTTCCGGGATGCCCACCACACAGTGCAGGTGCTGCCGGTAAAAGGACACGAAAAACAGGGCGTCCTCCGCGATCTTATGATCGGTAAAGCGGCAGTTGCCTTCCTCGATGCAGCGGCGGCGGAACAGCTGCCGCGTGACCAGCGACATGGCCGACAGCTGCGGGAACAATTGCGGGCAGGGGTCGCCCCGGTATACCCCTTCCAGAACCGGGGCAATGTCGGTGCAGCCGGTACGGGTGCCGTCGGCCGCGTAGTGCTCCTCATAGCCGCCGAACAAAATCAGGTCGGCGTCCGTCTGCCGGGCCGCGCGGCACAGCGCCTCCACCATCTGGGGCTCCAGTGCGTCATCGCTGTCCAAGAATTGCACATAGGTGCCGCGGGCTGCAGCCAACCCGGCATTGCGGGCCGCGCCGACCCCGGCGTTCTTCTGATGGATCACCCGGAAGCGGGCATCCTGCCGGGCGGCCGCATCACACAGCGCCCCGCAGCCGTCCGGGGAACCGTCGTCCACCAGAATAGCCTCCCAGTCCGGGCAGGTCTGGGCCAGCAGGGAGTCCAGCGCCGCCGGGAGATATTGCTCTACGTTATAAACCGGCACGATAATACTGATCTCAGGCATGGGCCGCGCTCCTTTCGGCGATCAGGCCGGTGTACAGCTGCTGCAGGCGCAGGGTCTCCTGCTGGATGTCGTACCCGGCAGCCCGCACCTGTGCCGCCGCCTGCGCACGGTCGGGCAGATTGCGGTCCGCATCCTTCAGCACTGCGGCCCATGCTTCGTCCGGCTGTTCCAGCGAAATGCGGCAGCTGTCCGGCCGCAGCAGGACTTCCTCGGTGACGCCGGTGGAGAACACGCAGGGCAGACCGGACGCCTGCGCTTCCATACCCACCACGGGCAGGCCCTCAAACAGCGAGGGCATCACGAACACATCCATGGCCTGATACCAGACGGAGGTGTCGCTCTGCACGCCCAGGAACTTCACATCCTGCGCAATGCCCAGCCGGGCGGCTTTGGCTTCCAGCTCGGCCCGCAGCTCGCCCTCGCCCACCAGCAGCAGGCAGCTGTCCGGCCGCACCTTTTTCAGGGCCGCAAAGATGTCCAGCAGGCGGGTGTGGTTCTTCTGCGCCATCAGGCGGGCCACACAGCCCACCACCAGCTTATCGTTCAGGCCATATTCTGCCCGCAGCTTTGCCCGCACCTGTGGCCGGTAGCCAAAGCGGTCCAGGTCGATGGCGTTGCGCAGGGTCACGCCCCGGGCATCCCACGCGCTCTGTCCAAAGTAGTAGATGCCGGCCGCCCGCCCGCAGGCCCAGTAATCGGTGGCCGCGCCGGGAATGAACTGTTTGCAGAACCATTTGATCGGCAGCTTGGCATCCTTGGGCAGACGGGTGTTGTGGGCGTGGGCGATGCGCACCGGCAGGCCCGCCTTTTTAGCGCCTTCCAGCGCAAAAAGCTGCATGGCCTCGTTGTGGGCGTGCAGCACCTTGATCTCCGGGTGCTGGGCCAGCAGCTGCTGCATAGAGCGCAGGTAGGCCGGGTAGCTCTGCGGGGCTACGCCCGGGCTCTGGAAGATGCGCCCGCCCAGTGCGCGGATCTCGTCATCAAAAAAGCCGGGCTTTTTCTTGTTGACCAGAAAATCGAACTGGAACCGCGTGCGGTCCAGATGCCGGTAATAGTTCATCAGCATCGACTCGATGCCGCCCCGGTCCATGTTGCTGACCGACTGCAGGATATGGATCATGAAGAACTTCCTTTCTCCCGGTACTGTGCCCGGATGCGCCGCTGCACCTCCTGCGCCGAGGGCGGCTGCCATGTCTGTTTTTGGGCGGCAGGGTCCTTCGTCGGCTTTGCAAAGCAGCAGACCGCCAGCGGGATCATGCGCAGACCCATGGTGCACCAGAAATAAAAGGCCGTGTTGTCGGTGAGGTAGGTCATGGACAGCGGGTTGAGGATGGCAAAATACAGGATGCCGGCCTCGGGCCCGTAGCGTTTGGTCCAGAACCAGGGCAGGATCAGGTACAGGAACGCGCACCAGAAGCACAGCCCCGGAAACCCCAGTTCCACGAACACCTTGAGGATATCGTTGTGCAGCGGGTAGGCCACATCAATGAGGCCGATCTCATAAAAGCGGGTGACCATGGCGTCCACCGCCTCGAACCCCAGCCCGATGAAGGTGGGCGAGAACTGATAATAGGGTTTGGCCAGGCTCCAGATGTAATCGCGGCCCATCATGTTGATGCCCACAGCGTTCAGCAGCCGGGAGATGGCCCCGGTGTGCACCAGATACAGATACACCCAGAACAGGGTCACCCAGGCCACGCCGGTGAGCATGATCAGCTTTTCCTTGGCATGGCTGCGGCGCAACACCCAGATGTAAAAGGCCGAGACCACCAGCGCCGGCAGCAGGATGCGCTTCATGCCCGCCAGTACAAAAAAGAAGGAGCAGCCCGCCAGCACCCAGTTGCGGGTGCGCTGCTGCTTGGTTTCTTTTGGCGAAAAGAACAGGTAGTACAGCACAAAGATGCCCTCCAGAAAGGTCACCTCGTGGATCTCCAGCCGCTCGGCATAGCCATAGGTGTTGTTGCCCAGCGACAGGATGCTGGTGAGCAGGGAGCTCACGCTCTCGCCCACACCATAGGCGGGCACCTCGCTGAACAGGATGAAGAGGTTTGCGCAGCAGATGCCGATGGTGAACAGGTCGATGCTGAACCGCCCGTACAGGTACACGCAGCAGATGGCCACCACCGTGGCGATGCTCTGATACAGGATCTTTTCCACGCCGCGGGTGATGGAGGCAAAGGCCGTGAAGTTGCGCACCCAGATGAACATGGACCAGGCGGCAAGCACCGCCAGATACAGGATGTACAGCCCGGACGGCCCGGCCAGTTTTTTCAACCGGTCAAAATCGCCTCGGATGAAAAATTCCAGCCCGGCCAGCCCCACAAAGGCCAGCGTCACCGCCTTGGGCAGACCGCCCAGCACCACATTGATGCTTTTGCCTTCGCCCAGCCCGGACACGGTGAACAGCAGCACCGCCAGCAGTTCCATCCAGCGGGGCTGGCGGAACTCCCGGCTGCGGAACGGGTCTTTTTTGCCGTAATATTTCCGGGTCAAGATCTTGGAAACATCCTGCACGCGGTCCACCTCGCTTTCCGTGCCGGTGTAAACCGGTCAGTTGATCAGCTGGAACAGTCTGCCCTGCAGCTGCCATAGCCCATAGTCCGCCTGTTCCAGCGCCCGCTGCGCCAGCCGCACGGCATAGGGCAGCATCCGGGGGTCCGGCAGCTTCGTTGCCCACCGGCGGTACAGCAGGCAGCAGCAGGCAAAGGCCGTCTGCCGGTCCGCCTCCGGCAGACCGGCCACACACACATAGCAGTAATTGGCCAGCTGCAGGATCAGGTTGCAGGCAAACAGCGCATCCTGCGGCAGGCCCAGACGCACCGCACCGTCCAGCATTTCTTCAGCCACCCAGTAGGCCTGCAATGCTTTGGCCGTATTCTGGGAGGTCGCGGTGAGTCCCATTGTATTTTTGCGCCACAAATATACCACAGGTTTTGTCGAAGCAATGCACTTCGCCCGCGGAAAGACCCAGAAATGGATCATGGCATCCTCAAAACAGGTGTACCCGGAGGGGAACCGTACCCGTTCAAACAGGGTCCGGCGGTACAGCTTGCCCCAGGGAGTGCCGGGCAGCTCCACCACATCCAGCCGCCGGGGGCCGGTGTAGCACGCTTCTGCGTACTGCTGCACCGCACCGCGGGTGTCGGCTTCGTCGCAATACTGCCAGCCGCCCTGCACGATATCCGCCCCGGTACGCGCCTGCGCCGCCAGCAGCGTCTCCACTGCGTCCGGCAGCAGGCAGTCATCGCCATCCACAAACAGGACCCAGCGGCCCACCGCCCGGGCCAGACCGGTGTTGCGGGCGCGGGCCGCGCTGCCGCCCTGCTCCGGGTGCAGCACGGTGACCCCTCCCTGCCGGGCGTACTCGGCCAGAATGGCCCCGCTGCCGTCGGTGGAGCCGTCCTCCACCGCCAGCACCTGCAGGCGGCGAGTGGTGTTCTGGTGCAGGATGCTGTCCAGACAGGCGCGCAAAAAGCGCTCCCCGTTGTGCACCGGCACGATCACCGACACATCCACCGCATCGTCCTGCGGCGGCAGCGGGCAGGGCTCCCCGGCATCGCACACCGGCTTCGGGCAGATGCCCGGCGCGCGGGCGGCAAAGGTCTCCAGCTGCTGGTCGGAAAAGCGCTGATGCTTCACGGCTCCCAGCACCCCGGCGGCACAGCGGCCCGCCGTGCGGGCACCCCACGCCACGGCAAGTGCCAGCGGCTCACAGCCGGTTTGGGAACGGACGAGCTGGCAGGCCCGTTGATTCTGCAGCATGACTGCCGCCTCCTTATCTTTTTTACACCGTCTCGTGTGCGGTCTCCGGCTGCGGCTTATTGGCATCCCGCAGCTTCTTGAATGCGCAGCGCAGCAGATCCCGGATGTTGAATTCCTTTTCGTCATCCGAGGTGGCGCTGGCTGCCCTGTACTCGATGGCGTAATCCGGGTTCAGGCTGTTGTACTCCTGGATCTGCTCGTCCAGCACTTCCAGAATGGCCTCCGCCTTGACGGCGTTGCATTCCCGGAAGAAGCCCACGATCTGGCCCGCACCGTTGGAACCGATGAAACTCTCCTCGGTGCCAAGGGCCGCCACCAGCCCGGCAAAGTCCCGCAGGACATGGTTGCCCACCGAGTAACCATACTCCCGCGAGAGATGGTTCAGGCTGGTAAACTGGAAGCACATGCAGGTAAAGTGGCTGGGCAGCAGGCCCTGCTTTTCCAGCCGTGCCATCATGGCATCCACACGGTCGCGGTTGGGCAGACCGGTCTTTTTGTCCACATACATAAAGTATTCCACAAAGTCGCGGGAACGGCCCACCACAACGGCCAGTGCGCAGCCCACGAGGAAGAAGAATACAAAGCCGATGGCCAGATACAGCTTGGTGTTGATGCTGGGCCACACTCTGGTGGAGCTGGTGGTCTGCAGATAGTCCGCGCTCAGGGAGCGGTTGTGCTCCATGCTGGTCTGGTTCACGATCTGGTAGTAGTCCACCAGCGTCTTCTCGTACTTGTTGATCTCCGACTCGATCGCGGCATGGGAGGCCTCATCGCCGCCCACCCCGCCGACTGCCTGGAAGGTGTCCAGCAGCTGCTGGGTGTAGGCCCGGCGGATGGCGCTGCTGCGCAGGGTCTTGTCGATCTCCACATACTCCAAAATCAGCGAATCGTAGGTGATCTGCTTGCTCTGGTTGTCATCGTAGGCCTCTACGTTCTTCAGGATGTAGTCGGTGCCGCTGTCGTTGGCGTCGTTGTGGTAATGGTAGTTGATCAGGTCGCGGTTCTTCTCCGAGTAGTTCTGGATCAGGCCGCTGAGGTAGGCTTCCCGCTCCTGATACACCTGCTCGCTCTGCACGCTGCTCTCGATGCTCTGGGTCAGGTTGCGGCACAGCTTGTCGGCGTTGCGCACCTGCGGCCCGGTCATCACATTCGCGTACAGCGACGGGATCTCGTAGTCGTACAGCATCTTATAGATGTCGTACAGGTCCTCGTAGGAATAACCCGTGACCGAAGAGCGGAAGTTGGGATAGTTTGTCTTTTTATCCTCCAGATAGTTCAGCACTTCGGTGGTGTCGGCCGACAGCACGTCCACGCACTCGTAATAGTCGTAGCCGCTGTTCAGCAGGCCGCTGGAAGGGTTCATGGTCAGAGGCAGCTCCACATATTCCTCCGTGTAGATGGTGGAATAGCTGCTGACGATGGCATCCAGCACCCGGCGGGCGTAGCTCGCACCCAGGCTGCCGTCCACCACCAGTGTCACCTTGTATTCGTCCGGGAAGTAGGTAGACTCTTCCCCCTTGTCGATGAGAGCTTCCTGCAGGGCCTTCTGGTCGTCCGGGATCAGCTCTTCCACCGTGCAGTGGGAGCGCACAAGGTTGATGCCGCTTTGCAGCCCAAGGCTCTCCATGGCCTGCGAGATGACCTTGGAAGAATAGATCTCGTCCACGTTCATGGCGGTGCCGTCCGGGGCAAAGCCGTCCTTGATGCCGTCGTGCAGGTACTTGATGTTCACACTGGCGGTGTAGGTCTGGTTGTTCTTGCAGTACCAGTACACCACCACTGTGCCCGCCATGGTCACGGCCAGCACCAGTGCAAAGAACCGCCGGAGGTAGCGCAGGATATCAAACTTTTTCAACGCTGTTCCTCCTTCCGGATCTGCCGGGCGGTGCGCACTATGCACAGGCCGAAGCACAGCACCACAAAGGCTGCCATTTCCACGATCACCCGCTTGAGGCCGATCTGCTGCACAAAGGAGCCGGCCGCATAGTTGAACACCAGGTAGTTCTGGGTCTTATAGATGATATAGGAGGCATCCGTCACCCGCAGTGCCTGCTGGATCCGATCCATGGTGGTTTCCAGTTCCTGCAGCATGGCGTTCACCGTGGTCAGACCCGCCGGGTCGCTCATGGTCTGCATTTGCTGCACCACATACTGGGTGGTGGTGATCACATCCTGATGGGAGGTCGCCTCCGCCAGGGCACCGTCGGCGTCGCTGGCCATGGTGTCCAGCGCCGTTTTGGTGCGGGACATATAGAACTCGCTGTTCTCGTCCAGCGTGGGGATCATGACGATGGCGCTCATGCTCTCATCGTACAGGCCAATGCCCAGATTGTCGGAGTCGTAGTAGGCCATCTGCTCCTGATAGTCCAGCTGCTCGATCTGCAGCTTGTATTGCAGCATGGCCGTCAGGGAAGAAACATCCGCCGACAGGCCGCCCCGCAGGATATAGGCCTGGATGCGCGGGATCTCGTAGTTGATCACGTTCTGGATCTGCTTGGACAGGCTCAGGAAGGTGTTGCCGGTGGTGGCGTCCTGATAGCTCTTGTTCTCGCTGACACGGGCCGTGAGGTAGCGGTCCAGCTGGTCGGCCCGCAGCGTCAGGCTCTTGAGGCGCAGATACGGCTCGGTGTCAAAGTAATCCGGCATGGTGCAGGAGAACACGCTCTGGTTCTCGCCGTAGTGCTCCATGAAATAATCCTTGTAGCTGCCGCAGAAGATCCGGAGCAGCGTGGCTGCGGTCAGGTGCTGGCAGGGTTCTTCCAGCTGCAGGCTGATGCTGCAGCTGGTGGTGATGTAGTTTTCCGAGCTGCTCACGTTGGTCACATCGGTGGGTTCCACCGTAATGGCCTTGCGCAGCTGTTCCACCGTCATCTGACCTTCCAGTCCGGCGTTGTACAGGGTGCTCTGCAGCACCTCGTCGGAGGTCAGGTCGGTAGTCGTAAACCGGGTGCGGTTGGGGTTGAGCCCCTGCGATGCCTCGGAGTAGTTCAGGGTCATCTGGGCCGAGGCCACCCGGCTGCTGTCCTGATATTGTGCGGTGCACAGCAGTGCCGCGAGCAGGATGCACACCACGATCAACGGCACCCGCAGGCTCCAGAAGCGCAGCACAGCCTGTTTGAAGATCTGCTTGATCTTTGTCACCACGTCTCCGGGCCTCCTTTCAAGTTCGTTCATCTCAGTACCAGTTCACATCCACCAGAACCAGCTCCGGCGGATTGTATACGCGGGGGATCTGGTTGGAGTCGCCCAGGCCGCAGCCCACGATGAGGGGTGCCCCGCTGTCCAGCTGGTACATGCCGCCCGCATACTCCGGGAACAGCCCCTCCTCTGCGGTGTACAGCCGCCCCAGCACCGGCAGGCGGATCAGGCCGCCGTGGGTGTGCCCGGCCAGCGCCAGGTCAAAGGGCGCATCCTGCATGTAGTCCACAAAGGCCATGGGCACATGGTTGATGCAGATGCGGAAGGTGTCGTACTGGCGGCTCAGGCTCTCCACACAGTCGCTGGCACCGTATTTGTAAAAGTCCTTCAGGGCACCTTCCAGCCCGATGAGCTCCACGTTGTTTTCCCCGATCTGGATGGTGCGGGTCTCATTGCGCAGCAGCTGCACCCCGGCCTCCGAAAATTTTTCCGCCAGCTGGTCATCCACCCCGCCGTAGATCATCTCGCTTTCGTGGTTGCCCAGCACCCCGTACAGCGGGGCCACATCGGCAAGGCTGCGGCACAGCGAAAGCATATTCTCATACTCCGGGTTCGGGAAGGTGACAAGGTCACCGCCCAGCAGGATCAGGTCCGGGTCCAGCTCCTGCACGGTCTGGATCAGCTCCTCGTTGTGCTCGCCGTATTCCCGCAGGTGCAGGTCCGACAAAAACAGGACCCGCAGCTTTTCCGACACATGGCTGGAGGTCACCCGGTAAAAGGTCACCTGAAAATGACTATTCGTATAATCCGTGTACAGTTTCAGTCCGGCAGCTGCCACGCCGCACAGCAGCACAAAAGCCGCCAGCAGCTGCAGCAGCCGGTTCTGCCACCATCGGCGGCGTGCGCCGTCCGGCGGGGGCGTTCGTTTTATTCTTGCATGTTGCGCCATGCTCTTCTGCCTTTCCTCGTCAATGGGTCAATGATTCATCACCCGCCGGAACAGCTCCGGCGAGAGGGCAAACAGCGCTGCCTTGGCCCGGCGGCGGGGCGTGCAGGCAAACTGCAGCATCCGCAGCCGCTGCGGGCGGTAGCCCGGCAGGGTCCTGCAATCGAACCGCGCCGCGCAGTCCAGATACTTCCTGCACAGGTCATCCTGCAGGCGGCGGCGCAGCGCCCGCGGGGTCACCGTACGGTAGATCTCCGCCAGACTGTCGTAGATGCGCAGCCGGTCCTGAACACGGCGGGTGCTCAACCCTTCCGCGTGCGTGATGGAACCGGCGCGGCAGTTATCGTAATAGTAGATCTCCTGCCCGGTCAGCACCACCCGCTGCGCCTGCAGCAGCACCCGCGGCGTGAACTCTTCGTCCTCGTGCAGGATGCCCTTGCAGAACTGCAGGCCGTTCGCCCGCAAAAAGCCGGTGCGGTACAGGTGCCGCCCCACTTCCACCCGCAGGCCACCGGTCTGCAGGCATTTCAAAAGATACTCCTTACCGGTGTAAACTGTGTGAAAGGTGAAGTTTTTTTCCACCGCTTCTTCCCAGCGGGTCATCACCGGTTCCTCGCGCAGAAAATGCGCCTTGCCGATGACCACATCGGCCCGGTCCTGCAGCGCCATCTGCAGCAGGCCGGGGCAAACGTTCTCTGCCAGCCAGTCATCACCGTCCATGAACAGGATATACTCGCCCTGTGCATGGCACAGCCCGTAATTGCGGGCGTCCGACAGGCCGCCGTTGGGCTTATGGATCACTGTGACTCGGCTGTCCTCCGCCGCCAGTGCGTCACACACCGCGCCGCTGTCATCGGTGCTGCCGTCATCCACGATGAGCACTTCCAGCGGCACATCCGGCTGCGCCAGCACCGAGCGGACACAGCGCTCCACATAGTCCCGGATGTTGTACACCGGGATCACGACCGAGAGCAGGCCCTCGCACATCGTTTCTTCATTCCGCATCGTGTTTTTCCTCCGTCGCTCCTTTTTTGATCGTAAGCGTGTGCAGCAGCCCGCGCAGGGTGTCCACATTGCGCCAGTCCAGCACCGCGTTCACCACAAGGAACAGCGGCAGCACCCACAGCCCGAACAACGCACCCTTCAGGCACACCATCAGGTAGCCGCCGCCATAGCAGCGGTCAAATCCCAGCAGGTACAGCAGCACAAAGCAGAGCAGCCCGTTGACGCCCAGCCGCACAAAATCGCCCACCGGCGACTCTCCCAGCACTTTGGTCCGGGTAAAAAGGATCAACGCCGTATAGCGGTACAGGTGCGCCGCCAGTGTGCCGAACAGGCAGCCCGCGATGCCGAACCGCAGCACCGACATCACCGACACCAGCAGGTTGATGCCCATCTCGATCAGGGCCTGCTGCCGGGTCTCTTCAAAGCGGCCGCTGATGTTCAGCAGCATCCCCAACGGCTGCTTGGCGCTGGACAGCAGCTCCACCGCCGTGAACAGCACCAGCAGGCGGGTGTCAAGGTACTCGGCATCGGTCACACCGGACGTATACAGCGCGATGATGGGCATCAGGAACACAGCCACGGTCGTGAACAGTGCAAAGGCCGCGGAAAGGTAAAGGGCATCGTACAGCCGGTACAGCCGCTTGAACTTTTCCGGCTCCACATAGAACAGCTGCCCCAGCCGAAAACTGATGCTGTTGACGATCGAGTAGAACAGCTTTTCGATGTTGGAGAAAAACAGCATATAAATGGTGTACACACTGGCCGACGCCAGACCGCACAGGCTGGAGATCAGGATCGTGTCGGTGTTGTTGAACACGATGCTCGTGAGCTGATGCACCAGCACCGAGCCGCGCTGGGCCAGCGCCTCCAGATTGGGGGTATCGTGCGCGTTGAGCCACGGATAGTTTTTGCGCATATAGGCCGTAAGCACCAGCACCTGGAACACCGAAGGCACGCAGTAGGTCACCTGCACCAACAGGATGCTGCGGGTAAACAGCAGCGCCAGCATGCGCAGCAGGTTGCCCGCCGCCATGGTGGCCGTGGTGATGTAGGTGATCACATAGTTTTTGCCTTCCACTTCCATAAAGGAGCGGTATTTGCCCTGCACCAGATAGCTCACGATGCCCGGGATGCCGTAGAACACCACGATCAGGCTCACGGTGCCGTAGGACAGCACTGTGTTGATGCACAGGGGGTACAGCAGCGCAAACACCACCGTGACCAGCAGATACACGATACCGGTGCGGCGGTAATAGTGATGCGTGGCCGAAAAAATGCCGTTGATGGCTTTCCGGTCGCCCACGGCCACCGGAAGGTAATAGGCCTGCTGCGAGGCCAGGCCCACGCCCGCTTCCAGCAGAGTCAGACAGGAAAAGATCTGCTTGATGGTGCTGTCCAGACCGTTGAGCTCCGAACCGAAGCTGGTGAGGTACAGCCGCGGCAGCAGCAGGCCGAACAGGATCACCGACAGGTTGTACAACAGCGACGAGCACATGTTGTGCAGCACCCGGCGGCGGCTTTCGGCCGCGGTCAGCACCGGCCCGACCGGGTTCTGTTCTTCCTTTATCATGCTGCGCCTCCCTGGGCGGCTGCGGCCTTGCTGTGTGCCTTGGCCTGCGAAGGTATCTCCTTGAGCGGGTCACCGATCACATGGTGATACACTTCCTCGTACCGATCCAGCATGACATCATAATCAAAGTTGGTGCGCACATAGTCCACCTGTGCCTCGCGCTGTTCCGGCGTGAGGGGCCGGGCGGTGTCCCGCTCCAGCGCCCGAGCCAGACTGTCGGTGTCTTCGGTGCGGAACTCGGTGCCGTAGTCGGCGGTCACCGTGGTGTTCTCCGGGATGTCGCTCACGAGGCACTTCACCCCCAGCGACAGCGCCTCCAGCAGCGACAGCGAAAGGCCCTCGGTGTGGCTGGGCAGCACGAACAGGGCGCAGTTGCTGTACAGCTCCAGCAGCGCGTCGCCCACCACATAGCCCGTCGTGATGATGTTGGGGTTGCCCGCGATCTTCTCCCGCACCGTGGTGCAGTACTCGGTCTCCGCAAAGGGGCCGGCCAGCACCAGTTTTTTGTCCGTGTGGGCTTTCAGATAGCCCTCCACCAGGTCCAGCGGGCCCTTTTCCGGCGAGATGCGGCCCACATACAGAATGTAGCTCCCGGCTTCCAGCCCGTATTTTTCGCGAATCAGGTTGCAGGGCAGCGGCTGGCGCATCTGCACCGCATTGGGGATGAGGATGGCGGTACGATCGTACTTCTCCTGAAAATAGTTCCACTCGCTCTCCGACAGCACCACCAGATCATCCGCATACTTTGCGGCCACCCGCTCGCCCAGCTTCAGGTAGGCGCTGGCAAAGCCGCCCCACTTGTCCACCTTCCAGTTCAGCCCGTGCACGGTGCACACCGTGTGCTTGCCGAACAGCTTGGCGATCACCAGCGGCACCGATGGGCCGATGGCGTGGTAGTGGATCACATCGCAGTCCCGCGTCAGGGCGTCAAAGGTGGCCAGGAACGAATAGACCATGGCATTCAGCGACGCCTTCTGAAAGGTAAAGATGCGGCGGGCCTGCACGCCCTCGGTCGTGTAAACATTGTGCCCCTTCTGCAGGCCGCGGTTGTACACCGTGACCTCATAACCGCGCCGGACCAGGCTGGCTGCCAGCCCGCCGACCATGACTTCCACACCACCCGAACGGGACGGGAAGTCCTTGTGCCCGATCATTGCCACCTTCATACCAAAATCTCCCTTTCCGTGACAGCGTTTGCTGCCATTCTGCCGGTCGTGGCTGGCCGGCTTCTGTGTGCAACTCAATTGTAACATAACCGCAACACCTGTGCAATGTTTCCGTGCATTGTTTTTGGCAAAAATCCCCGCAGAGCCTGCATTTTTCTCCATTGACCGGGCCGTACCTGCGCCAAATGTTTAACAAAGTTTAAGGCGTTCCGTGCCCCCAAATTGATTGACATACTTTTCACAGGTATGCTAAACTGTTTTTGTTGGTTCTGTGCAGATTTTTCCACAGAGCAGGGCCAAAAATCACAAAGAGACACAAGAAGAGAAAGAGAAGGAAACCACTATGAACAAGATCTCCCGCAAAGGCTTTCTGAAGATCGCCGCTGCCGCCGCCATGAGCGGTGTCACCGCCGGTGCTCTGGCTGCCTGCAATGCAACCTCCGGCTCCACCTCCACCGCTGCTTCCGGCAGCGCTGCCGCTTCCGGTGCAACCGGCACCTACATCCCCGGCACCTATGAGGGCACTGCCGAGGGCATTTCCTCCACCGTCAAGGTCACCATGACCTTCTCCGACAGCGCCGTGACTGACGTGGTCGTGGACACCTCCGGCGAGACCGCTTCCATCGGTGCTGCTGCTGCCGACGAGCTGCGCGATCAGCTGCTGGCTGCCGGTTCTGCCGAGATCGACGGCGTGTCCGGCTCCACCATCACCTCCGAGGCCGTCATGAAGGCTGCCAAGAGCTGCTATGCACAGGCCAAGGGCGAGGCCGTTGTGTCCTCCGTTCAGCTGCCCACCGGCGATGAGAACGACTGGCTGGGCACCGAGCCCGACATCGACGAGGCTGCCATCACCGAGACGGTGGACACCGACATCCTCATCGTGGGCGCCGGCAACGGCGGCATGTTTGCCGCTGCCTATGCAGCCGCCAACGGCCTGAACTTCCGCATCATCGAGCAGAACGGCAACGTGCAGGACACCCGCCACTGGTACGGTGCCATCGACTCCGCCGCAGCCAAGGCTGCCGGTGAGGAGCCCTTTGACCGTGCCAAGCTGCTGAGCGAGATCTCCCGCTACGCTTCCGGCAAGTGCGACCAGCGCGTTGTCAAGACCTGGATCAACGAGTCTGCCGCTATGCACGACTTTATGCGGAGCATCCTGGAAGACAAGTACGGCTGGGTCTGCGACTTTACCTCCGGTACCGAGGCTGCATGGCCTGCTGAGAATGCAGAGCACAACACCGACTACCTGTTCCCCGTAGAGGAGCACAACTACATGGCCAGCGAGAGCCAGTCCGGCACGCCCCGCAATGAACTGCTGCTGCAGTACATCCAGGAGCTGGGCTACGACGTGGACTTCAAGGTCAGCCTGGCCAAGCTGGAAAAGGACGATTCCGGCCGCATCACCGGCATCATCGCCCAGAACATGGATGACGACCACTTCATCCGCTACAACGCAGCCAAGGGCGTTCTGCTGGCCTGCGGCGGCTACGCCGGCAACCCGTACATGATGCAGCAGCTGGATCCGCTGGGCACCAGCGTCACCACCGCCTGCTCCTACTCCCCTGCCGACAAGGGCTACGGCATCCGTGCCGCTGTGTGGGCTGGTGCTAACCTGGACAAGGAAGCTGCTCCCATGCTGTTTGACCGCGGTATCGTGGCCCCCGGTGTGGACGCCGGTTATGTGGACAGCGACAGCGCCTTTGGCGGCAAGGCCTTCCCCGGCGAGATCCGCCAGTTCAACCCCGGCACCCAGCCCTTCCTGAAGGTGAACCGCAACGGCGAGCGTTTTGCCAACGAGAGCTGCCCCTACAACGACATCGTTTACGCTGCTGCACACCAGCCGGGCCGTGTCTACGCTCAGATCCTGGCTACCGTGGAGCGCTACAACGAGCTGTACGACAAGCAGAACGACGAGGACTTCGGCAAGCCTGCTTACCGCCTGAGCGCCATCCGCACCGCTCCCTTCTACGGCTATTGGCTGGGTGCCTCTCTGCTGACCACCGAGCAGGGCATTGCCATCAACGAAAAGGGCCAGGCCCTGGACACCAACAACCAGCCCATGGCAGGCCTCTACATCACTGGTGATATGTCCGGCAGCTTCTTCGCCAACAACTATCCCTGCCTGATGGCCGGTGTTGCCATGGGCCGCACCCTGACCTTCGCCATGAAGGCCATCAAGCAGATGGCCGGTCTGGAATAATCGGAATTTTCTTCGGTTTCTTCTCCATTATTATATCGCAAAGCGGCCCCGTCACGTTGCATCCACAACGCGGCGGGGCCGCTTTTGGCGTATTATTCCGAGATCCGGTAATGGCCCACGATGTCGGTACGTTTCTCCAGAATGTCCTGTTCGTAAGCCGCCTGCCAGGGGTCATTGTGGTGAATGATGTAGGGCACTCCGTTTTTATTTCTCCGGTCGGACACGATGCCGATATGGTTTTCAAAGATCACAAGATCCCCGCCCTGCCATTCCTCGGTCCTGGACACATCCGTGGTCAGTGCAGCCGCATGATGCGCAAAAAACACCTTCAGATTTCTCACCCGGCGAAAATCAATGTTGGCATCCAGCTGCCGGATATCATACCTCTGCGGATGCTCCCGGATATCGGCGTCCACCAGCGCCTGCAGATCATATCCGGCATTTTTCAGCGCAAAAGCCACCACATCGGTACACACGCCATAGCCATCGTCCGGATATCCGGTCTGATAATAACGGCTCTTGTATTTTGGACGGGCATCCACATAGGCCAGCGCATTGTCGAGCACATCTGTCTGGTCATCCACACCATCGCCGTCTGCATCCACCGTGCTGTAAAAATCCGGAATCTGCCCCGCATATTGGTCTTGTGGGCGGACTGTAGAAGTGTGCTGATAACGCATCAGCAGAACGAGCAGCACGCCACACAGAAGTATCGCGCCCGCCGCAAGCGAGACACAAAGCATCCGTTTCCTTTCCAATTTATTCATACGCCACCCATCCTGCCTTTCCCGTCTATCACACTCTCAATGTATGCCGATGCGATCGTTCTGTCAAGCATCCCGCCCGCAGCACTTTCTACAAAGAATTTCTCCGTTATTTTACAGACACAACAAAAAAGCCCTGAGATTTCTCTCAGGACTTTCCGTTCAAGTCGGCGACTACCTATTTTCACAAGCCGTTTCCAGCTAACTATCTTCGGCACAAGTGAGCTTAACTTCTGTGTTCGGAATGGGAACAGGTGGGACCTCACCGTCATCGACACCGACCGATCTGACTGAATCAGTATAACACATTTCTGTGTTCCTGTCCAGTGTTTCTTAGAAGGACGTGCCTTCAAAACTGAATAATCACTGCTACTTCATTTTTTCGTTGACTTAAAAAGTCTCAAGCGAATTGTGGTCAAGCCCTCGATCTATTAGTACACGCTTGCTGAATGGATCACTCCACTTACACATTGTGCCTATCAACCTTGTAGTCTTCAAGGGATCTTACCTGAT
>ENA-ORKV01001522-ORKV01001522.1-human-gut-metagenome-genome-assembly--contig:-NODE-1522-length-17202-cov-4.336701_pt1 | contig 17202 bp, 10 predicted proteins | sample MGYA00243058_ERZ508805 | MGnify/ENA primary metagenome ERZ508805 (study PRJEB26277, sample SAMN04329770) | human gut metagenome | biome: human-associated habitat | host: Homo sapiens | place: USA... | reverse complement strand
CGATCGGTTCATACTGGGTCTTCTTTTGTAAATCCATAGCCAGCATGAAATCCTTTTCACCGCCTTTCATATCGCCCATTTTCCGTTTCGCCTCGGAGCGAGCATAAAAACCCGCGGCAAAATCGGGGTACTGTTCCAAAACTACGTTAAAATCAGAAATAGCCTTCCCATAATTCCCGATCATATCATATAACAAAGCTCGATTATAAATTGCGAAATAATTGTCCGGTTCAGCCTTTATTACTTTTGTAAAGTCGGATATAGCCTTATTCCGTTCACCTACTTGCATACGCAATAATCCCCGATTGTAGTAGGTCATCGTATTATCGGGATCAAGTTTCAATATATAATCATAATCGGCCATAGCTCCCTGCAAATCATCTTGATGATATTTTATACGAGCCCTATTGAAATAGTAAGACACTTCTTTGGGATCGAGCCTCAAAGCCTCGTTCATATCGGCCAAAGCCGAATCATAATCGGCATCGTGCAACACTTTAATAATAGCCCGTTGAGCATATGCTCCCGATATGTATTTATCTATCGAAATAGCTTTATCTATATCATCAATCGCTTTTATCGTATCGCCCTTCTCCAAATAAAACTGGGCCCTACTCATATAACCGTTGTAATAGTTCGGATGCAAAGCTATGAGTTTATCGAAACTTTTTTCGGCTTCGTCATATTTTTTCAACTGCACCTCGGCAATAGCCTTATTATTCAAAAAAGACCTATCTTCGGGGGCATAACGCAAACCCTCGGTATAGTCGTCGATAGCGCCTTGATAATCCCCAAGATTCTGTCGGGCAATCCCTCGCACTTGATAGGCATTGACAATAAAAGGATTACGTTCGATACAAAGGGTACAATCTTCTTCTGCCCCTTTAAAATCATCGAGGCTCAACTTCGCAACTCCTCTATAAAAATAAGGCTCGGCCATATACGGCTTTACCTTTATCACTTGATTGAAATATTGCATCGACAGAATATAGTCCTCAAAATAAAGTGCATTACGTCCGATATTCATCACTCTATCGGTATTAATCTGCGCCACAGATAAAAAAGAGGAAAACGACAGCAATAGAAATATGATATTTGACTTGAATATAAGTTTCATTAAATGCCTTAACATGATTATCAGACAAATGTACGTAAATAATGACAAAACAACACAACCCTGAGAGCATTTTATAAGATTTTTCTTTCCTAACACATCGAATGAACATTTTTTACGCCAAAATGTCTTATATAAAAAAGAAGAAACTTTTTTCGTATCTTTATACCTCAAAATTACACAAACATGAGCACAGAAAAAAAACTACAACACATCGTTATCGTCGGAGGCGGATTTGCCGGATTTTTACTGGCCAAACGAATTAATCCCGAAAAGTTCAGAGTGACCTTAGTCGATAGAAAAAATTTTCATGCCTTTCCTCCTCTGTTTTATCAAATAGCCTCGTCGGGACTTGAACCGGCCGCCATTTGTTTTCCTTTCAGGAAAGAGCTACGTAAATTACGTCACGTCCGTTTCCATATGGGAGAAGCTCTTGCAGTAGATACTCAAAAGCAAATTTTAACGACCAATACAGGAAATATAAATTATGATTATTTGGTGCTCGCCACAGGCACAACCAATAATTTTTTCAATATGCCCGAATTAAGGGAACGAGTATATACTCTGAAATCTACTGCCGAGGCTATCCGACTAAGAAATGAAATACTATTCTGTTTAGAGCGGGCCTGTACCTGCGCCGATCCCGAATCGCGCCGCACGCTTCTCTGCTTCACGGTTGTCGGCGGAGGCCCGACCGGAGTCGAAATAGCGGGTGCTTTGGGTGAAATGAAAAAGTACATTCTGTCTCGAGAATATCCCGAGATCAGTCCTTGCGATATGCGCGTCGTTATCGTCGAAGGTTCAGACCGCCTATTACAGAATATGAGTACAGAAGCCTCTACCAAATCTCGACAATACCTCGAACAACTCGAAGTCGAAGTCATTACCGGACATACCATGAAATCGTTCGACGGGACTTACGTGACTTTTGACAACGGCGATAAAATAAAATGCCATACCCTCATCTGGACAGCAGGTATCACCGGCGAACCTTTGAAAGGAATTCCAGAAACGTCCATAGGGAAAGGAAGACGAATCGTCACAGACGAATACAACCGGGTCGTCGGGTGTGAAAACCTTTTCGCAATCGGCGATATAGCCCTGCTTACCGAAAAAAACTATCCCAAAGGTCACCCGCAAGTAGCTCAGGTAGCCATACAACAAAGCAAATTGTTAGCAAAAAATTTGAACCGGAACAGTTTCGAAACGCCTTTTCATTATAAAGATAAAGGTAACATGGCAACCATCGGCCGTAATCGTGCCGTAGCCGACTTGCCCTATCTAAAATTATACGGGCGGCCGGCTTGGTTCACATGGATGGGGGTTCATTTGGTTTCTATACTAGGTATGAAAAATAAAATTATCACTTTTCTAAACTGGTGTTGGTACTATTTTACTTATAACGCCACCTTACGATTGTTGATACGCCCGACCCGATATCCGAAACGGAATGAAGAATAACCATATTTAATCCGTGTTTTAGAACAATTTTGGTTTGTTTTTCCTCTAAAAAAGTGACTTTTTTCAATCTACCTTTGTCCCCCGAACAAATAGGTATTAATTTATGAAAAAAGTCACTAGCGTATTTTTGTGCTGTTTTTTATTTATTGCACTCAATTATGCCCAATCTGGACAAGTGATGACATTGAAAGAATGCATCGAAATGGGCATAGCGAATAATCTCTCCCTGCAAAATAAAAATCTAAATGTCCAAAAAAGCAAATACGGGATCTCTGAAAACAGGTTCAAACTGTTACCGGTCATCAATGCTTTCGCCAATTTTACCAATAGTCCCGAACCGGCCGTTTCGGTAACCGACGGAAGCAAATATGGAACTCCCTATAACGTCACCAAGACACTACGATACAATGCCAATGGCGGTTTACAACTGCAACTACCATTATATAATCAGACCCTATATACAAGTATCGCCATCTCGGAATTAGTAAATCGGATAGACCTATTGTCTTACGAAAAAGCCAAAGAGGATCTTATCGTCGAAATAGGAAAACTCTATTTCTTGGGACAAACGACCATCTGTCAATTACAAATTATCGAAGGAAATATCGCCCGTCTAGATTCCCTTCGCAACATCACACAAGCATTCTTCGATAATGGAATGGCTATGGACGTAGATGTAAAACGTGTTGAAATAAATCTCGAAAATATGAGGGTTCAATATCACAACGCCCAAGCTATGCTTAACCAGCAACTCAACCTTCTGAAATATACGCTTGACCTTCCCTCGGAATACGAGATAACTCTTACCCCGCTCAATCCCGACATAACCGGGAATGTGCGTTTCAATGGTTTATCAGATTCGCTATACGAACTCCAATTACTGGATACTCAAACCCAATTATTAAAGAAACAAGGACGAATAATCAATCAAGGTTACATACCTTCGCTCAATTTCACCAGCCAACTGGCTTATTCGGCTTATACAGATAAATTCAAACATTTCTTCCACTCTCATATATCCAACAAATGGTACGAATCATTCAACTTCGGCCTGTCCTTGAAAATACCCATCTTCGATGGTCTGAGCAAACACACCAAAAAACAACAAGCCAACGTCGAATACCGAAAAGCTGTACTCCAACAGGAAAATACCCGCAAACAACTAGAAACACAGTACACTAACTCGGTATCGGATTTGATGAACAATCAACGCAATTACGAAAAACAACAAAGCAACTACAAGTTGGCCGAAGAAGTTTACTTGGTTACAACCGATAAATACAAAGAAGGAATAGCTTCCATGACCGAGCTCCTACAAGATGAGCTCCGATTAACCGAAGCCCAAAACGGCTATTTGAGCGCGCACTACAATTATAAAATAGCAGAATTGAATTTGCTGAAATTAACCCAACAACTCGATATTCTCACCCAATAATCCTGTAAAATTAATAATCAGTATATATAAATACTTTTACAATTATGAAAAAAGAAAATAGCTCTCATTATAAACGGAGTAAAAAATTAAAAGCATTGCGTTTCGGACAATATACATTAAATGCAATCGGTATCATCGTTCTATGCTACGGAGTTTATGAAGCGGCTTGCCTTTTTCTCAATTACAAACGCTGCGAAACCAGCAACGATGCCCAAATAGAACAATATATATCGCCAATCAACATACGCGTACCGGGATATGTAAAGAAAGTTTACTTCACCGAACACCAATTCGTACACAAAGGCGACACATTACTTGTTCTGGACGATAGAGAATACCGTATACGAGTATCGGAAGCCGAGGCGGCTTTGAAAGATGCCGAAAACGGAATTGCAATCTTATCTTCCAGTTTGACGACGACACAGGCGACTGCTTCGGTTTATGATGCCTCTATCGAGGAAATAAATACACGCATAAGCAAATTGCAAAAAGACTTGACTCGTTACCGCAACTTATTGCAACGTAATGCGGCTACCCCCATACAAGTGGAACAACTCGAAACCGAGTTAACAGCAACACTCGCCAAGTTAGAAGCTCTGAAAAAACAGAAAGCCGCAGCCACTTCGGGAGTAAACGAAGTTACAAACCGCAAAGCATCGGTCGAAGCCGGAATATTAAGAGCCCAAGCAGCTTTGGAAATGGCTCGATTAAATTTGTCCTATACAGTAGTTACCGCCCCTTGTGACGGAACACTGGGAAGACGGGCCTTAGAGGACGGACAATTTGTACAAGGCGGTCAAAGTCTCACTTATATCATACCCGATACTCAAAAATGGGTGATTGCCAATTATAAAGAAACCCAAATAGCCAATTTATACGAAGGCCAAAAAGTAAGCATCAAAGTCGATGCCTTTCCCGACAAAGAGTTTTCGGGACACATATCGGCCATATCGGGAGCCACGGGTTCTAAATACTCCTTAGTACCTACCGATAATTCAGCCGGGAATTTCGTAAAAATACAACAACGTATTCCTGTAAGAATCGAGTTTGACGAATTATCGAAAGAAGACAACCGACTCTTAGCAGCCGGAATGATGGTTATTATAAAAGCTAAATTGTAAAAATGGCTCACACAAAAAATTATCCTTTTTACGACTGGGTTCCAAAACCACTGGGAATCATCATACTCATCATGCTATTCTGCCCTATTATGTTCATTAACGGGGCATATACCATAAATAGTGGAGAGATGTCGTCCGGTCTTGGAATTATCTCGGAGCACATTCAATATGCAAGCTATGCCGGAGCAATCGGCATGGTAGTATTCGCACCATTTATGCAACGAGTCTTGGCTGTGAGGAGACCCAAAATGATGTTAATGACAGGCTTCATTCTGTTATTTTGGCTCAGCTATATTTGTGCAATTACAGACAGTTGGTTACTACTCATGTTATGCAGTCTCATTACGGGTTTTATCCGCATGGCTCTCACTTTGATAAATCTATTTGCTCTCATACTGTATGCATTTAAGATAGAGGCCAGCGACATCATCACCCCGGGAGCCGAAGCCACCGATCCCGTAGTTGCCGACAAGAACGATCAAGCCAAAGGCCTCACACAACCTATCATTTATCTCTTTTTCATGCTCTTCGCGCAAGCCGGTAATTCGTTGACCGCATGGCTTGCCTATGAATATGAATGGCAATATGTCTATTACTATATGATGGGAATGTTGATGCTCTCAATCGTCGTTGTTCTTTCCACCATGAAATATCAGAGGCATCTGAAAAAGCTCAACTTCAATCTCCGTCAATTCGGCGATGTAATTGCCGCATCATTGATGATGATGGCTGGGTCATTCATACTGATTTATGGTAAAACACTCGACTGGTTTGACAACTACTACATACGGCTGGCCGCTATATTATTCCTACTATCCACGGCCGCTCTCATTTTTATTGAGGGAAACCTGAAACACCCCTATCTGAAACTAGGAGTATTCAAACAGAAGAATGTTATTTTCGCTTCAATAACATTCATCATGCTTATGATGATTAATTGCAGCGCCATGTTCGTGAGCGTATTCACCAGCATATCTATGAAAATAGACAATTTCCAAAATGCCATGTTGGGAAACTATTCATTGGTAGGATATGTAATAGGAGCCATATTGTGCATGATTCTATCGGCTTTCAAGATACCCTTCAAATATATCTTCGCATTCGGGTTCAGTTTCATCACAGCCTACGCCATATATATGTATTTCCAATACCAAAGCATGGGACTTTATGAGCACATGATATGGGCCACGATACTGCGCTCGACCGGTATGATGATACTCTATACCATGTGTGCCGTATTGGGTAGTATACGCCTGCCTCTCAAATATATGTCGTCTTGGATTTTTGTAATGCTCTTTGCCCGGTCAATCATCGGGCCGACCGTCGGAACAGCGATTTATTCCAACTTATTGAACGAACGACAGCAACATTATATGGCTACACTATCGACAGGAGTAGACTTGATGAATCCAGAAATCGCAGGCAGCTTCAATCAAACGGTGAAAGGCAGTCAATTCATGCAAGGACATAGTGCCGAAACCGCAACTACTCTTGCGACCATGCAAGTATCAGGACGCATTCAAGTACAAGCCATGTTGTCGGCTCTCAAAGAAATCACGGGCTGGACAATCTTTGCAAGCATATTATTCATTATTATAGTTCTCTGTGTCCGGTACAAGCAACCAGAATATCCGGGAATACTGAATCTCAAAGAAAAAGGAGCTCATGTAGGGAAAGAATTAGCCTAATATATAACAAATAAAAAAATGTCCTACTTTTCGAAACTTTATTTGTTATCTTTGCATATAACCAAAACAAATATATATAATGAAAAAATTTCTTTTTACCGGATTCATTATTTTACTTCTATCCGCAGTATCTTGTAAAACGACTGAAAAAGGAAGTATGACACAAACTCAAACTCCCACATCACAAACCAATGAGAAGAAAAACATTTCTATAAATCGAGAAGAACTCAACGGGACATGGATTATAAAAACAGCCAAAGGTAAAACCGTTATAGGCGATTCACCAGTAGAAATCACTTTCGATCTCACAAACGGACGTATTTACGGCAACGACGGTTGCAACGTGATAAACGGCACTGCATTTTTCGAAAATGAGAATGGGTTACGTTTCGAATCGCTCATCTCGACGATGAAGGCCTGCCGACCAGAAGTTACAGATCGTACTGTCCTCAATGCTTTGAACGAAACCCGCTCTTATAAACGAGCTGATACCAAAGAGCTATCTATCAAATTCTGTGACGAAAAAGGAAAATCTGTGATGACCCTTGAAAAACGAATGGTAGATCTATTAAATGGTTCTTGGAAAGTCACAACTATCGACGGGAAAAAAATCACCGAAGAAAATCCGACTATGGTTATCGATATCCCAGAGGCAAAATTATCTGGATTTGCAGGCTGTAACCGTATGTTCGGAGGGATTTCTTTAGATGGAACCGCTTTCGGAATAGCTTTTACACAAGTAGCAACTACCCGCATGGCTTGTCCAGATATGAAAACGGAGCAATTATTCTTATCGGCACTCGGCAAAGTTACCGGATTTTACATGATAGACAACTTTCATGCAGCATTATATCAACAACCCCAAACTCCGATAATCATCATCGAAAAAGTTCAATAAGAAAATACAAAGCAACGATTACATGTCCACTGAAAAAAGAGCAGGATAAAAAAATTATTCTTATAAAAATAAAAAAACGCAGGCGTTATCGACCTGCGTTTTTTTACTTAGAAACCCATTTAAATAGTCTATAAACCATTAAAAAATTCGGGTTATAATAGAATAGCCATTTTTTCAAAAAAATGAAATCAAGCACCTCCTTTTATTCAAATCTATTGCTTAATTTTGAGTCGTCTTACTTGCTTACATTAGGGAAAATATGTGTGTTACAAAATAGGAAGAAGGATTTTAAACCTTCCGCCTAATCATGTGTAACACACACCATTCTGTGAAAGCAAGTAAGACATCTTTTGAAGAATGTGAATTAGGCGGAGGTTTTAATATATACAACTAAAAAACAAAAAAGTTTATGTTGCCGCCGACAGTCAAGCAATTTTTCTTCAAATTACTCATCTCCATTTTTGTTCACGATTACAAAAATGTACTAAGGCAATATCGACAAGCCTACACAACTCAACGTCAAATGGAACAATATTTAAGAGTCATCACACCCGAAGACTTATACGATAAAGAACTCGTACGAATTTCAGAGCGAATGAGCGATCTACAAAAACTTATTTATCAACTGCGAAAAAAGGGACTAAGCGACGAGGCAATATCTCGCAAACTAAATCTACCGTTGCACAAAATACAAAAACATCTCGATCTCGTAGAATTAGATATTCTCCAAATTTCCCGATATTTCAATTAAGATATAAACAAAAAAGGAGATAATCCCAATGGGATTATCTCCTTTTTTGTTTGCTACAATCCATTACCAAATAATTACCCGATCTTCGGGAGCCATGTACATGGCATCCCCTTCTTTAATATCAAAAGCCTTAAAGAAAGTTTCCATATTACGCAACGCAGCATTGACACGCCAACGGCCCAACGAGTGAGGGTCAATCTTCGTCAACCGGAGAATTTCGGCATCTCTAATATTGCCGGCCCACAATGCAGCATACGCCAGATAGAAACGTTGATCGGCAGTAAATCCATCAATCGGAGCCGGCTCCACACCATCGAAAGTATTGTGCAATGCAGTGTAAGCAATGCGTAAACCTCCATGGTCAGCAATATTCTCACCTAATGTAAAATGACCATTGGCATGCACTGTATCGAGCACAACAATGTTATCATATTGCGAAGCCAAAATTTCAGCTCGTTTAGTAAATTGCTCAGCATCGGCAGAAGTCCACCAATCATTAAGATTACCATCTTTATCGAACTGGCGCCCTTGATCATCGAATCCATGAGTCATTTCATGTCCTATAACGACACCGATAGCCCCGAAATTAACGGCATCATCGGCATCAAAATTAAAAAATGGAGGCTGCAAAATTCCGGCAGGGAAACAAATTTCGTTAGAGCTCGGATTATAATAAGCATTAACGGTTTGAGGGCTCATATACCACTTGGTCTTATCCACAGGTTTCCCTTCATCTTTCAGAGAATATAAAGTTTCAAATTCGGCTGCACGACGAATATTGGCATAATAACTATCTTTCGGATTCACCGTCAAACCAGTATAATCGCGCCATTTATCGGGATAACCGATCTTTACATAAAAGTTGTTTAGTTTCTCATGAGCCTTCGCTTTGGTTTCATCGCTCATCCATTCAAGGCTGTCTATATGTTGTCCCAGTGCGGTCTGCAAATTCGCAACAAGTTGTACCATACGCTCTTTTGCCTCAGGAGGGAAATATTTAGCAACATACATTTCGCCCACGGCCTCCGACAAGAGACTGTTAGGGACATCGAGAGCTCGTTTCCAGCGAGGTTCGATTTGCTCTTTCCCCGATAAAGTCTTCGAATAGAAATCGAAATGAGCATTTACAAAGTCATCGCTCAAATAAGGCGCTGCACCGTCGATACAGTTGAACGCCAGATAATCGCGAATCTCTTGCTCATTCAATGTTTTCAGCAAATTATTTACAGCTTTCAATGTACGCGGCTGACCGATGTTTATCTTTTTCAAGTTGTCTAAACCCACCGTATTAAAATAAATATCCCAATCCAGACCGCCGAATTGCTTTTTCAATTCATCGATTGTCATAACATTATAACCCGCCTGATGATCACGCAACTCTTCGCGAGTAAAAGCGGCCTTAGCGATTTCGGTCTCCACCTTCAATACAGTAGCAGCTGCTTGCGCTGCGGACTCGGTACTGTATCCCGACAATGTAAATATTTTCTGAATATAGTTGCGATAACTATCCCGTATCTTGCTATTGGCTTCATCGTCGACTATGTAGTAATCACGGTCACCCATATTCATACCCGCCTGATACCAACCTGCGATATTCATCGTACTGTTCTTAGCATCGGCATCCACATATATGGCAAAAAATGGGGCAGATGTGGTACGATGCATCTCTCCTATCATGGCACTTATCGCCTCTTTACCGGAAAGTGATTGTATACGACTCAATTCTTCCGCAATAGGAGAAGCACCCTCCTCATTCAATCGCACACTATCCAATCCCATATTGTACAAATCGCCAATTTTTTGAGCGATACTACCCGGTTCAGCCTTTTGTTTACCTAATTCTTCGAATAACAATCGAATTTGTTCTCGGTTATTTTCACGTAATTGGTCGAAAGATCCGAAACGAGCATACTCAGGCTTCAACGGATTTTTCTTCATCCAGCCGCCACACGCATAATCATAAAAATCATCACCACAAGCTACCGTTGTATCGAGATTGGAAAGATCGATACCCGGAGTCTTTACGGTCGATTTGCTTGTACAACCAGTAGCAAGCAAAGCAGCAGCAAACGATAAAATCATTACTCTTTTCATTTTACTTTCATTTTTATATGTTTCATTCACTTTGTAGAATATAGAATGCGTTTCCTCAAAGATTCTAATCGAACTTAGCTTTTTGCATTCGACTTTTGCTATATTTATTTCTGTAATTTATCCAATACTTCGGAGGCCTCGGACCATTTCCACATCACATCATCGAGTTGCTTCTTCAACTGTCCATGTAGTTCGTATAACGAAGTATCTGCCGCACCATCGGGCGTTGCTAACTTTTCCTCCACCTCGGCTATTCGTTTCTCCAAACCAGCAATCTCCGATTCAATATCTGCAACCGCCTTTTCGGCCTTTCTCAAACGACGGGCAAACTCTTTTTGCTCTCCATACGACAACTTAGAATCCTCCGATTGGGCCGGGGAAGCAGAATCTTTCGAAATATTTCCGTCCTTCTCTGTTTTCGGAACTGTGGCTCGTTGTTCAAGCTCTCGCAAAGAAGCCAGCTTACGACTTTCCAGGAAATCATAAATTCCGCCCAAATGCTCTCGCACCTGTCCTCCACCGAACTCATATACTTTCGAAACCAAACCATCGAGAAATTCCCGGTCGTGGGAAACAAGAATTACCGTCCCGTTAAAATCACGAATCGCTTGTTTCAACACATCTTTGGTACGCATATCCAGATGATTAGTCGGCTCATCGAGAATAAGCAAATTAACAGGTTCGAGCAATAAACGTATCATTGCCAATCGGGTCTTCTCCCCTCCCGACAAAACTTTTACTTTCTTGTCCGAAGCCTCGCCCCCAAACATGAAAGCACCGAGTATATCTCGTATTTTTGTACGAATATCCCCTACCGCGACCCGATCGATCGTATCGAAAACCGTAATAGATTCGTCGAGCAAGCTCGCTTGATTTTGAGCAAAATACCCGATCTTTACATTATGCCCTATCTTCAAAGTTCCTGTATAGGGAATTTCGCCCATGATACATTTTACCAAAGTCGATTTTCCTTCACCGTTTTTCCCGACAAAAGCGACTTTTTCGCCTCGTTTAATCGTAAACGTTGCATTCGAAAAAACCACATGACTACCATAATTCTTTCCTACTCCTTCGGCGATAATGGGATAATCGCCCGAACGAGGCGCCGGTGGGAATTTTAGATTCAACCGAGAGGTATCCACTTCGTCCACTTCTACTCGTTCGAGTTTGGCAAGTTGCTTGATACGTGACTGTACCTGCACCGACTTCGTTGCCTTATAACGAAAACGCTCGATGAAAGCCTCGGTATCCTGTATCTGTTTCTGCTGGTTATCATAAGCTCTCATCTGCTGTTCGAGACGCTCTTGCCGGAGAACAACATAACGGGAATAATTGACTTGATAGTCATAAATGCGTCCCAAAGAGATTTCAATCGTCCGTGTTGTCACATTATCGATAAACGCCCGGTCGTGAGAAACCAATACGACCGCATTGGCGCGAGTCGATAAAAAACTTTCGAGCCATTGTATAGACTCTATATCCAAATGGTTGGTGGGCTCATCGAGCAAAAGCACATCGGGACGCTGTAACAACAATTTCGCCAATTCGATACGCATACGCCACCCTCCGCTGAACTCCGACGTATCCCGCCCGAAGTCCTCTCGTGTAAATCCCAGCCCTATTAAAGTTTTCTCTATCTCTGCCTGATAATTGGATGCCCCGATAAGAGCCAATTGCTCATTAGCATTGGAAACCCGCTCTATCAACTCCTGATAATATTCCGACTCATAATCGGTACGCTCGGACAATTCGGTATTCATGCGCTCTATACGCGACTGTAATTCGAATATATGAGAAAAAGCCTGTTCCGCCTCTTCCATTACCGTACGAGTGTCGGATAGATTCATCTGCTGCGGAAGATACCCCACCGTAAGGTCTTTCGGCATATTCACATTACCCGATGTCGGAGCCTGCAACCCGGCTATGATTTTCAACATAGTCGATTTCCCCGCACCATTTTTCCCCACCAATGCAATGCGATCCTTTTTATTAATTACATAAGTAATATTGTCAAATAGTGTATTTCCTCCAAAAGCGACCGAAAGTCCTTCTATCGATATCATATATCTTCTACCTTATCGAAATGCAAAGATAGACAATAAAATGAAAAGATAATACAGAATAAGCTACAACAAACACTTAATTATAGTTATTGGGAAAAATTGTTTTACCCCAATCATAAATTTCTAATTTTTAAAAGTGTCTTTTCATACTCACAACAAAATTATTAAATTTGCCATTAAACTTAAAAAACAAATATATCACAAGATACAAAACGCCCTATATTCCAATCATGAACACGATAGCCACCCTTTACAACGAAACACCAGACATATTCAAAGACAAGTCTTTACCTCAAATTTTATCTTTTGCAGGAGACGGAAAGCTAAAAGACGGTAATACAACTTCTTCCGAATTTAGGAATCTACTGGATATAGTACAACCGAATATTTTATTCGAATTCGCAAACTATTGTCTTTCAAACCCTTTTGAAAATAGTGGTCTTGCCTTACAAGACATTGTCAATCAAATAGGTAAAAGGCTTAATTTCGATGTCGAATACGGATTATACAAAGGGAAAAAGAACAGTATTGGTTTTGATGGAATATGGACTACAAAAGACGGATATAATATCATTATTGAAGTTAAAACGACCGATTATATCAGAATCAATTTAAGCGAATCGGTTGCAAAATATAGAAGTGCACTTATCGACGCGGGGAAAATAGATAAAGAAAATTCTTCTATTTTAATCGTCGTAGGACGCGAAGATACCGGAGATTTAGAATCTCAGGTACGAGGTTCCCGCTATGCTTGGAATATAAGGATTATCAGTACCGATGCCTTGATACAGCTACTAAAATTGAAGGAAACATTTAATGATGCCAAAACTATTCTCCAAATCACAGAACTACTAAAACCAAGAGAATATACACGAGTAGATAAACTCATCGATTTGATATTCGAAACGTCAAAAGACTTACAATTAGACGATATCGATACAGTAGAAACACCATCGCTATCACCTATTAAAAAAGAAAAAGCTATTCCGGTCAACTTTTATTTAGATTGTATTCATAAAATACAGAACCACCTTAAACAACAGCTTATAAAACAAACAAAAATAACATATACGACCAAAGACAATAGTCTCTGCGTGATGTGCACCATATCCCGAAATCATAATACAACCGATAGACAAGGCCGATTTTGGTTTGCATTTCACCCTCATCAACAAAAAATGTTGGAAGAATATCCTACGGCTTACGTAGCATTTGGATGCGGAGATTCTCAAAAGACACTCCTCATACCCTATGCCTTATTTGGTCCTTTGGTCAAAAATATGTGGACGACTGAAAAGGAGAATAGAATGTATTGGCACGTTATTATTAATTACAAAAACGATAAATTCCTTTTATCGCAGCCCAAAACTACCGATCATAATCCTGTCGATATAACTGAATATTTAATATAATAAAAATTCCTCAAAACCGATCATGTAGAAAAACCGGGAAAATCATGACACCCTTTCTATATCGCATAGCCCAAGCCTTTTACAAAAAGTACGGTAACGAAGTCTCTCGACTTGCATTTGTTTTTCCCAACCGGCGAAGCGGCATTTTTTTTCAAAAATATTTGGCCGAAGTTTCCGGGAAACCGATCTTCTCGCCCAAAGTAACCACGATAAACGACCTAATGGCCGAGCTATCGCCCTATACCTTAATAGACCGAATCAGCCTACTTGTAACGTTGTATAAAAAATACATCGAATTGAGAAAGAGCGATGAGACATTCGACAATTTCGTTTTTTGGGGAGACATGCTGTTAGGTGATTTCGACGATGTGGATAAATACATGGTCGATGCTCGGCAATTATTTACCAATATACACGATCTGAAAGAGATAGACGAATTTTATCTGACCGAAGAGCAAATAGAAATCGTCAAACGTTTCTGGGGGCATCTGTTTTTTCCTACCACCGAAAGCGATAATAAACAGCAATTCATTCAACTGTGGCAAATCCTTTTCGATCTTTATACCGGATTACGAGATGAGCTATCCTCCCGAAACAAAGCCTATGAAGGCATGATATTCCGAGACGTCGCCGAACGAAGTAAACGGAAAGAATCTATCAACTTACCTTATACACAAGTGGTATTTATCGGATTCAATGCTATCACCGAAGCCGAAAAAATATTCATGGAATATTTACGCGACATCGGCATTGGAGATTTCTATTGGGATTATTACGCTCCCACCTTGCAAGATTCATATAACAAAGCGGCGTTCTTTCTCAACGATAATAAACGAAGATTCCCATCAAAAATCGAGATCGACGAGCATATCGAACAAACGCCTCAGATCGAATTAATATCGATACCGTCGGCTGTCGGGCAGGCAAAACAAGCGACAGATATACTTCAAAGCCTTATCGACAATAATCATTTATCTCCCGAAAAGGCCATCAATACAGCCATCGTTCTCCCCGACGAAGAATTGTTGCTTCCTATGCTATACTCCATTCCACCGGAAATCTCTACGGTAAACATCACTATGGGATATACGTTGCAACACACCACTGTCGCAGCACTCATGGAATCGATATACCAAATGCAGCGCCACGTCCGGTTCTCAAAAGGAGAGCCGAGATTCTATCATCTCGATGTAAAGCAATTATTGGGACACCGGTTCATAGCGTCCCGAATAGGCGAAAAAGCCTATCAAATAACGAATTTCATCAACGAAAACAATCGCACATTCGTTTCCCAAAAAGAATTAGGGAATCATCGACTGATAAAACTTCTGTTTCTTATCCCCCGTACGACAGATGAAGCGGCAACCTATCTGATAGAATTGCTCGAATATTTGCAACAAGGTGGAAATAGGAGCGATTCATCAGGAGCCGGCGACGAAGAAACTCCTGTGGGATTCTCGGCGATAGAACTGGAATTTATGTATCACTACTACATTACCGTCAAACGGTTACGTGATGTTATCGCCGAGCAAGACATAGAGATGACCGCAGAAACATTCTTTCGGCTATTGGGGAAAATGGCCGCTTCGATTTCCATACCGTTTCAAGGAGAGCCTTTATCGGGATTACAAATCATGGGCGTACTCGAAACTCGTGCGCTCGATTTCGATAATCTTATTATCCTTTCCATGAACGAAGGGGTGTTCCCCGTTAAGAAAGTAGCTGCCACATTCATTCCCTACAATTTAAGAAAAGGATTTGGCATGGCTACGACAGAGCATCAAGATAGTATTTATGCCTACTACTTTTACCGCATGATAAGCCGGGCTAAACGGGTATTCTTATTATACGACAGTCGCACCGACGGACTCAAAAGCGGAGAAGTGAGCCGATATATATACCAACTGAAATACCATTACCGCATACCCATACAAGAAATACAGATCAATTGCGACATAGCGACCTTCTCTCCGATAACAATCTCCATCGATAAACGGAAATATGGCATAGAAAAAAAATTAGCCGATTTCATGCAAGGAGGAAATAGCGCATTATCGGCCAGTGCAATAAATCGTTATTTGAACTGTCCTTTACAATTTTATCTACAATACATCGAAAAGATAGAACAAACCGACGAAGTCGCAGAAAGCGTCGATAGTAGTACTTTCGGTAGCATTTATCACGGTATGATGCAAAAAATCTACAACCGTATCAAAGGCGAAAAAGAAAAAATAACTGTCACCGCCGACCACATCGACGCCATACGCAAAGACAAAGGCTTGCTCACCCGGTATCTCGAAGAATGTTTTGCCAAAGAGTATTACAAAACTCCACATAGCCCCGAACCGCTAACCGGGTATGATTACCTGACTGGGGAAATCATTCTTAAACTGATTGACAAAACTCTGGAAAAAGACCGAGTCCTTACGCCTTTTTCCTATGTAGCTTCTGAACTTCCCATACATAAAAACATATCTATCGGAAACAACCGATCCATACAGTTGAAAGGCTTTATCGACCGGGTAGATGAACATAACGGACTTATTCGTATCGTCGATTATAAAACCGGACGAGAAAGACTCGATTTCAAATCGGTAACAGAACTTTTCGACCCTTCTGAAAAAGATCGTAAAAAAGCAATCATGCAGGTGTTATTTTACTGCAAATTGTATAAACTAGACAAAGCACCTATGCAACCTTTACAGCCGTCTATTTATATTGTCCGTAACTTATTCGATAAATTCGAATCCTTCTTGAAATACGACAAAGAGCCTCTCACCGACTTTAACCTTGTAGAAAAAGAATTCGACCTATACCTTACTCGTTGTTTAGAAGATATATTCGACCTCGACAAACCATTTTCACAAACCACTGTTGAATCGCATTGTAAATATTGCGATTTCAAACAGTTGTGCAAACGATAACTCGAACAAATGAAAAGCGAATAAATTTTTCTACATAAGCTAATGTTCTTTCTCCAAGAAACATGGTATCGCCCAATTTATTTTAACTTCGCCCTTATACGGCTTAAACTTACAGGAGTAATTCCCAAATACGAGGCAAGACATTCTAAGGGAATTCTTTGTAAGCTGAATTCAACTTGCAAATGCAACAGAATTCTGATTAATAATTTGTTTAAATTTTTCGTTTGGCGTGAGGTATCCA
>ENA-ORKV01001496-ORKV01001496.1-human-gut-metagenome-genome-assembly--contig:-NODE-1496-length-17446-cov-7.575105_pt1 | contig 17446 bp, 15 predicted proteins | sample MGYA00243058_ERZ508805 | MGnify/ENA primary metagenome ERZ508805 (study PRJEB26277, sample SAMN04329770) | human gut metagenome | biome: human-associated habitat | host: Homo sapiens | place: USA... | reverse complement strand
AGAAATGTTGCAGGTTATAACATAAAAGCAAACTTCATAGAAGGAACAGGATTAAATATAGAAAAGATTTTAATAAAATTTCAAGAATTTATGAAAGAGCAATATAGTAGCATTGACAAAAACTTCTTAGAGCGTGAAGGAAGACTATTATTTCTAGCCTTTATAAAACCAATAATAAATGGAGTAGGTTTTGCTTTTAAAGAAGTACAAATATCTGAAGAAAAAAGATTAGATGTAGTAATAACTTATAATAAAAATAAATATATAATAGAGCTTAAAATATGGCGTGGAGAAGAATACCATGAAAAAGGCTTAAAACAATTAGCAAATTATCTTCATATAAATAATGAAAACAAAGGATATTTATTAGTATTTAACTTTAATAAAAATAAAGAATATAAAAAAGAAAAATTAATTATTGAAGAAAAAGAAATATTTGAAGTATTTGTATAAAATAAGTAGACTAAAAGAGAAAAAATATGCTACTTAGAAAAAGAAAATATGAATTTTTCTATAAAAAGTGAGGTATTACTTTTAATTAAAGTAGTATTTCACTTTTTTTGTTTTGTAAATTTATATGGTTAAAAATTGTCAAGTCTTTATGTTATAATGTTTTTAATAGATATTTGTAAAATAAATAATTAAAGTAGAGGAGGTTAAAAATGGAAAACAGAATAATTTGTGTGCCATATTATATGTGCAAAGAGGATTTAAATAGTCTTGGAATAAGGGTAGATGCTACTGTGGAGGCTGAATATGGTGAAAAGGTTTTAGAAGGGGATAAAGTAACTTTAGCTCATCATGTGGAAAAGTATAAAAATTGTAATGCTCCTTGTAATAGGAAGGTGGAAAAACTTAAAAGTGGAGAAAATATAATAGTAAGTCATATGGATTTAGATACTATAGGAGGTTGTCTTGCCCTTTTAGGATTAAAGCCAGAGGATAAGGAGTTTTGGAAGGGTGCAGAGTTTATTGATATTAAAGGTAATCATCATATAAAAGAATTATCAAAGGAAGTTCAGGATAAAATAAATGCTTATTCTGCTTTTAATAGTAAATTAGAAAAGATAAACCAAAGGAAAATTACAGATGTAACAGAAAGGCTTTTATTATATAAAAATGTATTAGAAAAAATAATTAATAATGATAAAGAGTTAATAAATGAAGGAAGAAGATGGACACAGGAAATATTAGAAAAAATAGAAAAATGTCTTATATATGAGGATGAAAATATAAGAATATTTAAAAGCAGAGATAATATTTTTTGTTCAGCAGCTTATTATTCACAGGCTAAAAAGAAGATTATTCCAACAACTTTAACCTATAATATGGTAACAAAATCAATAACCTTAGCCTTTGAAGATGGAGGGAAAAAATATTCAGCAAAGGAAATAGTACAAAACTTATGGGGAGATAAAGCAGGAGGTCATAGAGGAATTGCAGGAAGTCCTAGAGGAGTAGAAATGAGTGAAGAAGATTTTGAAAATATTAAAAAATATTTAAAAGAAAAATTGTATTAAAAATCTAAAAAAATAGGAAATTAAGATTAATTTAAAATATTTAGAATATTTTCTACAAATATGTTGGAAAAATGTTTCATAGGTAGTATAATTTTATATAAGAAGTGTAGAATAACTTTCTTATATAAAATTATGGAGGATATTAAAGCATTGTATAACATAAAATATTCAATTACACATTTTACAATAAAATTTCAAGAAAATTCACAATTAAATATATTTAAAGAATCTGCTATAAGAGGAATAATAGGGCAAATTTTATTAAAAAAGTTTTGTATTGAAGATATGGACTGTAAAAATTGTACCTTTAAAGATAATTGTATTTCAAATAATTTTGTAGGAATGAAGTTAAAATACAAACCAAGTTTTTTAGCAGAGGAGTATATACCTTCATATATGATTATTTGTGATGATGAAAAAACTAACTTTAAAGCAGGGGAAGAATTAAATTTTTCAATAGTATTTTTATCTCAAGGAATTATATTAATTCCAGAAATAATAAGAGCAGTAATTTCTGCAGGAAAGATTTTAGGGTTAAATAAGTATAAATATACATTAAAAGAAGTTTTAAATGATAGAAATGATAAATTATATTTTGACAATAAATTATATATGAAAAATATAAAAATAAGAACAGTTAAAGACTATATAGAAAATAGATTAGAAATATCTGATGAAATTACTATGATAAAAATAATGAGACCTTTTAGATTTAAAAAAGAAGGAAAACTGGCAACAGATATTAATGAAAAGGATTTAATAAATCTTTTAACAAAAAGAATTTTAACATTAAATGCACTAGAAGGAAATAAAATTGACCAGTTAAAGGAGTACAATTTAAAAATAACAGATAAGGAAATAGCTTGGGAAGAAAATTCAAGATATTCAAATAGACAAAATATGAAAATGAAACTAGGAGGACTTATTGGATATATATATTTAGAAACAACAGATTTAGAAACAAAAAAACTACTAATTGCAGGAGAATTGCTCCATATAGGAAAAAACACAAGCTTTGGCTTAGGTGATTATATTTTATATTAGGATGTGAGTTTATGGTAGAAAAAAGTGATTATTTATTTTTAATTTTAGGTACAAATCCAATGCCAAATTTAATAGCTATTTCTAATAGAGTTAAAGAAAATGGAAAGGTATTTTTTATAGTAACAGATAGTAAAAATAGTTCCTTTTCAAGTAAAACTATAGGAGAATCTATTAAAAAAATTCTAAAAAATAAGAAAATAAATATAATTAAAGAATTACTTTCAGTTGATAAAAATGATGAAGAAAATATAAGAAATATACTTGAAGAAAAATATAATATTGCTGATGGAATTATAGAATTAAACTATACCGGAGGCACAAAAAATATGTCGTCCTCTGCATATAAATTTTTCAAAGAAAAAATGAGAAAAAATGAAAAAAAGATAATACTAAGTTATTTTGATAATACAAGTGGAAATTTTATAATGGAAAGCAATATAAAAGGTGACAAGATTACTTATGTTGAGGAATCTTTTGATAAAAATTTATTTAATTTAATGTTTACAATAAAAGACATAGCTACTATTCACAAATTAAATATAAAAAGTAGTAAAGAAGGATTAAATAAGTATAATGAATATGCTGAACAATATGGCAGAAATTTTGAAAAGTTATCTTTAGATGAAAAGAAAAAGTGGATAGAGGAATTAAATTTATGTTGTAGAAAAAAAGATAAAAATTTATATTTAGATTTTGTTGAAAAATATGTATCTAAAGATTTAAAAGAAGTTTTAAGTAATGAAGAAGTAAAGAAAATTTCTAGATATTTATTAGGAGATGCTTTTGAAGAATATTTTAATAATATGTTAATTTCCTATAAGGAAGAAAATATTATAGATGAATATATGTGGTCAACAAAAACAAAATCATCAACAGAGGTAAAAAATGATACAGAATTAGATTTTTTAGTAAGAAAGGGTAAGGATATAACATTGCTTTCAGTTACTCTTTGTGAAGAAAAAGAAGAAACTAAGTTAAAGTTATATGAAGCTATAAGTCGTTCAAAAGAAATTAGTGGAGACCAGTGTAGGACAATCTTTGTATGTTTGTATGAATCCTATAAAGAAATGTTAAATGATATATGTAGCTTAGATATTGATATTGAAGAAAATGTTAATTTAATAGCATTAGATAACTTTGAAAATATTAAAGAAAAATTAAGAATGATGTTAATATAAAGGAGCAAAAAATATGAATTATGGAATTATTTTGGTAGGAACTAATATTAATCCACTTGTAATATCATTAAATAATATGTTTGACAATAATGTAGAAAAAATATTTCTTCTAGCTACACCAAAAGAAAATTATGAAAAATCTACAGAAAATTTTTGTGACAGAACTATAAAAATTTTTAAAGATAAAAATTTAAAGAAAATTTTAATTAATAAATCAAATATAAATTTAATTAAAAAAAGTATAGATAATGAAGTACTAAAAGTTATTGAAGAAGATAAAGATTTAGATAAAAAAATATTTCTTGATTTTACAGGAGGAACTAAAATTCAATCAGCTTTTATAAAAGAATATATAGGATTTAAAAATAAAGATAATGCAAATTACACTGAATTATATGTAGATGGAGATAGTAAAAAAATAATAACTAAGATAGCAGGAGATGTGAATTGTTATTATAATCCTATAAATGAACTTTCTATGGCAAATGATAATAATGTAATAAAAATTATAAGTAACATAAAGGGATATGAATATAACAAAGAAGAAAATTATATTAAAGATTTAAAGACTAATGTTAAATATAAATTTGATTATATAGGAATTAAGGATTTTAGATTATATTTTAGAAGAAAACTAAAGCATAAATTAGGAAAATATATAGAAGCAAATAAAGATTATGAAAACAAAGGCAAAGCAAAATTAGAGCTTTTTCAAACTATTATAGATGCAGAAATTATAGGAGAGGATTTTTGTGAGATAGAGATTATAGTTCCAGATAATAAAGATGAATATAAAAAGGTATTAAAAAATCAGTTATTAGGTATTAGAAAAGAAGGACTTGCAAAAAGAATAACTTTTAAAAATGAAATAGAAGAGGAGGAAAAATAAATATGGTTAATTTTGTTTTAATGGAAATAGGAAAGAAACAATCTTATATATTTAAAAGTAATAAACTTAAAGAAAACATAGGAGCATCTATGATAATAAAATTTGTAACAGAAGAGCTTCCTAAAAATGAATTAAGTAAAAATAATGGTAAAAAAATAATTGAAGGAGGAGGAAAAAGCATATATTCTTTTGATAACAAAGAAAATGCAAAAAACTTTATAAAAAATATAAGTAGAGAAGTTATAACTAATTATCCAGGACTTGAAATATATTTTAGTACAAGAGAATGTTCATTAGAAAAAGATAATGTAGTTAATGAAATAGATAAACTTTATAAAGATTTAATGACTAAAAAAGGAAAAAGAATTAATAGTGTAAATCAGCAAGCTTTAGGAATAGAAAAAAAATGTGAATCAACAGGCTTACCAGCAGTTGATGTAATAGAAAAAAGACTTGTAAGTAGTGAAATAAAATCAAAAATAAAAATGTATGAAAGAAATAAAAAAAATTATTTTAAAGAAGAAGGAATTAAGTTTTATGAAGAATTAGATAATTTAACTCCTGATGAAAAGTCATATATTGCTATTATACATATAGATGGAAATAGTATGGGAAATAAATTTACACAACTTTCAAATTTATATAAAGAAAAAATTGAAAAGGATAAATCTAAAAATAATGAATATTTAAGTGAATATAGTAACTTAAGTAAAGGAATAGATAAGGCATATAAAGAAGCATTTAAAAAAGTTATAGAAAATTCTAAAGATGAAGATGGATATTCATCAATAAGACCTATAATAGTTGCAGGAGATGATGTAACTTTTATTGCTAGTGCTAAAGATGCAATAAAACTTACTAAAATATTTATAGATGAAATAAATAAAAAACAAATATGTATGGGAAATAAAAAAATAATTTTAAATGCAGCAGCAGGAATAGCATTTATTAAGTCACATTATCCTTTTGATAGAGGATATAATTTAGCAGAAAAATTAACAGCAAACTGCAAATCTATTATCAAAAAAAATGATGAAGATGCATCTATGATAGATTGGCATGTTGTGCAAGGAGAAGAAAGTGATTCAATAAATTACATAAGAAAAGAACATTACAAAAATGGATCATTACAATTAAATATTAGACCATTATATTTAAATAAAAAAGATGAATTAAATAATTATGAGAACTTTAAAGATACTTTAAAAGTAATACAAAATAAAAATATTCCAAGAAGTAAAATTAAGGGTCTTAGAGCAGAGTATAAAAAAGGAATTCAAAGTGTTCATATATATATGAATTATTATGGATTAAACAAGTATTTAGATTATGTTAATGGAATTCAAATAAAAGATGGAATTTATGAAAATAAAGCAGTGTTTTATGATGCTATTGAATTAATGGACTTAGTTAAGGAGGTATAAAGTATGGATAAATACAATATAGAAATTGAATTAAAGTCAGAAACAATTTTAGGAAGTGGAGAATCTGTACCAGGCTCTGTAGATTTAGAAGTTCTTTATGATAATTATGGACTTCCTTATTTAAAGGGAAAAACATTAAAAGGAAGGCTTAGGGAAGAGGCTGAAAATATTATAAGACTTGATAATAAAACATTTAGTAAAAAGAATATAGATGAACTTTTTGGATATGAAGATAAAAATGAACTAAGTAAAATAATTTTTTTTGATGCTACTGTTAGTGAAAATATAAAAAATGCAATAAATAATTCATCAATAGAAAAAGAGGATATATTTAATGCCTTAACTGATACACGAAGTTTTACAGCTGTGGGAAAGGATGGAGTAGCATTAGATACTACTTTAAGACAAATAAGAGTAATACATAAAGGACTAATTTTAAATGCAAAGATAAATGTAGTTTGTGAGTTATCAGAAAAAGAAGAGATTTTACTTGCATTATCAGTAGCTAGTTTAAAACATATTGGTCTTATGTGTAATAGAGGAAAAGGCAATGTAGCCTGCCTACTTTATAAAAATGGAAAAGAAATATTAAGTGAATCCATAAAAAAATATAAAGGAGAGTAAAAAGCTATGAAGTACTTAAAATTAAAAATAAAAGCAATTCAGCCAATAAAAACATCATCAGGGTTAAATAGTACTGGGACAAGTAGATTCTTAAGTTATATACCTGGTTCTTTAATAAGAGGAGCTTTTATAAAAAATTATATGATATTAAATAAATGTTCAGATATATTAAAAAATGAAGAAAGCAAAAGTTGGTTTTTTGAAAATAAGTTGGAATTTTTAAATGGATATATAAGTAATGATGAAAGTGAAAGAAGCTATCCTATGCCACAAGGATTTTTTGCTGAAGCTACTGAAATTTTACAATATGAAGAGGAAGAATCAATATATGTTAAAAACAAATTATTAGTTGATATAGAAGACACAGATAAAAAATTTCCTTCAAATGACTATATATTTATTAATGATACTGAAGCAGAAACACTTTCAGTAAAAAGTAAATTTAATCTTCACATAAAAAAGGGAAAAGAAAAAGAGAAAAAAGTATTTAGATACGAAGCTATAAAAGAAGAACAGGAATTTATAAGCTATATAAAATGTAATCTTGAAAACAAGGATATAGAAAAGGTAAAAAAAATAATAAATGATGGGGAATTTTATATTGGTGGTTCTAAAGGTAGTGGTTATGGTAGTGTAGAAATAAGTATTGAAGGTGAATATGAAAGAAATCCAGAAATAATTTATGAAGATAATGATTTTGAAAATTATCTTATTATATATACATTATCAGATGGTATATTTTTAGATAAAAATGGTGTTTTAAGAGGATATATAGATGAGGAATATTTAAAAGAAAAATTGAAACTTTCAGAAGTCAAATTAGAAGATTATGTAACAGATACTGTAATTGTGGGAGGATATAATAATAAATGCAACTGTAGACTTCCACAATATGAAGCAAATAAGGCAGGAAGTTTATATAAATATAGTTTTTCAGGTGAAATTAATGAAGAGGATTTAATAAATCTTATGAATGAAGGAGCAGGAATAAGAACTGAAGAAGGTTTTGGAAGAATAATGATATTACCTGAAATGCCAATAGAAACAATAGGAAAGAAATCAGAAGAAAATGCTTATTGTGAAAATGATAACTATACTTTAAATGATAAAGAAAAGAAACAAATACAATTTATAGTAAATCAAATATGTAAAAATAAAATAGAAGAAATTATGCAAAAAATAATTGTAAGTAATTATAAAAAAGACAAAAAAGTTAATAAAAATCAAATAGGAAAACTTGTGCAATTATTTAATTTAGCACAATCAAAGAGCAAAGAGGAAGGAAAAGAATTTATAAAAAAATATTTAAAACATTTATCAGAAAGACCTGAAGGAATAGAAAGAATAAATAAGGATGCATTAAATCAACTTAATAACTTAAAAATAGGAAATTTAACTTCAGTACAATATATAGAAAAAGAGTTAGAGTTACTAGAGGATAGTAAAAACTTTTACAAACAATATAATTTACATGATATTGAAATAGGAAAAATAAAACCTAATTTAGATGAAAATGAAATTTATTTTTATAAGATGTTAGAACTTGAAAATACATTTAGATATATTCTAAGAATGGAGGGAGTAAAAAATGGCACTAAAAAATAATAAGATAGTTACCTTTTTAGATTTAGATATAGAAAACATAGGACCACTTAGAATTGGAGATGAAGATTCTATTCTTATTGATAAACTTTCTAATAATGCATATATACCTGGTTCAAGTATTGGTGGAGCGTTAAGAGGATATATAAGTGAAAATTTTGGAGAAAATTTAGGAAAAGAAATATTTGGAACTGGGGATGATGAAAGTAAAATAGTTATTTTTGATTCTATTGCTAAAAATAATAAAGGAATTGAATTTCGACCTAGTGTAAGAATAAATAATAGATTAGGAATAAATGAAGATAAAGCTTTTTTTGAAAGAGAATATTTAGAAGAGGGACATAAATTTAATTTTAAGTTTAAACTTTTTTCAAAAAATATTGAAGAAGCTGAAAAAAATAAAAAAATATTAATTGAGGCTATAAATGGAATAAACAAAGGAGATTTAAGGTTTGGAGGACACAAAACAAATGGTGCTGGTATATTTAAAATAAATAAAGCACAAGAATGTGTTTTAAACTTAGAAAAAAAAGAAGAGTTAATAAAATATCTTATAGATGAAATAAATTTTAAAAATTTAAATCTTAATTTAGAAAGAGAAAAAACAAGATTTGTAACATTTAAAATAAATTGTATAACAAAAACACCTATATTAATTAAAGGAAAAGGTAGTTTAGAGCATAACCTTCCAGATGGAACTAATATGATACAAGATTTATTAAATGGGGACAAGGTATATTTTATACCAGGTTCATCAATTAAAGGAAGTTTTAGAAATGGCTTTGATAAAATAGCTAAATTTAAAAATATAAACGGATTAACAGATATAACTTTTGGAAAAGCTAGAGATAAAGATAAAAAAGATGATGAAAATACTATGGGACGAGTATATTTTGAAGATATAAAAATAAAAAATTCTTTAGATAAAGCTATATACAACAGAATAAAAATAGATAAATTTACAGGTGGAGTTAGAAGTGGTGCTGTTTTAGATGAACAACCTATAAAAGGAAGCTTGGATTTTACTATAAAGTATAAATTATTTAATGATGAAAATGATGATAAAATATTAGCTTTAATGATATACACAATAAAGGATATATTTGAAGGAGTTATTACCTTAGGTGGAGGTAATGCAATTGGAAGAGGAAAACTTCAAGGAGATAAGATAAAGTTTTTTAAAGATGGAGAGGAATATTTAATAGATTTATCTGAATCAAAACATAAAAATAAAGAAAAAATAGATAAAATTTTAAATTCTATTAATAAGGAGGCTAAATAATGAAAATAGAAACTTTAAAATTAGAAGAAATAAACAAATCTTTATTGGATGATTTAGAAATATTTCAAGGCATTTTTTATTATTATGATAGAGTTGAAGTAAAAAAACATATAGATAATATTTCTTTTGAAAATATAATTGAAGCAAGAATGTTTGGAGAAAATAATGAAATAAAAGTTTTTAAAACTTCAGGAAATCTTAAAGCATCTTTGTTAAAGGAAGAACTTGAAGATAAGGATAATATTTTAAAAGAAGAGCATTTAGTCATTGATAATAGATTTGGAAATATAAAAAAAGTAAAAATTAAAAAGTATATTAGTGAAGATAATGATGGACAAGCATATATAAGTTATTTTAGACCTTATGGTTTAGTATAAAGGAGGAGATAATATGATATATTCTAAAGCACCATATAACTTTATACCTTTGAGTAAAAGGGTATTTGAAAGATATTTAGACATAAACAGTCTTCCAGCACATAATGAAATATTAAAAGATGGATACACAGGGACAATTGAATATACAATAAATTGCGAAAGTGATTTAATACTTTCAGATGGAAAAGGACATTTTTTTAAAGATACAGATGGAAATTATGCAATACCAGGTTCAAGTGTTAGAGGAATGATTAGAAATAATATAATCACATTAGGATTTTGTTCAATTATAGATGATATTGAAAATTCTAGGTTTCTTTATAGAAGATTTGCAACAAAAAATCCTGAAATAGAATGGATGGATACAAAAAATTTAAACAAAGAATATACAAGTAGATTAGGAATGAAAATATCAAAAAATGAAAAGGGAAAATCTTATTCTATTTTAGAAAATGTAAGGGCTGGATATATAAAATGTACTGGTAATGAAGAATATGAAATAGTTCCTGCTAAAAATATAGATGATAAACATAATTATATTAGAGTCAGTGAAGAAATATTAAGAAGTAAAGCAAAAGGTATAAAGGGAATTAATTATATGTATTATAATGGCAAGTTGGATGGTAAGTATAGTCCATATTGCATAAATGATATTTCTTTTGAATTAAATGAAAATAATAAGTATTTAAAAACAATAAAAAAAGGAAATGAATTAAAGTTTAAAGGAGTTTTAATTAGTTCAGGTTCTATATTTAAAAAACAGGCACATTATATAATAAATGAAAAAGATGAAAAAGATCCTATAAAAATAGATAAAGAGGATATTAGAGCATATAAAAAATATTATGTAAAAGATAAAAAAACAGGAACATTTTATTTATTGCCAAAAAAAGGAGAAGAAAAAGCAGTATTTTATGTAGAGTATAATAATAGGGTGTATTTTGGATTTACTCCATATTTAAGACTTTTTTATGATGAAAGTGTACATGATGGAATTCCTAAAGAACATAAGGAAAATATTTTAGATTATAATAAAGCTTTATTTGGATTTGCAAATGGAAATAAGGGATATAAAAGTAGATTATCATTTAATGATGCAAAAGTACAACAAAATACAGAAAAAATAAAAATTGAGAGTGTATTAGCAGACCCTAAACCTACTTGTATAGCACATTATTTAAAACAAAATAAAAAAATTTATAGTACTTACAATCAAGATTTTAATATAAATGGAATAAAGTTTTATTGGTTTAAAGATAGTATACCTGAAACAAGTGATAAAAGAGATATTTTAAGTTATGATGAAGCACTAAAAAAAGGAACAAAGCTAAAGGGTAGTATAGAATTTAATAATTTATCAGAAGATGAATTAGGTTTATTATTATATTCAATATGCTTAGAAAAAGATTGTTTTCAACAAATAGGAAAAGGAAAACCGTATGGATTTGGAAGAATAAAAATAGAAAATGTACAGCTTAATATACAAAATAATGTTAAAAGATATTCATCAATATTTAGTAACAGTGTTGATAATAACTGTGATATTAATAAGTATATATCTTATTATAAAAAATATATATGTAGTAAATTAAATATAAAGAATATTGAAGATGATATAGGAGTAAAGAATTTAATAAAAGTAAAATCAAAAATTATAAAAGATAGAAATAAAGTAAGTTATTTAGAATTGAAAAATTTTAGATACTTTAATCCATTACCAACTGCTGAAGAATTTCTTAAGAATATAGATAAAACTTTGCCATTAAATGAAAAAAAACAAATAATAAATAGTGATAACCAAAAAAAGAATTTAAAAAATAAAGAAACTAATAATAATTATAGTAATAATAAAAAAGATAATAACAATAAGAATAATAAAGGTAGTAAAGGCAACAAAAAAGGTAATGAAATAATTTATAAAGATAAAGAAACTGGAGAAGTAGATGAACGATGGGCTGCACTTAAAGGTTATGAATGTGAAGAATAAAAAAAGGAGTAGGTAATCTACTCCTTAAAAATATTGTTTTTTCAATAAATATATTTTTTGGAGGAATTTATTTATGAAAAATAAAGATATAGCATTTTTAAAAATAATTCAGTATATAAGCTCTAATAAAAGGGTATCAAAGGGGGAGGCTTATTCTTATTTTAATATTAAACCTGATGGAAAGGGTGGATATGAGAATAAAGGAAAGTGGCCTTTTGAACAAAAAAGTTTATCAAGATATATTGATGAGTTAGAAAGGCTTAAAATAATTAAAAAAGATGAAGATAATTTTTATAGTATAAATGATGAAAAGTTTATTAATAGTAGTAATAAAGAAAATAAATCTTTAGAAAAGTTATTAAATATTCTTCTTCAAAGTAGAGAATTAGAATTGTTTAATGAAATAGGAACTATAGCTAATAAGAAAATTAATGAAGAGTATGTAAATAAAATCATAAATGCTATAGATATTCCTTTTGAGGAAATAAAAATAAAGGATGGTATTGAAGAAAAAATAAAAAGTGCCATATGTAATTCTGAAAAAATAAGAATTGAATATAAAAATAATAGAAAGTACAATATAATTCCAGTTGCAATTGTTAAAAATATGAATAAAAATAAAAAGTATTTATTTTATTTAGAAAGAAGAAAGCTTGCTCATCCTTTTGATTTATCTAATATAAAAAGTGTAGAAATTTTAAATAAAAAAGATTTTCATAAAGAAAAATACATAGAGGAAATAGAAAGAAGATGGGACATAGATGGTGGAAGCCTTCAAAAGGTTGAAGTTTTATTTTTTGATAAATATGAGGTTATATCAAGAGTTAAGGAAGAATTATTAAATAGAAAAGGTCATGAACTTATAAAAACAGAAGAAGGTTATATATTTAAAGATACTATTGATGGTATAAATGATTTTAAAAAATGGATAAAAACCTTTGGAAAGGAATGTATTGTTTTAAAACCAGAAAAGTTAAGAGAAGAATTTATTAATGATTATAAAATAAAAGAAGAAAGATATAAGAAGGTGATTAATAGTGAAATATAATGATATTATGAAGCTTTATTCTTATATATGTAGTTTTGAAAATGAAGGGGTTAATGTAGGAGAAATTATAAAAAAATTTAATATTAAAAAAAGAGATATAGTAAACTTTTTAAAGGTAATGTCTAATTTTAGTGATAATATAGAGTTTCATTATTATTCTTTAGAAGATGATGTAGAGTATGAAGATTTTGAAGATATAGATGAAAAGACAATTATAGATATAAATGATAAAATCTTTTATTTAAATAGTAGGCTTAATTTAAATGATTCCACAAAAATACAGGAAATAATTGAAGACTATGATGTTAAGGATTTAGATGAAGTAATAAATAAAATTAATGATGGACAAGCCCAGGAATTTACCTATATTACAAAGGGAAATGGCTTATCTAAAAGAGAAAGAAGCCTTAAAGATGAAATAATTAAGGTTATAGGAATGGAAAGTATTATAGATTTAGAATATTATAATGGAAATTCTTATGAAAGATTAAGATATGTATCTATTATAGGTATGTATTATGAAAGGATATTAAAAAAATATATACTTGTAATTAGTGATAAAAAGGGAAAAATATTAAAGGTATATTTAGAAGATATAAAAGAAATTTATAAGCTTTATAAAGAAAAAAATGAGTTTTATAAGGATTTTAATATAAAGGATTATTTAAAAGATATAAGAAATAAAAATTTAATTCTTATTGTATTTGATGAAGCTAATGTAATAAAAAAGCTAGAAAGTTATTTTAAAAGTTTTGAATATAAAATAGAAAAAAAAGAAGACTATTATATTTTTACAGTTAATGTAGAGGAGCCTTTTAAATATAAAGAGTTTATAAATGGATTTGGAAGAAGTGTTGTTGTTAAATATCCAGAAAAGCTTAGGGATAATATTTATGAGGAAAGTAAAAAGGTTTTAAAAATGTATAGGGAGGCAAAGGAAATATGATAACAATAGGTTTAGATGAATATGGACATTTTGAACTTGAAGATTTTTCTTTTATTGGAGGAGTTGTTTATGAGGGGGAAGATTATAAAGAAGAGGAAGTAAGAATATTAAATTTTTTAAAAAAGGCATGTAAAGAAACAAATACAAGGTATCCAGAGGATTTACATAAAAATAAAGATGGAGAAGTAAACAATTCAGATAAGGTAAAAAAGGTAAAGGAATATATAAATGAAAACTTACATGAATTTTTAAAGTTTAGTGGAAAATATCATATTACATGTATTCTTAGGGATAATACCTATAGAAAAGATATTAAGTCTAAAGGAAATTTAATTGATGATAATTATGCAGGAAATAGATATGAGCATATGATGTATAATTTGGTAAATAATATTGTCTTTAATAATATTTGTGCTAAAGATAAGGATATAAATTTAAATATAGCAACTCGTATATCTGTAATTCCACTAAAAGAGGAAAATATTTTAAAGGAATTTGAAAGAATTGGATATAAATTAAATGGAAATAAAATAACTAATTTTACTGATAAGTATGGAAAAGACTTTCCAAGTAAAATGTATTTTGGAACAGATGAAAAAACCTTTAGAACCTTTTTATCTACTATGATGATATACAATAGAAATGAAGATATTAACTTTAATAAAATAAATATAACTCAAATAGATTATCATAAAGAAAGTGAGGCTATGGCATTTTTGTATTTAGCTGATTTTGTATGTAGTTATATAAAAAAGAATTATCTTAAAGAGAAAAATCCTAAATACAATAATAATATATATAGTTATAAATTTAATTTTCATGAATTTTTAGAAGAGGCTACAGAAATAAGCTTAAATAAAGAGCCTTATATATGGGTTTATGAGGATATAGATGGAATATATAATAATGTAATGAATAGCTTTTATAAAAATGATATATTTAATACTTTAAATTATCTTTATGAAGGAAAGGTAAGTGAAAGTAAATATAGTGATTATTATAATAAGTATTGGTTTAAAAAGATAATTAAAAGCTTAAAGCTAAAGGGCATTGTAAATTTAGAAAATGCAATAAATTTATTAGAGCAAAATATAAGAAAAGACCCTTTAAGATTAGAATTTATATTTAAAAATTTAGAAAGTCTTTTGGAAAATGATGAAGAAATTAAAAAAAGCAGTAAGTATAATGAATTAAGATATAAGTTAGCAGACTTAGGTTTAAGAATATATAACCATAAGGGAGATATTAAAAAAAGTGATTATGAGTTTTCAATATGTGAAAAATTAAAGGATAAGGTTTCTATAGAAAAATATTTAGAAACTGCAAATAGACAATCTGTTAATTATTCAAATAAATTTGAATTTGAAAAAGCTTTAGAGTTATCAGATTACAATGAGGAATGTTTTAAAATAATAAAAGAAGCAAAAAAAGAAATTGCAGAGCTTAATGAAAATAAGGGAAATGCATCTTGGAAGGTTTTAGAACTTGGAAAGTGTTTAAGTTCAAGTGGACAATATTTAGCTTTTATGAAAAATGAAAAAGCACTTGAAAAATTTAAAGCTGCAATAGAAGAATTTAACGGAGAGGAAAAAAATATAAGACAAACTCTTTCTTATATATTACATTTTGCAATAGATAATAATAATAGAAATTTATATGAAGAATATTTTAAAGAGTATTTTTATGGTGGAAAAACTTTAGAGGAACAATTTAATAATATAATAAATGGAACATTTAAAGGAAGAGATAAAGATTATGCTTTATATGTATTTATTAAAGCCCTAGATATTTTATATAGTGATGAAATAAAAATTGATTTTATTAATAAAATAAGAACAATGGATAAAAACAAATTAGGTTTTAGTGTAGATTCTCATCCTTGGGAGTTAATATATAAACATTTAGGAAATTTATATTTTAAAAAGAATGAAAAAAAATATTTTAAAGATAGTATAGATAAGGGAATAAAAATACAAGAAAAGGATTTAACAGTAGATTTAATAAAATACTCTATAGAACTAGAATATGCTTTTAAAACAGATGATTTAAAAACTTTAAGTAAAAAAATAAAAGAATTTGAAAAGCTTATTAATGATAAAGAAATAATAGCCTTTAAAGATTGTATAAAAGAAAATAATGCAAAAACTTATGAAAGCATTATTAACAAATTTACATTTATGTATTCATAAAAATTAAAATGGAGCTGTTTTACAGCTCCAAAATAAAAAATAATTTAGACCTGTTTAAGGGATTGTATCATGCGTATTTATCACTTTAAATTAAATGGATTTAAAGTGAGGTGATAAAATGGTTATTTTAGTTTCAATTGGAATAGCTTATGTATGCTATCAAGTTGCAAAAGAGAAGGGAAGAGATGCAGTTATGTGGGCAATACTAGGACTTCTTTTTGGCATATTTGCGTTAATTTTATTGGTATTAATACCTAAATCAAATAAATAAGGAAGGTGAAAAAATGATTGCAATATTAGTTGTAATTGTGGCTATTATAATTTTAGGTGCACTTATGAAAGCAGTTGATGAAATTACAAGAAAATTAGGTGGTGGCTTTACTGCTATATTATCAGAAGCTATTATGCCTATTTTTATAATACTACTTTTAATTATAGGATTAGGAATACTATATTCATTAAGCTATTAAAAGCTATTAAAAAAATATATAATAAAAAAAATATAGACAGAAATAAATAAAATATGATAAAATATAAACATGAAGTGAAGCAAAACAAATTTGCGCAACCCCAAAAAGCCCTAAAAAGGGGGGGAGGTTGCGCAAAAAAAGAAAAACCTAAAGAAATGGCTTAAATACGAGCTTCTAAGGGAATTTAAAAAAATGCGCAACCTAAAAACATACCCTATTTTTTAAGAAAAATTAAAAATGAAAAAGGGGTTGCGCAAAATAGCAAAATTACCCCCCATGAACACTAGGTTTCAAAGGGGTGCTGTGGAAATCATATTAGACCTGATTAAGGGATTGTCACGTATTCTTTTTCTTGCTTGTAGTAATAACTTCTTTCATAGTGGAAATCATATTAGACCTGATTAAGGGATTGTCACGATAATCTTGCTGCCTCTACTTTAGTTAGCATTATGTGGAAATCATATTAGACCTGATTAAGGGATTGTCACCCATTCCTGCAAGTTTATTTTTCATGCTGTTATCTGTGGAAATCATATTAGACCTGATTAAGGGATTGTCACTTGACTTCCTCTAGCAATACTCCTCCTCCTATTTTATTTGTGGAAATCATATTAGACCTGATTAAGGGATTGTCACGAATCGAATACTGCCACGATATTCTCTGCATTACCGGTGGAAATCATATTAGACCTGATTAAGGGATTGTCACTCAAAGTCTGTATCCATCCCTGCTAACTTGTTTTTCAGTGGAAATCATATTAGACCTGATTAAGGGATTGTCACATTAGGATCATATAGTGACCCATGTGCTTCGCTCATTTGTGGAATTCATATTAGACCTGATTAAGGGATTGTCACCTTAAAAC
>ENA-ORKV01001494-ORKV01001494.1-human-gut-metagenome-genome-assembly--contig:-NODE-1494-length-17468-cov-9.939106_pt1 | contig 17468 bp, 29 predicted proteins | sample MGYA00243058_ERZ508805 | MGnify/ENA primary metagenome ERZ508805 (study PRJEB26277, sample SAMN04329770) | human gut metagenome | biome: human-associated habitat | host: Homo sapiens | place: USA... | reverse complement strand
TCCAACTGGCAAAGGAAAACAAGTGGCCTATGTCTAAACTGGATCTCCTGAAAATCATGCTTGATTAACAGATACTTGCGATAAATGGTATTTATTTCCTAAAACAAAGCCTGCTATATTAATCGGCAGGCTTTTTTACTATATTTGTGAAAACAAAATAAAACGATTATGAAACAACTCAATTTTACACAGAACGGACTTGCATGGATATCCGATGAGATATCCGTATCATCAGACTTCAACCTTCACATAGAAAGGGAAAAACCGGCACAGCTTAATATCATGCAGAAAACCAGCGGTGAAAAATGGGCTGATATTATTGAAGCAGAACGATATGCCAACAAAACCGTGATTGATGTGGATATACAGGTTTTTATCCCGAAAAAGATCAAGGTTATCAGTTATTCCAAAGTAACATCAGCAGAATACACGACAGCATGAAAACAAACATTATAGGATCTGTTATCAATACGAATGTCATTGGTGACATAAAGAGTAACAGATCTCCGGCACCACCGGAAGAGAATATAACGGATGCACTTCTTATGGAGGACGGAACACTCTTCCTTATGGAAGATGGTACATACTTCCAGCTTGAAGGAGAGCAGCCGCAAGGAATTAACAGGAGTTACTGGAACTTTTAAAACACGACATTATGGCAATACAAGGAAAGAAATTAAGTGAACTTACCGAACAGGTTAGCAATATACAAGGAAAGGAAAGGATTTACGTTTCTGACGGAAGCGGAAAGCCCAAGTTTATTGAAACAAACCAGTTGGCCAAACCCAGTGATATTCCCAATGTAAGCGGATTTATCACGGGTTCAGAGGCCGATAAGAAGTATGCTACATTAGAGCAAATCGGAAACATTGATGCTATTTTGGATTCAATAAATGGTGAAAGTGTGTAATATAGTAATAAATATGTGGAAAGTTATAGATAATTTCCCTAAATATAGTATTAGTGATAATGGGAAAGTAAAAAGGAATAGATATGAGCAGGTAGATTCAATGGGTAGAACAGTTTTATATAAAGAAAAAGAACTTCGTTTGTACAAAGATAAAGATGGATATTCTACCGTTATGCTTAGAAACGAAAAAGGTCATGCAAAGATGTGTAAAGTGCATAGACTTGTAGCAGAAGCATTTATTGATAATAAAGAAAATTATAAGTTTATTAATCATAAAAACGAGAATAAAAGTGATAATAGAAAAGAAAATCTTGAATGGTGTGATATAAAATACAATAACACCTATAATGGAAGGCATATAATTGCAGGTATTACCCAAAGGAAAAGAATATATTCTATAGATAAAAACGGAAATATTATTCATTATAATGGAGTATGTGAGGCGGCTAAAAGTTTAAACGTAAAAGGTTGTAATATCTCGTCAGCTTTGAACGGTAAATTAAAAACCGCTTATGGTTATAAATGGTTTAAGGAAGTTATATAATGGGAACAACAGTAGACAAACTAAACAAGATATTAGCCAGTAAAGCTGCGATTAAAGCAGCTATTGAGGCAAAAGGAGTGGAAGATGTCGGGGATGTGCTTTCGGCATATCCGGATAAAATAGCCAGCATACAGAGTGGTGGCGGTGGGCTTGAAGACTACGCCCTACAGTCGCAGATGCTTATTTTACCCGTAGAAACAACCACTATCACCACCCGCGAAGAGAAAACAGCCGCGGTGACTACAAACGATCATATCAAGATAGTAGATGAAGATATGAATGCGTACACTATAAAGGAGTGGAATGACAGAAGTGTTGCAAACAGCTTCGACAACAGTTTGGTATCAAAACCGATAGGTTTTCTGCTGGAATGCAATACCGTAAAAACATTAATACGCTGGCCATTTACAGGTAAGACATGGAACTGTATAGGAACAACAAGCGCCGACAACGGCATGCATCACTCCATGTTCGAATACGACCAGAGAACTGGTGCCGCCAGTGGAACAGACTACCATGGCACCGCAGACGAGCAATTAGGTACCAATACAGCCGGAAGCCACCATGCGGCTGACTGGAGTGTAACGGATAATGGCGACAACCTCACACTGTATAGCGGAAATACCGGGCAGAGCTGGACAATGGCGAAAGGATGCGGAAACACCAACTTCCTTGTAGCATTTAACTACAAGGAGCGCAACGATGCCATGTACGTGCAAAACGAATGGATGAGACATCGCTTTGCCATTTGCAGCGGCATACAGACCACGCAACCTGCAGGCACAATTGGAGAGGTTGAGATACTTAATGTATCAGGCACGCAGGCCGCCGAAGGTGAAGATATGTACTTCTGGATTGAAGGCCAGAACACAGGACTTAAAGCCAGATACAACCTGAATAATAAATACGCCACAAATAATGCTTATTACCTGACAGACGAAATAGCCGAATTTATTTATGAGAAGCAGAAAGCTGCAGGAATTAACATGAATGATACCGGCGTGAACAGTGCCGAAAAGCCCATTCTGGTTCCGGGCGCAAAAGGTGCAGAAGCTATATCGGTTGACGGTTTCTGGTATATCATTACACCTTATATATCGCGGCCTAGCGGTACTCAGACCAACTACGACTACAATGTGATGGATTCCCCCGCAGTATATTATACACATAGCTTAGGAGAGGGCATTTACATCACCGGCGACTTGGAACTTCAGCCCTTATGGACAAATAAGAATATCATCAACGGGCTGATGAACTATCTGCGTACTTACGAAGGACGTACAGAAGATGTACCCGCCTATAAATCGGGCGGTGCCTGGAGTTGTGTGCGGGTCAATGGCTACAACGCCTGGTATGTGAATCTGGGCGTTGGCACCTGCAACAACGCCGGCACGAGCCTCAGGTGCAGTGTCTGGCCTGCTTCGGCTTTTGGCTGAGCCTTGGGCGTGCGGATGCACGCCCTCAATTAAACGGGATTAATGCAAACTACAAAAAACGAGGAAAAACGATAATATATGAACAGAGCCAATCGCAACAGAATTAACGCGCCGATAATAAACCGCGTGGTAGAACTCAATAAATATCTGCTCCGCATATCGGATAAAGCGTTTAAGCTAATCAAGCGAAACTATATCGACGCCATTCTTAAACAAGGTGCAACGCTATTCACTTACGCCATGCGGCAGCTGCGTGGATTGGATTATCGCAAGCGTACCTTCGAGCTGGTGTACGAGATACAGAGCGGAATATATTTCATCGCCGCCTTGGGCGGATGCGACAGCCGGTCGTGTTCTGTCATCGACCGTTTCTGCGATGAGATACTTGAGATGCTTGGAAAGTTAGGCAATGTCAGCACCGAAAAGTCTTGAACTATGTCGGGAGAACATGAATTATTGAAAGGTCTCCATGCTTGCCGGGGGCAAGCTATATCGGTAAATGGAGGAGAATCGGGCAATGCCTGGAGTTGTGTGCGGAACAATGGCAACAACGCCTGGTATGTGAATCTGGGCAATGGCAACTGCAACAACAACAACACGAACAACAGGTACAGTGTCTGGCCTGCTTCGGATTTCGATAAAGAATGCGACGATTGGCTCGCAGCAGAGGGCGAATGCTATAAAAACAAGCATTCGTCACTCGAAGCTGCACGGTTCCACTACAATCTGGCCGGTATATACCGGCTGATAGACCGTATACATAACGGATATAACCCTGCTACCAGTATCTGTTTTGTTTTGCATTATCCTGTATATAGAGAAGTTTTCGCCGCAAATTATACGGACCGCATCGTTCATCACTATGTCGCGCCAATGATCAACGCTGTTGCCGAAGCTGTGCATACCGCCAACGGCAATGTAAGTCATGGGAACCGCACTGGCTACTCAGCGGCTACCGCGGTCAGGCAGATAGCCGACAATATAAGGGATGTATCCTGCGGTTACACAAAACCGTGCTATGTGGCTACCATGGATGTAAGCGGATTTTTTATGTCAATAGATAAGGATGTGGCATACCGGGTATTCAGTATTTATGCGCAGAAATATTATACCGGAGATGACGCGCAACAAAAGCTCGAATTGCTGCGAATCCTGATACAGCACAATCCGACAAGCGACTGCGAGCGCCGGTCGCCGCTAGATATGTGGGATAACGTACCGCTCAACAAGAGCTTATTCTCGGTGCTCCCCGGCCAAGGGCTTCCAATCGGGAACTTTTATTCACAGTTGATTGCCAACCTGGTGATGGCGGTTGTGGACGAACGTATGGTTTCCATCCCCGGATTACGGTATACCCGGTTTGTGGATGATACCTGCATGGTAGCCCGGACTCCCGCCGAACTGGTGGAAGCCCGCCGTATCATCAGGCAGGAGCTGGCTTCATTAAAGCTGCGTCTGCATGAGAAAAAGTTTTACGTACAGCCGTACCAGCATGGGGTTAAGTTTTGCGGACGCGTGGTAAAATTCAATCGTGTTTATATCTCAAACCGAACCGTATCCGCATTATTGGAGCGTATACGGCTGCACGAGCGCAGCCCCGGAATTGAATCGGCCATAACGCTCATGCAGAGCATTAACAGCTACTTCGGACTGATGAAAGGCACAGCTTCGCACCACATCAGGCAGCGTGTGATAAAGCGGGCTTTAAAGCATTTTTCCACGTGGTTGTATTTTAAAGACAGGGCAGGCGGCCCGGTATGTCTGCTTCGCAAAGAGCATACACCGGCATACCGCTCGACTGCTGATATAGAAACTTTTCTGAGCCAGTTTAAACATGCGTCCAGATACAAGAAAAAGCCATTACGGAAAACTAGAGATAAGCGAGCATAATGGAATACTAACAGCAATTTTTTATAAGAAAATGAAGTACGGAAAAATTATAGAAGGAACGCTTCAGACGATTGAAGTGGAAAAAGGAGTGCAGGTAGGCGGTTCGCTTACTGAAGAGGAAATTATCGCGCAAGGATATAAGCCTGTATGCGAAGTTGAAAAACCTGCAGATGCAGATTTCTATGTGTACAAAGAATATGATGTGTGTTTCGTGCAGGTATGGAAAAGAGAAGGTGACGAAATTCTTAAAGACGAAATATGGACAGCCGAAAGTGGAGAAATGCCGGAATTTGCAGACCTGCAAAGGCTAAAGGCTGATACTGATTTCGTTACGCAGAATATCAATTCGATTGACCTTTCCAATAATGAAGCCTTGTCTGTTAAAGAGTTTTATCCCGAATGGTCGGCGGACAGCGTGCAGGTAAAGAAAGGAGAAAAGTATCAGTACAACGGGAAACTTTATGAAGTAGTACAGGATCACGCCACGCAATCTAACTGGTCTCCGGCAAACCAGTCGTCTTTATGGGTGGAAGTAGTGGAAGATCACGAAGGAACGCTGGAAGATCCTATCCCCTACAACGAAGAGTTAAATCCGATGTGGCAGGGAATGATACTGGAAGAAGGCAAGTATTACACCCAAAGCGGAGTAGTATATAAGTGTATTAGAAATACAGGCAACAAGGTAACTCATAACCTTGCAGACCTTGTAAGTGGTGGATTCGTTCAAAAAGTAGAAGTATGATAAGCAAAGTATTCAATTATTTCGGATATGACGGACTAAAGCACGTCATTGCAAGCAATGTAATGGTAGTTGTCCTTAACTTGATCCTTCCTTTGTGGGTAGCGGTATTAGTTGCTGCATTAGCCGGAGTGGGGAAGGAAGTAGTTTGGGATAAGCTGATGAATAAAGGCACATTCGACAAGAAAGACCTTATAGCTGATGCGGTAGGTATTATTATCGGGTGCCTTTAAAAAATCTCGCTATTATTTGATAAAGTATGCACTATTGTGTAAATTTGTAGTCGTGATGTTTAACTTAAAATTTCTTTTATATGGCGAAGAAACCAAAAGAAGTAAAAAATCCGGCAGGTGGAGGATATGTCGGACCAGGTGATCTTAAAGACAGAAACAAAAAATGATCATCGGAAGAGTAATATCCTTGCTTCGTAATAAACGGGCAAGGATATTTTTAAAGCTATATGAACCCTTTGTTTACTCGTTATGTTTGTGCATCCTCTCCATAACATATACGTGTGATTACTTCTCCGAAGAGCCTATAATAACTCAGGAAGAATATGATCGAAGGGCCTTCATTCTTTCTCTTATAGGTGGGTGCTCACTTTTTACTATTGCAAGAATAATATCTTATTCATCCGGATTGTGTAAATGGTATATGGCAAATATAGCCTGCCTTCTGTTAAACAACTTGTCCGGATTTGCAAAATACCTGAACATCATTGACAGTATATCCTACATGTTTATAGCTACCGGTTTAAGTTGCGCCGGTATTATATGTTTTCTTGTTTTTAGGATATTCTATCGAATCACAGACGAGGTGTGCCTCCATCACACAGATTGATCAATATAAAGAATATTTGTAAACCATACTGTCGAAGAAGTTCAACATCGAATTTCTTCGACTTTTTTACGCACGTATAAAGGCCCATCATTTCAGTAGATTTACTGATATTGTACTTTTCCTTCATATTTGAAATGTGTTTGTCTACGGTTTTAGGAGCCAGATGAAGTATTTCTGCAATTTCCTTTTGTGATTTACCATGACCGATCCATTCCAAAATTTCTTTCTCTCTTTTTGTTAGTAGATCTTCCTCAACTTCATCAGGTTTTACTTCTTGAAGATCTGCATCTACATTATCCGCTTTTAAAAATACGGATTTTTCCTTATTTTCTGTGTTATCCATGTCGTGTAATTTTGTTGCATCTAAGATACTGATAATTATCCTAGTTTGCAATGCCGGAAGCAATAAGAAGGCAAATTAAATTCACAACACTATGACATTAGATGTAAACGGCAAGAACTACAATGTCACCGGACAGGGACAGGGTAATCTGAACACGGTTTTGGGAGCACTCGGTACTGCTTCTTTCTTGGGATTGAACGGTGGAAACTTCCTTGGTGGCTGGAACAACGGAAACTGCGGCTGTTCTGAAAACATGGCTGTAAGCCGTTATGAATTGAACCTTACTCGCGAAGCTGATTCTTTGAAATCTGAAAATGCCCTGTTGCGTTCTCAGGTGTACACTGATCAGAAGATCGTTGAAACTACTGCTTACTTGCAGGGTGAAATCGGTAAGGTTGCTACCAAACTGGAAAGCTTCAGAGACGCACAGAACGCTGTCAACTTGCAGCAGGCTACTTACAATGCTACTGCTACTGCCAACATCAGCTGTCTGGGCCAGCAAATTGCACAGCTGCAATCTCTGTCTCAGTTGGTTGTTCCGCAGAACAAAGTGTGCGACACTTGTTGCTGCAACCAGTAAAATCAATTCTTAAATGGCTGGGGCGTTTAGGTACGCTCCGGCCTATAAAACGACAAACATTATGCAATATACTAACTCTCAGATACTAGCGGCGGTTCTGAACAGATGGTTGCAGCCGGTTGTGTTGCAGCTTTCACAAGCAAAAATGTCCTCATTCCCGGCATTACAGATGATTGAGAATAAAGTACGACAGATGGGTATTGTTTCTCCCAACTGGTCACTTACTCAAGAACTGGCACCCATGATAGAACCTATCACCAATAGCATTGTACAGCCAATGCTGGGTAAATACCTTTCAAGTGTGCCTGATGAATCTATCCCGGCTATGGCTCACGGGATTGTTGACAAGGCCCTTGAATCAGGCGAATTGAAACTTATGGAAGGTAAACTGACCTTTAACAAAGAAGATCTGACAGAACTGAAGAATTTGCTTAACTACAACCTTCCGGTAGGTCAAACGGCAGACTACGTAGTAAAAACAAGTGATACAAAGAAAGCCGAAGCGCAGGCGGCTGAAAGTCCTGCACCAAACACAAAATAATTGGATATATGGTAACATTAGCACCTATCACAATTACGGCAACATCACAACAGTATTTAGTTGATATTGTCAGAAACGTATGCCAGCCTTACTGTGCAACGGGTTCTATTATGCCCACTGGCGGCGTAACATTTTCCGTATTAAGCCAGACAACAACCGGCACTCAAACAGTAGTAACAATCAATGCAGCAGGAAGCTTTCTCTACACCCCTAAAGGTTCTTGCAGGGCAATTCCTAAACAGTTTAACGAACAGTTTAGAGTAGCGTTTATCGGAGTCACAAACGCAGTGCCTACAATTGCACTAACAGCATTGCAGACTGTAATCAGTCCTGACAACATTAAGGATAAATGCAACTGCAACTTGGCATACGGTGTAAGTATGGCAACCCCCTTGACCATTGCCGCTACATATCCTGCATAAGTAGTATATGTTAAAAACTCCCCACCAGTATTTGGTGGGGATAACTTAAAACAAAAGATATGATGAAAGCGGACGAAATGATACAGAGATACGAGGAACTCTATCACAAGATGGTTTCCTCAAAGGATCCGACCAACATGAATATTTTCGGAGAATCTGAAATGTGGGTTTTCAAAGAAGTGGCAAAAGTTCATCCGGATCTGGCAGAAAGCTGGCTGTCACACCTTGAAGAAGTATGCTGGAAGAATTATCTTTCGGACAAAGAAGCTGTAAACATCAGCAACCGGACGGTCAATCAGGACGGGACAAAAGGTTTCCACTGGACCTATGAAGTATTCACAAAAGCGGTTCAATCTCTTAACGGTGTGATTGAAGAAAAGCCTTACTATAATTCATACGCCCTGTACGTTACAGCAAACGTATGTTATAGTGATCACGGTCTGAGCATTGCTATGGATATGGGCTATGATGATCCCCGTAAAGTTCCCAATGAAAAGATGGCTTTGTCATGCTACCGGAAAGCCGTAGAAAAGCTGAAGGACATAGACATGGGATTTAATGTAAGGAAATACTTCAAAGGGAAAATGTACAGCAATTCCCCTATGTAGTTGAATTGGGAAATATGTTTATCAAAGAGGTACAGGCGGTTAGATAATTGCTTGTTCCTCTTCTTTGTTTTTGCATATAATTACTATTTTTGTCAAAAACACGACAATATGGAAGAAAAAGGTATTATTTCAGGAACAATTCAAGGAAGCTTTGCCAGTGTAGCAACTGCATTTATCATGGAATCATTACAACACATGATACCCTGGTTAATTGTTAGTTTTGTTGTTATCATGGCAGATCTGGCATTTGGCGTAAGGAAAAGCCTTCTTATGGGTGAGACGGTTCGCTTTTCGCGCGCTATACGCGCCACTATGGGTAAAATAACCACATACTTTGCTTTTGTATGTGCGGTTTGTATGATTAATGTAGCAAGCGGTAAAGGCTGGGATATCGACGTATACGCCTGTTTGCTGGTCTCATTTATCGAATTATGCAGCATTATAGGCAATATTCTTAAACCTAAAGGGATCAAGATTGATATGCTTGGAGCTGCACGTGTCTTTGTGAAAAAAACAGTAGACGTAAATGATGAAGAAGTCAAGTGCATTTTAAAAGAAGATAAGGAGGTAAACAATGGCAAACGTGAATAAATTGAAACCATTTATCTTGAAATGGGAAGGTGGTTTTGTAAACGATCCGGATGATCTGGGTGGAGCAACCAACAAGGGAATAACCCTTACCACATACAAGGAATACAGAAAAAGGAAAGGGCTTCCAGATCCTTCTGTTGACGATCTGAAAAACATCAGTGATGAAGAATGGATGGAAGTTCTCAAAACAATGTTCTGGGACAGATGGCAGGCTGACCGGATAGAAAATCAGTCTGTTGCCAATATACTTGTTGATTGGGTATGGGCTTCCGGTGTTCATGGAATTAAAAGGCCACAGAAAATACTTAGCGTAACGGTTGATGGAATTGTAGGTGATAAGACTATTGCTGCATTGAACGCAATGGATCCCATGTCTTTGTTCTTCAAGATCAAAAATGACCGTATTAAATACATTGATGAAATCTGCAAGGCAAGGCCGACCAACAAAAAATACAAGAAAGGATGGATGAACCGTATCAACAAATTTAAATTTGAAGCATGAAAGTATTTGCATTCATAGTATTATTGCTTTTTACAGCCTGTGCTTCCAGAAAGTACAAATCGGAAGAAACGTTGAACACTTCTCTGGAGAATGTGAGAAGCAAATCGGATTCTCTTATTTCCTCTAGAAATGATCATGTGTTCCAAAAAGAAGTAGTCTTTGGAAATTATAAGATCAAAAAGACCGAGACGTTCTTTTCAGAACCAGACAGCACAGGCAAACAGCATGTTGTTTCTACTGTTCAGACAGAAACAGATTACACCGGAAATTCCCGGACCGAGACGGAAGTATTCAGTCAGGAACAGATCAAGTCCGGATCTAACATAAGGGATTCTACCTATACGGAAACAGAATATAGCAAGACAGAAGAGAAGAAAGTAAATCCGGTATGGATATCATGGGTTTTATGGTCTTTAGTTCTGGCCGGATCCGGTTATCTGATATATTATTTTTTTATCAGGAAATTATGGAAGTAAACGTAACAATTCAGGAAAGTAAGATATACGAAGATGTGTATGCAATAACCGCGCACACCGGAAAGGCTTTGGATAATATAGACAAGCTTTCGCTTACGGAAGATGAAATGAAGATTGTCCAGCCGCTTATGAAGGAATCTGCCGCAGAGTTAAGTGATGTAATATCTTCGTATGGTACTTTGTCTTTTGGAGAGGGAGAAATAAGCATAGACTTTGATCTTCCTGTAAACTGGAAAGACGCGGCACTAACTACACTTACCCAGTGTCTGACCAACTATATATCTAACTCAATCTGTCAAAGATGGTTTGCCATGACCAACAGGGATGATGTGAAGTATTATGCAGACAAAGTTGTAATAAATGCTACAAACATAACAAAATTATTGTGTGAACGTAAAAAACCGCAGAGATAATGGAAGGAAGTAAAAGTTTAACACCGCAGATAGCCGTCAAGACTTTACTGTTAAGAGTAAAGGATCAGGCATATTACATCGGTGAATCAGCGAAATCAGATCCCCGTCTGGTGGAAATATCCGCAAAGATACAGGCTTCAGATGATGACGATCCGATACTGAAAGATTTTGTGTCAGATGCTACATCGGTTGTTTGCAACCTGCTGTCAAGAATGTTGGGAGAGACAAGCTACTCCAATGAAGGTGAAAATATCACATTTACGATAAAAGCTGCAGCCAACACACCTGACCTGCAGGATCAGCTTGTAGATTATATTACGAATTATATGTCAACTTCCATTTTGCGGAACTGGCTTAATACAGTCAAGTCTGATGAAGCAAAGAGATTTGATGAAAAACTGGTCCGTCTGGAAACGGAACTTATTCAGCTTTCGGCCAGACGGCTTAAACCTGAAAGAACATGAACAAACAGCAAATAATAGACAAGGTTTTCACTAAAACCTACTATATCGGCGAAGCTAAAAAGCAGGAAAATCCTTTGTCAAAAATCATTCAGGCAAGCAAAGACGAATCGGATATTCTGGGAGATTATTTTGATGAAGCCCTGAACGAGATAAACTTCTATGCCCAGAAAAGGCTGGTAGAAGTTATAATCACAGAGGACAGTATCGAAATAACCAGCCAAAGGCCGAAGAAGGAAGAGATAACCAAATGTGTTGACCGGCTTCTGGGTGATTACATGGTAGAATACATATCCTACAAATGGCTTTCGGACAACGGTTATAATGTAGATCCGACAGAAAAGGATCAGGCATTGGACCGGCTTAAAAACAGTATTTGCGCATTAGCACCCAAAGTAAGGCGAAGGGCCGCAGAAATGGGGATATGAAAAAAAGGGGGGGCACTCCCCCCCCCTTTCATCTGAGCCGGTTGGTAAAGCTTTCGTCTACCATCATTTCAATGTAGTTCACTGAAACGTCAGTTCGTACACCACCGACAAGGCATATCATAAAATACTTGTATGGTTTGCTCTTGTTCATCTTAGTGACAAGATCCCGGATATCAATCATTTTTTCTTTCTTTGCAACAAGTTCAAAATGTTCCGCATCATTGGAAGCCAGAATGTACATTCCTACATCAGAGAATATATCTACTCCTTCACCTCTGAACATTACCGGTTCTCCCTTTATGTAAAGATCCGACAGGCTTCTCTTGACAATTCCTCTCAAGGCGGTCTGGAGTATTCTTTTATGCGTAAGTGTTCCCATCTTGATAGGTCTGGTAACAAGGGCTATCTTTGAAACACTCCGGTGCATGTTATTCAGATCAAGTATTTGCGTTCCGATCATTGCCCAGGTATACGGATAGGAATTCACAAAAGAATCTATCTGTTGTGAGATCTTATGCCATTCTCCGGTTTTAAGGGAATATACATAAGAGTAGGGGAAGTCCCCGTTTGCTACCACGACTTCCTTTGTTTCGTAGTTATATCCCACTTTTGCCGTTTCCAGATAGTCCGGGAACACAACGCTTGACAGGCATGAATCCAGACCGGCAACAGCGAGTATACGGGTAATGATCGGTGAAGATATGGAACATGAAGGCATAAATCCGTATATCTTTTCCGATATCAGCTGGGTAGTAGCACCATCTATTACCATAAGGCCCCTTTCGGTAGAAAAGGCTACCATTGTATCAAGCCCACATATAGAATCCGGATTGTTACATACGTCTCTTGTTACAGGTGTCTGGGTGGAGTAGGCCAGTGTTCCGGATCCGACAGACATTGCATATATTCCGTCCTTTGTAAACACATACAAAGGGAACTGGCCGAACTGGCCCTGAGACATTGCTATCACATTTGACTGCACCCCGACAATAGGTGTCTGAAACTGGTAGGTCTGATCGGCAGGGAAGTAGAACGGATTGCTTACATTGGAAGCCAATAATATATTATCTTTGGAATAATCAATATTATCTGTTGGACGGACAAAGTATTGCATATTTGCAAAATCATCAGTAGTAGTGTCAGTGAAATAACTTGTCCTGCACCGGTATTTGGTTGATATCAATACGTCCTGAAATGACCTGCAATAATAAGAGAAATTAAAATAATTGCTACTGTTTAAAAGGAAAGTTTTTCCTTTATTAAGCGAAGCACAGTTTACAACAATCTTGTATGCCCGGCTATCAGGGTAAATTATGAATGACGGGATGTAAGATCCCCTTTGTGATGAATGAACAATTTTATCACCATTAGAGGTGTGGATATAGGTGTATACATCAAAAGTATAATTTTCTTCCCCTGCTACTATTTTATACCCATCAAATAAAGTCCTTGTTATTCCGAAAAGATGAAGTCTGTTATTGTACGAATAAGACCTTGAAGCATTAATCTTCTGATTATACCCGAATCCGTCAACCATGCTTTTCTGTACGGCCATATTGTCGGATGATACATCCAGATCGGGTACAATGGTAGTTTCTCCGATCTTCAATTCCGCAATATTATACATCAGGCTAATATTAGCCGCTCTGGTAGTAGCGGATTCTATACTGTCGTACAGATCGCTGACTTTAAATCTCAGGCTGTCAGTAGAGAAAATATCAATGCTCAAAATGATATCTGCCCATGCTGAGAGATCATAGTCGTCAAAAACAAATTCCGGTTTGAAACACAACAATGCAGCTTTGGCACCAGAAGATGTATTTACCTGAATGAACTGGGTATCACTTAACCCACCTTTCATCTCTACACTGACGCTTCCGCTATCAGATGAATTATAATTATATGACATTATATCATCGTAGCCGAGGAAAGGTATTTGAATTTCTGTTGTCTTTACAATACTTCCATCGAACAGATGAAACGCGGCACAAAAGGCGGCAGAATAGCAATAATATCCTTTTTTGTTTGCATTATTCAGCACCTTCACAAAGTTGCCATATCTTACTTCTGTGTCGCTTAATTCTGATACTTCTGTTATATCCGCATCTACCACGGCAAGTTTTTTCCTGATAGTCATGCCCGGCATATCAGGAAGTTCACCCAGATAAGCATATCCATCGTTTTTAAACAGAAGGTATTTAACACCGGTGTCAGTTAATACCGACACCGTGTTACCTATAAATTGAATACTTTTAGCCTTTACATCTTCCGTCATAATTGTTTCAGAAGAAAGATCTTCCGGCATTTCGTACATTTGACCATCCTCGGTTATCCCGATATATCTCTTAGCGTTCGCATGGTGATATATTTCCTTGTATGTATGAACCGTCTGTTTTAGCTGAATGGGATTTCCAATAGGTTCTATACTGGAATTGTTCACCCTTGCGTTGATCAGTTCCATACATTCCCCGTCCGGGCATATTCCATCGTCCGTGTTACGGGTTATTCCTTTAAATTGTATCTTTACATTTTCCATACCAGCAAATTAACTGAATTATTGTATTACAGCGTTGACAAGTTGGGGAAATCAATAAATTAAGTGCCATTTTATAAGTTCTTTCATTGTTTTTGAAAGATCTGTTATAATGTATTCTCCTTTTACATATTGCAGGACTGACATATCTGAAAAATCCAGTTTAAATTCAACACCATCTCTTTTAAAAAGCCAACATTCATCCTCAATTTTAACCGAATCAATATCTGGTATATAAAGTCTTATACGACATACCTTATCCATATTTATGCCTAAATCATGTAGTCTTTTTTGGGCCTTTCCCCTGTCATATTGACTTGCTTTTCCCCCATTGCAGCTTGAGCAATTATCTACACTGGGAGAATAAACCTTTCCGCATTTAGGGCAAATCCATCCTTCTTGTCTAGCCATTTGAACAGCTTTTAAAGCTATATGTTTGTAGACAACTTCATTAACTTCTCTCCCATTCATTGCTATAAGTGTAAAACTATCAAGCAATCTTTCTGGCGTATTCAAACTATCCATTGCAAACATTATTTTTTAAAGACATTTCTTCCATTTTACAGTGCAACATAGCAATTGCATTCCATACTATCTGCGCCGCGTGCAAGCATCCTGTTTCCGGATCAATATCATTGCCCTTTTCCAGTTCGGTAAGGTGCCGGAGCATGGCACCTTTATATCTCTGATATCCGTCTGGAAGGTTTTGCCATTTGTTGGGGCCATATTTTTTTGCTCCTGCAGTGTATACTTTCCCGACTTCTTCCAGTTCCGGCCAAGGCAGAAGTTCCATCATAACCTTGTCGTCTTTCCGGTCGTTCTTTATGCTTTCGTTTTCGATATCTTCGCATTTTTCCATTTCATTATCACAACCATCCGCACTGATCAATATATCCCTATCCTTGTATGTCATGTATTCGGGTATTTCAAGCATAAGATCAAATCTATCTTCTTTTTCAGGTTTCAACCTTCCATCTAACAGATATGGAGTAAATCCTTCTTCATTTCCATCTACTAACACAAGTGTTATAATAGGTGATTTCCCTTTTCTATCAAAACAAAGAATCCTCACGCTACGTCCGTCACGAGTAACAACTCTTCCTTCTACTTCACCATTTGTTATTTTCTTTGCCATCTCAACATCAAATGGCACTCTTACATATTTTGTTTCCATATTACTTATTTTTTAATTGATTAATATTCTCGCAAAGCTGATTAATAGCAAAATTAAGTCCTGCAATAACTCCATTAGTGTAGCCAGTAGTCATACCGTGATCTATAATTACTTTATATATTTCTCTTTTCTTTGCTTCAAGAAATTCTATATGCTTTCTAAGCGCATCAATGTATGCTTGATTTAAAGTCTTATCAAGGGGTTGTGGTGTTCCTTGTATGTTTAACATGTCGTTGCTTATATCACTTAATCATTAAAAGTTGATTTATCACCTATTTTAGTCCCATGATATAAAATTCTGTTAGCAGCTTCATCTAAAGGTAAAGATTGAAGATATTTCATACATTCTTCCCAGCCAGCTATAAATCCTTCGCTGAATTCATCTGCATAGCAATCTTCATCACAATCATGTGCTATGTTTTCTCCCTCGCAGAACCGGCAATAAGCACGTTCTCCACAAGCATACTTTCCGTTACACTGATAATGATCGTGAACGGCTTCCCTAAGCTTTTCTTCCTTTCTTGTCATATTCATTTCTCCATGTTAGGTATTAAATCTTCTTTGTAAGCCCATTTTAGAAACCCACCATCCATTATTATAGCTTCTCTATAATACATCATATTAGGCCCATATATAATCATTATTCCATATTTCCCCAATAACACTATGATTCTACCATCTTCAGGTATCTCATTTATGTCATGCCACACGCTATTAATGCGCCATTTTGCACCAGCAATAAATCCCAATCTGTAAGAACCGCGAAAACCTCTTAAATCGCCATTTTCTACATATTTTTCCGTGCTTCTTTCCGCTGCTTTTTCTATATCTTTATTTTTCATAATGTATTATTTTAAAAATTAATATCTAGTTCTTTCCAGATATGCAGCAATTCTCTTTTCTGGATCATCACCATTACGGACGAAAATCATTGTGTGATTTTTATCTCCCGGAACTGGAACATATCTTCCGTTTTCCTCCAGATCTCTTTGCTGAGATACTTTGAGCATGGTTCCTTTAGGGTTTTCTTCCAGATCTACTTTACGCTGGACTATCGGATCTTGTGATTTCTTCATAACTTATGCGGATATAGCTTTTGCGATTGTATTCGCATCAGCAAGTTTAACAGATAATATATTAATTGCTTTTGTACATTCTTCAGTATTAAGATTTACCGTACAGGGTACATTTAAGGTTTTCATTGTTTCGGATAACGACCGTAAAAGATTCGTCAAACGTAAATAGTCAATGCCGAATTTCTTGAAACGCTTGTCCTTCTCTTGAAGTTCCTCTTCTCTTTTATCCAGTTGAAGGCATGAGAATTCACACAATGTTCTGGCAAGTTCCATGCGTGCTATTATGTCGGAAAAAGATAAATTCACTTTATCAAATTCTCTTTTAATCGAGTAGTACAGTATATCTACATGCTTCTGAATATCCTCAAGAAAAATGTCGTTAGCGTCAGCAAAGAAAGAACTTGTGTTACCAATTGCTTCATTTATCATCCTTTCATATTTCAAGCGATCTTTCTCTACTATATTTACTTTTCTTTTGGTATCAAACCGGTATAATGGAGATTTCCTGATAGATTCAACAGCTTCTATCGTAAGACCTATCACTATATCATTTGTAAATAGCACATTGTAAGTGCATCCGATCACCATAGCTTCATTTTCTGCTATGATATTGTTTGCTTCTTCCTTTGTCATAATAAATTAATTTAAAATAAACTTAATTGTTGATTTTCATCTTTTTTATTGATGAACATTTTTCTGAATATATGGTACAATACATCAACAACAATGCTGTTCCCAGCCATTTTGTATTGTTGTGTCTTGCTTATTCCTGCTGCCTGTATCTTGTCTATATCTTTTTCGGAAACTCCCATAAGGCGGAAACATTCGCGAGGTGTGAGTCTTCGGATGCGGTAGCTTCTAAAATCATGAAATATTTTATATTCTGTTACAAAATTGTTATCCTGCCAACGGCTTGATGTTATAGCCGGACAATTACTGAATAATGCTCCTTTATTAAATC
>ENA-ORKV01001489-ORKV01001489.1-human-gut-metagenome-genome-assembly--contig:-NODE-1489-length-17518-cov-4.919672_pt1 | contig 17518 bp, 18 predicted proteins | sample MGYA00243058_ERZ508805 | MGnify/ENA primary metagenome ERZ508805 (study PRJEB26277, sample SAMN04329770) | human gut metagenome | biome: human-associated habitat | host: Homo sapiens | place: USA... | reverse complement strand
AAACCCCAATTGAGTATAGAACTCAACTAGGGTTTAAATAAAATCTTTTTACTGTCTACTTTTTGTTGACAAGTTCATGTTGTATATACACTAATCTTTCTTTTTATTATTTTTTAATAAATCTCTAATTTCTTCTAATAATATAACTTCATCATTTTTCTTAGGAGCTTCTTTCTTTTCTTCTTGCTTTTTTGTTTTATGGGTTATGGCATTTACAAATTTAACAAACATAAAAATACAGAAGGCAACAATTAGAAAATCAATGACATTTTGAATAAAATTACCATAATAAATGGTAGCATCTTTAAATTTAATTGTTAGATTCGTAAAATTAATACCACCTAATATTACGCCAATAATTGGCATTAAAATATCATTTACGAGTGATGTCACTATTTTCCCAAAAGCAGAACCAACAATTACACCAACTGCTAAATCAATAACATTTCCACGAGCAATAAACTCTTTAAATTCTCCTAATATTTTTTTCATAATTTTCTTCCTTTCTTTATACTAATTATACAAAGTAACTATTTTACATTCAAGTTATAAAGTCTATTTTCTATCATAAAATTTAATGGTGATAAAATGGTACCTTTTTTGATTACTTTTTTAGCAGGGTGTTCTACTTTAATTGGTTATTTATTTGTTTATTTTAAAAATCATTCTAATAAAGTTTTGATTTCTTCTCTTGCTTTTGCTAGTGGTGTTATGTTGTTAATATCTATTTATGACTTAATTCCATCTTCTTTTCATTCTATTTCTAGTGTTTATTACCTAATTCCATCTTTTTTAATTTGTAGTGTATTTGTAGTAGGTGGAATTTTATTATCTATGACGATAGATAAATATTTACCAGACAATAGTTATCAAGATTCTTATTTGTATAGAGTTGGTATGATTTCTATGATAGCGATTATTCTTCATAATATTCCAGAGGGAATTGCTACTTATCTTACTACCAATCATGATTTGAGACTAGGAATTACTTTGGCTTTTGCTTTAGCACTTCATAATATTCCAGAAGGAATTAGTATTGCGGTTCCTATTTATTATAGTACCAAGAATAGAAAAAAAGCTTTTTTATATACTCTTGTTTCAGGTATGAGTGAATTTTTGGGAGCTATTTTTGCTTCTATCTTTTTAACTAGTTTTAGTAATGATTTTTTTATGGGGTGTCTATATGCTATTATTGCTGGTATTATGATTCATATTTCTGTTTATGAGTTATTACCATCTAGTTTGAAGTATCATAAATATTCAACTACTTTTCTTTTCTTTTTTCTTGGTATTATCGTAATGTTTATTAGTTGTTTATTACTACACTAAAAAAGAATCCTGTTTGGATTCTTTATTCTTTACTTGTACTACTTGGTGATGGAGATGTTGTTGCAGATGGTGATGGAGATGTACTAGGTGATGTTGAAGGACTTGGTGTAGGACTTGGTGTTGCTTTTGGTTCTTTATAGTCAAATTTGTATGTAGCAGGATTACTTTGGTTACCACTATAATTTTTAAAAGTAGTAACTACTTTGTAAGTACCAGATATATTAGTATTTGCTTCAATTGAATAAGAATTTTCAGTTGTAAATCCTAATAATACATCACCATAGTATACGTTATAACCAAATTCACCGAAGCTTTCATTTCCAGATGGAGTATTTAACTTAGACCAAGTAATATTAATTTTTTCTGTATTCTCATCATATGTTACTTTTAAATTACTAACTGTAGTTAATTTATCATATCTTGAAGAAGTTTCTGTTGGTTCTGTTCCAGCTTTAAAGTATTCACAAGTGATTTGATCAGATGGAGTACCACTACTTGGTAGAGAAGCAGGCCAACTACCTTTTTCTACACAAGTTTTTACTACACTAGTTGGCTGTGTAAATGTTTTACCTGTATTTTTATTAAATACGATACTTCCTAAAGCACGATATAATTTTCCTCTTTCTACAACTGCTGATATTTGATGTAATTGATTTTTACTATTAACTTTTTGGTATCCATACCACATTGACATTGTATATTCAGGGTCATAACCCACTATCCATGCATCATTTACTGCATCACTTGATAGATTTAATTTTTGTTTATCACTTTCACTAAAGTTAGTTGTACCAGTTTTAGCAGCTAATGTAACACCATTAATTTTAGCTCCACTACTTAATCCAGATTCAACAGCAGTTACTAGCATATCACTAACCATAAAAGCAGTTGCTTCACTCATTACTTTAGTTTCTTGAGGTTTGATAGTTTTTACATCATTGTTTTCTCTAAATACAATTTTGTTAACAGTTAATGGTTCTACATAAGTACCACCATTTGCAAAAGCATTATAAGCGGCTGCCATTTGTAGGGAAGTAATACCATCAATTGCTCCTAATGCACTAGATTCATAAATTTCACCTTTACTATTTGTTTCAGGTGTTAATCCTAAATTCTTAGCAAATTCATATATCTTTTTGTTTCCTACTTTTTCTTGTACTTGTTGGAAGGCTTTTAAAGCAGGAATATTTCTAGATTGAGCAAGAGCATAACGAATACTCATTTGTCCTTGGAATTGTCTATCTGAGTTATTAATTGATTGACCTGTTGAATAACTCCATGGCTCATCTACAACTTGTTCATAAGTAGACCAGTTTAAGTATTCAATAGCTGGACCATAGTCAAATATTGGTTTTGCAGTAGAACCGATTTGATTTGTTTCTTGAGTTGCAAAGTTATGGGTTAAGGCAGCAGTTTTATTACGACCAGCACCAATTGCTACGACTTTACCTGTTGATACCTCAATTACGGCAACACCACTTTCTACGGTATCATTAATCCACTTATATTTAGAATTTCCATTCATAATCTCATCAATACCAGCTTGACGATTTCTATCCATATTTGTATATACTAAAACAGGTGTTGTGTTTGGATTAATATTATATTTATCTTTTAATTCTTCAATTACTGTATCAATATATCCTTGGTAATCTAATGCCGTTTCTTTCTTTGTTAATAGGGAAGTAACAGGAATTGCGTTTGCCATATCTGCTTCTTCTTGACTAATATAACCATGTCTTACCATTAAACTTAAAACGGTAGCTCGTCTTCTAGTAGCATTATTTGGATTTCTAAATGGGTTATAGTAAGTTGGATTATTGAATATTCCCACTAATAGTGCTGCTTCTGATAGGTTTAAGTCTTTTACACTCTTACCAAAGTAAGTTTGAGAAGCTTGTTCTACTCCATAAGCATTATTAGATAAATTATAGTTATTTACATAGTATTCAATAATTTCTTCTTTTGTAAAGTTTTTCTCTAGTTTAAATACAGCTAAATAAATATCTTCTAGTTTACGAATGATACCAGCCATACCACTACTTTTTTGTCTTAAAGGGTCTGTATAGGTATTCGTAATTAATTGCATTGAAATAGTAGATGCACCACCAGCATTAGAATTTCCTAATAATTGACCAATTGTTGCCTTTATAAATCTTGGAGCATCAAATCCATTATGTTGAAAGTATCTAGAATCTTCTGTTGCAATAAGAGCATCAATAAATACTTCAGGTAAATCATCATAAGTAACATTTTCTCTTAATTCTTTTCCTACTTTCGCAATTTCTTTTCCTTCACTATCATAAAAAATACTAGATTCTTTCTTATTTAGTTCCGTAATATTAAATTCAGGAGCATCTTGAATAATCTTAATGATAAATCCTCCTACAATTAAAGTAACTAATATTAATAATACTAAGATAATAATTAATATAATATTTAGTACCTTTTTTCGTTTTGGTTTTGACTTTATCTTGTCTAGTAATCTAGCTATTCCTAGAATTAATAAAATACCAATCGTTAAGATAATCGTTAATTCTATTCCAAATAGAAAATAACTAATTAAGATCAGTGTTAGTATAATAATACTAATAATTATCATGGGTTTTTCTAATTTAAATTTTTTCTTTGTTTGACTATGCTTTTTATTTTTTGCTGTCATTCTGACACCTCCATATCATTTTTAATAATTTCTAAATAATCTAATCTTGGAGCATATTTTTCTTTAATTTCGTGTCCCTTTTCTAAAAAATACTCATAGGGGACTGATTTTCTTGTAGTATTATCAATGTAGTTAAAAAAGTCTTTTGCATATAATAAAAAAGTTTTATTGTATGAAGTAAACCTGATAATTAAAAAACCAATCCCTCCATTTTCTATGATATTTCTTAGATGATTCATTTGATGAAGATGAATATTTTCTAAGGGGAAATAGCTTTCATTATTTGTTTCTTTTGCTTCAAAATCTATATATTTTCCTTTATATAATCCATTATAATCGGTAGTAGAAGGTGCTTCAAAGTATGCTTCTTTAATCGTAATTTTACCTGTTTTATTTGTTTTACTAGGGTAGTTTACTTTTAATATTTTGATAGGTGTAGGCTTTTTGTAGATAAAAGCTTGTTTGGTATCAATATAATATTGATTAGAAATATTGATATCATTCTCTAGATTCATACCACGATTATTATGAAATACTTGTTTTTTGTTTAAAATTTCTTTTAATGGATTTTCCTTTTTATATTCCATCTAATCACCTATATCATATTATACTATAATAATTATGTTTTTTCCAACTTTTTATCAAAAAAATAGTTTTACTCTACTTAATGATTTTTCTATATTGATTTTGACTTTTTTTGAATTGTTTTGTCGAATTTATGATTTTTTTATTTTCCTTTTTTATAATAGGAATAGGAGGAAAGAAAATGAACTATTTACATGTAATTGAATTAATTAATCAAATGGAAGAAAAAGTAATTCAAGCAAAACTTATTACTTATACTAAAAAAAGTTTTGAAAAAGAGCTATAATGTTTTATGGTGGTTTTATGGTGTTAGAAGATTTAAAGGGTTTATATATTGCTCATCGTGGAATACAAAATGACGATACTATTGAAAATACGATACCTGCTTTTTCTTTAGCTATTAGTAAAAAGATTCCTATTGAGTTTGATATTCATATTTTGAAGGACGGGAAATTAGTAGTTTTTCATGATGATACTTTGAAGAGATTAATGGGTATTGATAAAAGAATAGAAGATTATACTTATGAAGAATTAAAAAAAATAACATTTTTAAATATGAATATACATATTCCTCTTTTAGAAGAAGTATTAAATATAGTAGATGGAAAAGTTTTATTAGTAATAGAAATTAAGAGAAGTAAGATTATGAATTATAGAGATTATTGCTTAAAGATAACAGAAGTGTTAAAAAAGTATTCTTATTCTTTTGTAGTAAAGTCATTTGATGTTAGAGTAGTTAATTGGTTTTTGCATCATACGAATTATCTTACTGGTTTATTAATAGCAGATAGAGAAAAATCTATTTATGATAGACTAATGCGTAGTAGATTTTTGCTTTCTACTATAAAGCCTCATTTTTTATCAGTAGATTATCATCTTTTAGATTGTAGGATGATTGAAGAGTATAGACTGCATAATCCTGTTATGGCTTGGACTATTCGTAGTTATGAAGTATTAGATCGTGTTAAAAATAAAGCAGATAGTTATTTGATAGAAAAGTTTTATTTCTGATTGATTATTTTAAAGCTTTTTGGTACAATATAGGAAATTTTTCAGGGGAGTGAAATAATATGTCAGCAGTTAATTTATATATTAATGAAGAAAAAGTATCTTATGAAATAAGACAGAATGTAATAGTAATTAAAGAAAAAGGTAATGTGATATTTGAAGTTCCATTACCTGATGGATATCATTTATTGGGAATATTAGATGAAGGAAACAATAAAAAGAATATTGTGATTACACCCTATGAGTTAAAAAAACCTAATTATATTCCAGAGGGTTATGGAAATTTACATTTATTTCATGAGGGCTGCTGGGAAATTGATAAAAAAAGCGAAACTTTGTTCACAACAAGACATCTTCATTATGTAGATACTACTTTATTAAAACCAGAACATTATTTAGAAGTATCTGATGGGCAATTTCAAATTTCTCAAGAAGAAATTCCTAAAAGTTTTTGGTTTTCTGATCAACATCGAGATTTATTACCTGACATTCTTGATGATAAATCTGTATGGATACAAATTAATAAAATTCCTGAATATTTAAAGGGATTTGATCCTCGATGTCGTCTTATTACTGAAGAAGAATGTATGTCCCTTTTTGCTTTTAATGAGGCAACAGATTTTTGCTTTAAAGGGTATACAAAATTAACTGGTGTAGAACCACAATATGATAGTTTACCTAAATTTATTTTAGGGGGTAATGAATATTATATTGAAAATTGGGATAAAATCGTTTTAAGTAGAGAAAATAGAGGTGTATATAAGCAGTTACTTAACAAATTAGCACATCCAGACCGTATTTATAGAAATCGTCCTATTCCTTCTTTTATTACTGATGAACTTCATTATGCAAATTTTGTAATTCCAGTTATTGATGAAGAAGCTGGTAAAAAAATTTTAGTTAAATAGTCAAATCAAAATAGAAAAGTTTTACTTCTGATTGATTGACTTTTTTTAGTATTTCTGTGATAATATTAGCGTAAGGGATTGGTGGTAATGATGCAAGGAAAGATTTCTTTAACACCTCAAGATATTTTAGAAAAAGATTTTAAGATTGATACTAGAGGGTATCGATTAAAAGAAGTAGATCAATTTTTAGATGAAATTATTGGGGATTATGAAAATTTTTATGCAATTATTAAAAATTTAGAAAAAGAAAAAGAAGAATATTTAAAAGAAATCATGAACCTTAAACAAGAACTTAGAAATGTTAAAATGAGTATTGATATTGCAAAAACTGGCGATAAAGAAGTTACAAATGTCGATATTTTAAGACGTGTTTCTAATTTAGAAAAAATTGTTTATGGTAAAGGTGATAAAGAAGAAGAGGAAGAATAATAATACTTTGACAAACGCTGTACTTTAATAGTATAGAGGAAAGTCCATGCTCACACAGTCTGAGATGATTGTAGTGTTCGTGCTAAGGGAAAAAATAACCTTAGGTAGCGTTAGCTAACGGCGATGAGGTTTCCTAAGTCTTTTGATATGGAAATAGTAGTTGTAAAGTGCCACAGTGACGATACTTTTCCGAAAGGAAAAAGTGAAACGTGGTAAACCCCGCGAGTGAGAAACCCAAATTTTGGTAGGGGAGTCTTGATTAGGAATCAAACGAAATCAAGGACCGTATATCGGTAGATAAATGTTTGTCACCTAGTAATAGGTACAGAACATGGCTTATAAAGTATTTATTATTGATTAGAGGTGTATAACTTGAAAGAAATTGGAGAGTTTTTAAAGTCTTCTCGTATTAACAATGGCGTTAGTATTGAAGAAGCTGCTGAAGATTTAAATTTTTCAGTTACACAATTAGAAAATATAGAAGATGGTAATATACGAGCTTTTAAAGATGTTTTTGCTTTAAGAGAGTTGGTAAAAGAATATGGAAAATATTTAGGAGTAGAGACAGATAATATTGTTGATGAATTTAATGATTTTATGTTTGAACATACTTCTAAGATTTCTTTAGATGATATTTTAGAGGCTAGAAGATTAGCTAATCAGAAAGATCAAGAGGAAAAAAATAAAATTGTTTCTCCTTATACTAGGATTCGTACTCCTAAAATTCGTCTTGATAAAATTAAAATTAAACCACTTTTGATTACTATTATCATAGTTTTAATTTTATTTATATCTCTTTTTACTTGGTTTCATAATCAAAATCAAAAAGATGTTGTTTCTTCTGAATTAATGGGAGAAAAAATGGAGGATGTATATGAATTTGCCTACTAAGTTAACAGTATCTAGGATTATTTTGTCTGTTATTGTGATGATTTTACTCATGTTTCCTTTTGAAGCAATTGGTTTTAGTTTTCCAGTTATTCGAGCTGGTGTAGATATTAGTAGCCAATATGTTATTGCAGGTGTTCTTTTTATTATAGCTAGTGTTACTGACTTTTTTGATGGTTATTTAGCTAGAAAGAATAATCAGGTAACAGATACTGGTAAAATGTTAGATGCAATTGCTGATAAGCTTTTAGTCAATCCTATTTTAATTATCTTTGCAGCAGAAGGAATGATTAGTCCTATTGTTCCTGTTATTGTTGTTACTAGAGATATTGTTGTAAATGCTATTAAGATGCAAGCAGCTTCTTGTGGAAAAGTAGTAGCAGCTATTAAGTCTGGTAAAATTAAGACTGCTAGTTTAATGATTGGTATGGTTTTATTATTCTTTGGAAATGTACCTTTTGTTTACTTGAATGTTCGTGTTGATTTATTATTTATTTATTTTGCTACTATAATGTCTTTAGTATCTATGGCTCAATATTTTATGTTAAATAAAAAAATTATTTTTAGTGATTCTAAAAATTGAGTTAATATTTTGTCTGAATTTTAAAAATTCCCTAGGGGAATTTTTATTTTTCGACAAAAATTGGTGTTAAATTTTTATAAAACATTTGTTCGAAAAATGCTTGCTTTTTTTTGGAAAATAGAGTATGATGAACTTGTAAGCCAAAATAGGAGGGTTTTATGACAAAAAATACAGAAAAAAATGAAGCTTTAGAAAAGGTATTAAATGATATTGAAAAACAATTTGGTAAGGGTTCTATTATGAGACTTGGTGATAACAAGCATATGGAATTAGATGTTACTTCAAGTGGTAGTTTAACTCTTGACATTGCGATGGGTGTTGGTGGTTATCCTAAAGGAAGAATTATAGAAATTTATGGTCCTGAATCTAGTGGTAAAACAACATTCGCTTTACATGCTATTGCTGAAGTACAGAAAAATGGTGGACGAGCAGCCTTTATTGATGCAGAACATGCACTTGATCCAGTGTATGCTAAAAATTTAGGTGTAGATATTAATGAATTATTACTTGCTCAACCTGATACAGGAGAACAAGCTTTAGAAATTTGTGAAGCGTTAGTTAGAAGTGAAGCTGTTAATATTGTAGTCATTGACTCTGTTGCAGCTCTTGTTCCACAGGCAGAAATCGATGGTGAAATGGGAGATGCTCATGTTGGACTTCAAGCTAGATTAATGAGTCAAGCACTTCGTAAATTATCTGGAACTATTAGTAAAACGAAAACAACTGCTATTTTTATTAACCAGTTAAGAGAAAAAGTTGGCGTAATGTTTGGTAATCCTGAAACAACACCAGGTGGTAGAGCTTTAAAATTCTATTCTACTATTAGACTTGATGTAAGAAGAAGTGAAGCTTTAAAAATGGGTGATGGTATTGTTGGTAATAAAACTACTATTAAAGTAGTTAAGAATAAAGTGGCTCCTCCATTTAAAACAGCAGTAGTTGATATTATGTACGGTGAAGGTGTTAGTCGTGAAGGTGAAATTATTGACCTTGGTACTGAATGTGGTGTATTAGAAAAATCTGGAGCTTGGTATTCTTATAAAGGAGAGAAAATTGGTCAAGGAAAAGAAAATGTTAAACTTTTCTTAAAAGATCATGTAGAAATTCGTAATGAACTAGAAAAACAAATTCGTGAATATTATGGAATAGGTGATAAGAAAAAGGAAAAATAGTCCTTTTTCTTTTAACTTTTTATTTAAGTTAAATGTTATAACATTTAACTTAAATAATTCTTGTAAATTGAAATCCATATGATACAGTTAAACGATTCTTTTGTCAGTGAAAAAAGTATTGATAGTTTAATCGTATTTACTTCATATTTTTATTTTGTTATTATTTCAAAATTTAGGAATTGATTTCTATATTCTGTTATAAAATATAATTATAATTTTTAATGTTTTGTCTTAGTAATTATTTAGTAACTTAATTATAATGATATTGTGTTTATGATAAATAAATATATAAAGGTAAGGAGGTATTTATGTTAGATGCAAATTTTAATTAAATTATTGAAATGATTGAAAAGCGAAAAAATAATGCATACAGAAAAGTAAATGAAGAAATGATTTTATTATATTTAGAAGTTGGTAAATTTCTATATGAACTAAAAGAAAATAGTAATTATGGTGATAAAATAACAACAAAAGCCTCAGATTTTATGAAAAATAATTATCAAACCATAAAAGGATTTACTAAAAGAAATATAGAACGTATGATTCAATTTTATAGTACTTATAAAGATAATGAGATTGCGACACCATTGGTGACGCAATTGTCTTGGACAAACAATCTACTTATATTAAGTGGAGCTAAAAGGAAAGAAGAAAGACAGTTTTATTTAAAATTATCTATTAAAAATAATTATTCAAAAAGAGAATTAGATAGACAAATATCATCTGCATATTATGAAAGATATATGCTTTCAGATGGAAAACAATTACCAACAGTAAATAAAACCGTAGATGAAGATGTTGTTGAATATTCAATTAGTAAAAACATGTCTCAAACTATGATTTCTGAATATAAGTTAAAATTAATTGATAAAAAATTATTAGAAAATAAACTGGGTGAAATGAAAAAAATTCTCGAAATTGAAAAACAAGTATGAACTTTGTTGAATATATAAATTAAATGTATTTATGAAGTACCAATAGAAGTAATTGATATTACATTTAATAAACCATATATGTTTTTAATCATGGATACTTCTACTGGAGAAATATGGTTTACTGGTACAGTATATGAACCTAGTAGCAACTAGTAGAAATTAGAAGTTTTTTAACTTCTTTTTTCATTTCTTCAACTTTTCTTTTTCCTTGACTTATTAGCAAATTAAACTTACAATGGAATTAGATGTTAATGATTGAAAATTTATTTAACATATATGAAATGGAGGAATGATGATGGACATATTAATCTCCATTTTGCTAGTCATTATTGGATTAATTGGTGGTTTTGTTTTTACTACTGTTTTTAACTCTTTACGTGAAAATAATGTAAATAAAAGAATTGAAGCTTTGATGGAAAAAGCTAAAAAAGATGCTGAAAAAGCAAAAAGAGATTCTATTTTAGAAACAAAAGAAGAAATTCATAAATTAAAATTAGATTATGATAAAGAATTAAAAGAAAAAAAAGTAGAATTAAAAGAGTCAGAGGATCGTTTAATTCAACGTGAACATAATATGGATAAGCGTGATGAATTATATCAAAAGCGTGAATCTAATTTAGATGAAAGAGAAAATAAATTATTTGAAAAACAAAAAGAAATCCAAGATGAGCAAGTTAAAGTGGAAGAAATCAAACAACAACAGTTAGATTTATTACAAGAAATATCAGGTATTAGTCGTGATAAGGCTAAAGAAATGGTAATGACTAAAGTAAAAGAAGCTATGGCAATGGAAATTGCTTCTTATATTAAAGAAAGTGAAAATGAAGCAAAATTAGAAGTTGATAGAAAAGCTAAAGATTTATTAGTTTCTTCAATGCAAAAATTTGCTGCAGATGTAGCTAATGAACAGACCATTACTGTTGTTAATTTACCTAATGATGATTTAAAAGGTAGAATTATTGGTAGAGAGGGTAGAAATATTCGTACTTTAGAAGCAATTACTGGTGTTGATTTAATTATTGATGATACACCAGAAGCAGTAGTATTATCTAGTTTTGACCCTTTAAGACGAGAAATTGCTAGAGTTACTTTGGAGACTTTATTAAAAGATGGAAGAATTCATCCTACTAGAATTGAAGAATTATATGATAAAGTATGCAAAGACATGAAAAATAAAATTATGGAATATGGAAACAATGCTTTATTTGAACTTGGTTTAACTAAAGTGGATCCTGAGCTTGTAGAGATTATTGGAAAATTACATTTTAGAACTAGTTATGGACAAAATGCTCTACAACATTCTATAGAAGTAGCTCAATTATCAGGTATTATTGCTGGAGAACTTGGAGAAAATGTTACTTTAGCTAGACGTGCTGGATTACTTCACGATATTGGAAAAGCAATTGATCATGAAATGGAAGGTAGCCATGTTGAAATTGGAGTAGATATTGCGAAGAAATTTAAAGAACCAGAAGTGGTTATCAATGCAATTGCTTCACACCATGGTGATCATGAAGCTACTAGTGTAATTTCTGTTATTGTAGCAATTGCTGATAGTTTATCTGCTTCTCGTCCAGGTGCTAGAAATGATTCTTTAGAAAACTATATTAAGAGACTTGAACAATTAGAAGCTATTGGTAATGATATTCCTGGTGTTGAAAAGACATTTGCTGTTCAAGCAGGAAGAGAACTTAGAGTTGCTGTTAAACCAGAAGATGTTGATGATTTAACGGCTCATAAAATAGCTCGTGATATTAAAGAAAAAATTGAATCTACTATGCAATATCCTGGAACGATTAAAATTACCGTTATTCGTGAAACAAGAGCACAAGAGGAAGCAAAATAGCTTCTTCTTTTTCTATACTTTTTTCTTTTTTTATGATATATTTTAATTATCATAGTGAGGCGATAATATGAATGATACTTTTCAGAGAAAAAATCATAAAAATATTAAAATTGTTTTAATTATAGTAATCGTTGTATCTTTTTTAATTAGTGTATTATTTGGTTATTTATATTACTTATCTTTAAAAGTTAGACCACTTATTGAATACCCACAATATACTTTATCTACAACTGATTGGACTAGTGGTAATGTTATTATTACTGTTGATACTAAGAATGGAAAAGCTACTTCTTTTTCTTTCGATGGTGGTAATAATTTTCAACAAGAGAATACTTATGAAACATTAGTAAATGGAGAATTTAATTTAGTAGTAAAAGATATCAATGGTAGAGTAAGTAAAATAACGCCTTTAGTTATTCGCAATATTGATAAAGATGCTCCTATTTTATCTTTTGAAAACACAACTGTTCCATTAGGTAGTAATTTTTCTCTTAGAAGTGGTGTTGTTGCTACTGATGGTGAAGGCTCTGGACTAAATAGTAATTTTGTAACCGTTCCTGATAAAATTGATACTTCTATTCCAGGAGAGTATACAGTTACTTATACTGTTTTTGATAATGTTGGTAATTATACCGAAAAAACTAGAACGATTATTGTTTCTAATACACAAGGAAAAACTTATTATCGTTATCGTACTGCTACTTTTGAATCTTATCAATGTGAACCTTATTTATGTAATTGTGTGGTAACAGAATCAGCTAAACTAGATGGAACTTGTCCAACTGGTTATACTTTTAATGAACCCAGTGAATGTTGTCAAACTTGTTATAAGACTTGTAGAAAGACCAATTGGAGTGAGTGGAGTGAATGGAGTACAGATAAAATCGCTGCTACTTCCACTAGAGAAGTAGAAACTAAAGTAGAGTAATTAGTAAGGAAGTTTATTTTTTCTTACTTTTTTACTATTATATAGGAGGGATTAAAAATGGTATTTTCTAGTATTACTTTTTTATATTATTTCTTACCAATTGTATTACTTATTTACTTTATAGTACCTAATAAATTTAGAAATTTAGTATTACTTATTAGTAGTTTATTTTTCTATTTTTATGGAGAACCAAGATATATTTTAGTGTTATTATTTTCTGTTGTTTTTAATTACTACATGGGAAAATTAATTTCTAAAGAAGATAGTAAATACCGAAAGGTATTATTTATTAGTGATATGATTATTAACTTTGGTTTATTATTTTATTTTAAATATTTTGATTTCTTTATTGATAATATTAACCAAATTTTAAATATTAAAATACCACTATTTAATATTATAATGCCAATTGGAATTAGCTTTTTTACATTTCAAGCTACTAGTTATGTTATCGATATTTACTTAGGAAAAGTGAAAAGTGCTAATAGTATTTTAGATTTTGCAGCATATCTTTCTTTGTTTCCACAGTTAATAGCTGGACCTATTGTGCGTTATCAAACGATAGATCAAGAGTTAAAAGATAGAAGTGTTACCTATCAAAAGTTTGCAGATGGTGTTAAACGTTTTATTATTGGTTTATCTAAAAAGGTATTACTTGCAAATGTACTTGGTGTTTTTTCTAATAGTTTGAGTAGTATTTCTACTTCTAGTGTACTTTCTTATTGGTTACAAGCTATTAGTAATACATTACAGCTTTATCTAGATTTTTCTGGTTATAGTGATATGGCTATCGGATTAGGATTAATGTTTGGGTTTACTTTTTTAGAAAACTTTAACTACCCATTTATTGCTAGTAGTATTACTGAATTTTGGCATCGTTGGCATATTTCTTTATCTACTTGGTTTAGAGATTATGTTTATATTCCTCTTGGTGGAAGTAGAGTAGGTAAATTTAGAAATTATCTTAATATTTTAATTGTTTGGATGATTACAGGATTATGGCATGGAGCTAGTTGGAATTTTGTTTTTTGGGGATTATACTTTGCTTGCTTTTTAGTAATTGAAAAAATATTTTTACTTTCATTTTTAAAAAAACATAAACTATTAGGTCTTTTTTATACTAATATTTTGGTAGTTATTAGTTTCGTTATTTTTAATCAAACAACAGTTTCTGGTATTTATAAATTCTTAACTTCTATGTTTGGCTTACAACACTTACCATTTTCTAATTTAGAAACTATATATTACTTAAAAAATTACTTTATTGTTTTTATAGTTAGTATTTTATGTTCTACTCCTATTATTCGTTATTTTATTCAAAAATTAAATCAAAATAAGATGATTCATAAGATATTTGAAATAGTAGAACCTATTATTTATATTAGTTTATTGTTACTATGTACTAGCTATATTATTGATGAATCTTATAATCCATTTTTATACTTTCGTTTTTAGGAGGAGATAACATGAAAAATAAAATCATGACATATCTATTTATGTTTATTCTATTTAGTTTTATGATTTTGAGTTTTATTTTTAAAGATAATTTAGTATCAGTTTCAGAACGAAGAAAGTTAGCTACTTTTCCTAATTTTTCATGGCAGGCTATTTTAGATAATAGTTATTTTTCAGAATTAAATAGTTATTTAGTAGATCAATTTCCTTTTCGAAATTCTTTTCGTAAGATAAAGGCTATTTTTGCTAGTTCTATTTTAAAACAGAAAGAAAGTCATGGTGTATTAGAAAAAGCTGGTTATTTATTTCAAATTGATGCTAGTATTAATGAAAAATCAGTTTCTTATTTTCTACAGAAGATAAATGGTGTAAATAGAGAATATTTAAAAAATCAAAATATTTATTTTGCTATGATACCTGATAAAAATTATTATTTAACTGATGATAGTATTCCAAAACTTGATTATTTGAAACTAGAAAATGAATTGAAAGAAAATTTAGATCATAATATAAAATGGATAGATCTTAAGAATAATTTAAGTTTAGATTCTTATTACTTAACAGATATTCATTGGAAACAAGAAAGTCTTGAGCCAGTTTTAAAATGCTTACAAGAAAATATGAAATTAGATAATACTACCTTTCCAACGAAAGAATATATATATTCTAATTTTTATGGGGCTTTATATAGTAGAGGTAGTTTTCATGTTTCAGTAGATTCTTTAACTTATTTAACGAATAATACTATTCAAAATGCTAATGTTTATAATTATGAAAAGAAAGAAAATCAAGTTGTTTATAATCCTGATTATTTAAAACATATGGATAGTTATGATGTGTTTTTATCTGGAGCAACACCTCTTTTAACTATTACTAATAAAGAGGCTACTACAGATAGAAAATTAATTCTATTTCGTGATTCTTTTGGTAGTAGTATCGCACCATTAATTATTGAAAATTATCAAAAGATTACTATGATTGATTTACGTTATATTGGAAGTAAATATTTAGCTTCTATTAATGATATAGATTTTACTGATAATAGTGATGTTTTATTCTTATATAGTGTACCTATTATTAATAATAGTTTTACTTTGAAATAAATATTGGAGATGATATTATGAAAAAAATTGGTTATGTTTTTATGATTACTATGATATGTTTTTTATTTGTTGGTTGTGGTAAAAATCAAAGTAATATTCAAGAACCACTTAGTGATGTTATGAAGAAATTATATGAAAATATTAGTGAAGATGAAATGCCTTTATTAGAAACTGTAGAGGTTACAAAGGAGAATCAAGAATATTATTTAGGAAATGTTAGTTTTAATTATCAAGAAGCTTTAGCATCTGAACCTGTTATGTCTTCTATTGCTCATTCTGTTGTTTTAATTCGTTTGAAAGATACTAAGAATATAGAAAGTATCAAAAAAGAAATTAAAGAAAAAGTAGATCCTAATAAATGGATATGTGTAGGAGTAGAAGATAAAAATGTTATTGTGGTTAGTAAAGGTAATCTTATATTATTGGTAATGGATGATGAATATGCTACTCAGATTCGTGATAATTTTCTAAATTTATAATTTTTTAATTAGGGTGATAGTTATATGGAAAAGATGAATAGAAATAGAAAAATGATATTAATTATTATGATAATTGTGTTTATTATTTTAATATTATCTACTATTTTAATAGTTATTATTCATTCTAAGAAAATAAAAGGAAATACAAAGATAGATATTCTAGATGTTACTTCATCACCAACTGAATCTCCAACTTCAACATCTACTGTAACTCCAAGTGTTACACCGTCTTATAGTCAAACGCCATCAACAACTCCTAAATCTAATTCTTCTAATTTAACGAATAGAGAATGTTTTCAAATTTTTAAAGATAAACATGCTATGGTAGCAGGAGATTCTATGGCAGAAGGATTAACTGCTTATGAAATATTAGATAGTAGTAATGTTGTTTGGTATCGTGGTAGAAGAATTGATAATATGAAAGAAGATATAGATACAATTATTAGTTATCAACCTAATTACTTATTTTTAAATTATGGCTCTAATGATTTAGAGCTTTGGGAAGGTAATGTTAATTCTTTTATTAAAAGTTATCGTAATACACTTTATTATTTAGAAAAAACATTACCTAATACAAAAATTATTATTAATTCTATTTTACCTGTTAGTGAAAAAGCAGTTAGTAAGACTTCAGCTTATTCTTATCAAGAATTATTTAATACAAAACTAAAAGAGTTGGCAGAAGAATTAGGAATTCCATTTTTAGAAAATAGTGTATATTTAAAAGAAAAAGAAAATCCTTTTTCTCAAGATGGTGTTCATCCTAAAGGTTTTTATTATTCACTTTGGGCTAAGAATATGGCTGAGTATTTAAAAAATTATTAAAAATTTTATAATTTTAAGATTAGTAGAGAGCAAAAAAAAGCTTCTCTTTTTTCGTATTTAAAATTGACTTACACCTATCTGAATGCTAAAATGATATTAGGATAGATATGATTAACAGTATGTTAATACATAAATTCTAAAAAATAGTAAAGACTAAGCTGTAGGAGGTCTATTTACAAATGAAAAATAAGAAGAAACAAATAATTATTACATTAGTAGCTATTATTAGTTTAATAGTAATAACAGTAGGAATAACTTATGCATTTTTTAATTATGCAAAAGAAGGAACAACAGATAATACGATACAAACAGGATCTATTACATTTTTGTATACTGAAGTAAGTGGAGTAGGAAAAGGAATATCTCTAACTGATGCTTACCCA
>ENA-ORKV01001486-ORKV01001486.1-human-gut-metagenome-genome-assembly--contig:-NODE-1486-length-17546-cov-2.537524_pt1 | contig 17546 bp, 16 predicted proteins | sample MGYA00243058_ERZ508805 | MGnify/ENA primary metagenome ERZ508805 (study PRJEB26277, sample SAMN04329770) | human gut metagenome | biome: human-associated habitat | host: Homo sapiens | place: USA... | reverse complement strand
TATTCCATTGGGGAGAAGGGAAAAATAAAGTAAGATCCGCCCGGATGGAGGAAGAAATCAGCCGTCTGAATCTTGAAAAAACAACGGATTTGATGCGTCTGCAAATTACTTCCGCCCGGTTTTCTGTTACAGATGCCCAAAAACGGGTAGAGATGGCCCGGAATGCCCTGTCGCAGGCAAAGGAAAACCTGAAAATCAGCAATGACCAGTATCAGGTGGGTATGGAAAACCTCACTGCCTTGCTGGAAGCACAGGCACAGTGGCAAGAAACCTGGAGCCAGTGGATCGATGCGAAAGCCTTGTTACACCTGAGTGTATCCCAATACCTGAAAGCGATTGGAAAGTTGGACTGAAGATAAATTCGAAGACTACTTATGAAAATTTTGATTTGATTTTTCTTTTTGAATTTATTATCTTTGTTTTATTAATTATAAATTTTATTAAATGAAAAGAAGACTAATGTTATTTGTGTTTCAGTGTTAATTATGGGAATTGGTATTATTGGAAGTAATTGGAGTGTGAATGAGCATACTGCTGACTTTTTAGCTTTTGCTAATATGGAGGCATTAGCTCGTGGGGAATCTGGAAGTGGGATCACTTGTTGGAGGACTGTTTCGATGAATGGGGCTGGTAGGCCTGCTCATTACACTTATTGTGGAAGTTGTGATGCTGTATTGGCCCGGGAGGTTGCTGATAAAGATTATTCTCATTTATTTGTATCTCTATGAGAAATCTGTTTTGTCTGTTTTTGGGTGTGGTGCTGGCCATAGCTTGTACGCATAAAGAGTTTTATTCTTTTACAAATGAGAAGAATTTAGAAATGATATCGGTTAAGATCGACGAGATTCTTTTGGCCGATTTTATGATAAAGAAAGGGAATTATTTGTTCATGATCAGTACCCGATCGGATTCTATGGTTTATTTGTATGCTTTACCTGATTTGCAGTACTGTAAAAGTTTTGGGATAAAAGGAAAAGGTCCCGGTGAGTTTATCTTGCCTATGTTTGTAGAAGCTCCGGGAAATGATGTTTATATATGGGGATATTCCGACGTTAGATTGATTCGTTGTTTTTCAGTAGATTCTAATGCACATATTACTGTAAAGCAAGATTATCATTTGGATAAATACGAAACTTTTAATTTTATGCATTTGATCCGGGATTCTATATGTGTATATAGTTTAATGCCTACACAGCCTTTGGTAAAATTATACGATTTGAAAAATGGGAAAAATATGGGGGAATTGAAAATTGGATCTAAAAATAGGGTAAATTCCTATTTGTCCGATGGAGATGGGGTGATGGCTGCCAATGATTCGGTGATTATTGTCGCTTATCATTATAAAAAGCAGATCGATATTTATGATGTCAGTACTTTGAAACTGAAAAAGCGATTGATCGGGGATTACCGCCCTCAAAAATTAACAGACGATTTTACAGAAAATAAATATCATTATGTAGATATAGTTGCCGGAAAGAAAAGATTCTATGCTCTATACCGGGGATGCAGAAATAAAGATGCCAAAGAAAATAGTGATATTCTGGAGTCTTTCGATTATGATGGAAATCCTGTTATTAAATATAAATTCAATGATTTAAGTCCCGATATTTTTTATGTAGATGATGAAGCTGCTGTTTTATATGGTTATAAGTCCGCATACCCGGACTTAATGCTAAAATATGAATTAGAAGAAAGACTTCCGACTTATCAGGTCGATATTGATGAAAAACAAAGCTTTCGTTCCGTGTGCCGAAACTGACGTTTGGCGATTACTGGTTGGAACTGCCCACGCGCTTCAGTAAAGGGCAGTTGACTTATTTACTATATGGCAAAGAACTGTCTTCCTCAGGCTCTTACCTGAAGCTGTGGGTGAAAAAACGATTAAAAATAAGTTTTGACGGCAAAAAGAAACTGGAGAATTTCGATGTCCTGGGACATGTCAATAAGTTCTGTCGGCTCAAAATTAGCAATTATTTATGAAGGGGGTACTTTAAACCTAACCGGATGTATGGATAGCTGAGTTACCCGCTCGGAATAGTTTTCTGTAAGAAATTGATTTTAAATCTGATTCTAATATAAGAGATCAGGAAACCTTCTTTCATTGAAATTTATGGTTTTCAGCTCCGGTTTAGCATGCCATGCAATGATAACACCGGAGACGAATAGGTACAAAAATCTCCTGCAGAGTTCTGTATTTGAGGAGGATAAATAGAACATCTGCAGGAGATATTTTAATTTGAAATCCGATGTTTTATTTTACGGGAAATTCCGGTATTGCCGGGACTTCTTTCTTTTCGGTTTTCAGTTTTTCCAGGATCACTTCGATGGCTTTGTTCAATTGTTGGTCTTCGCCGTTGAACTCCAGGTAAGGATCGTTTTCCAACAGAATATCCGGATCTACCCCGTGACCTTCGATGATAAAGCCGCTACCGTCAGCTGCAAAAGGAGCATAGGAGGGGGTGACGATAGAACCTCCGTCGACTACCGGAATGGTGCCGCTGTAACCGACTACTCCTCCCCATGTCCGGTGGCCGATGACCGTACCCAGTTTATTGAATTTAAAACGATAGGGGAACAGGTCTCCGTCGGATGCCGAGTATTCGTTTACCAATAACACTTTCGGTCCGAGGAAAGTGCCTACCGGACTTACCGAACCCGAAGTCTGGTTGGTATGCATCGTATAAAAATGAGGGGTACGCATCAGGCGCTCGGTAATCATCGGAGATACATTTCCACCGCCATTGCCCCGATCGTCGATGATCAGGGCTTTTTTACCCAATTGCGGGTAATAATGCTTGACGAATTCGTTCAGCCCGTCGACACCCATGTCCGGAATATGGATGTAACCTACTTCTCCGTTGGTGGCTTCACTCACTTTCCTGATGTTATTTTGTACCCAATTGTAATAATAAAGTTGCGATTCGTCGCTGAGTGGGGTTACTAATACCTGGCGGGCTCCTGCTGTTTCAGGCCGGGTATTCACTGTGAGTTCTACCGTTTTGCCAGCTTTGCCGATCAGTTCGCTAAAGAGATTCTCGGTTTCTTTCAGCGATTTGCCGTTGATGGCCAAAATATAATGACCTTCTTTTACCTCCACGCCGGGCATAGTCAGGGGCGAACGGGTCGCTTCGTTCCAGTTGGCTCCTTCTATGATTTTGGTCACTTTAAAATAACCCGAAGGATCTTTTTTGAAACGGGCGCCTAACAAGCCCATCGGGATTCTTGCGGGTGTCGGATGTTCACCGTTGGCAGAATAAGCATGGCCGACACTCAGTTCTCCGATCATTTCTCCGATGACATAAGTGAGGTCTGTCCGGTGATTGACATGAGGAATCAGGACTTTGTATTTTTCATACACTCCTTGCCAATCTACTCCATGCATATTTTTAGCGTAGAAGAAATCTCGCATTTGCCGCCAACTTTCATTGTAGATTTGCATCCATTCCTGATGATAGTCGATGTATTTTTTCAGGTCCGAAGTAGAAATCGGGTGATTTACACTTACCGGGGCATTAGGGATGTCGATGACCTGAAAAGCCCTGCCTGATTGTGCAATTGCTTTTTCATAACCCGGACCGAAAATGATCCGGCTATTCAGATCTGTTTCCTTCCGGTCTTTCAGGTTATATATACTGGTATTACCATAACGGTTGAAATAAACCTGATTACCGATCATATGCAGATCGTGGTAATTTCCTGCTGAGACTGGTAGTTCGATAATCCGGTTGGCGATATTCGTATAGTCGTATTCATTTTTCGGATGCTCTTTCGTTGCTTCGGATTTCTTGGTCTCCCTGGTGGGCGGTGTTTGTTGGGGAGCTTTCGGATTGTCGTTTTCCGGAGCAAAGGGAATGGTGGCATCTTGGGTAAGAGGCAAAATGTATATTTTATTCATATTGTTGTACACATGGTTCCATTCCGTACTACTGTAGGTCGGGTTGAAGGTACGGGCAGATACGAAAACCAGGTATTTACCGTCTTTACTGAAATTCGGTGAACTGACATTATACCAACCGTCGGTCATTTGATGTTTTTCTTTGCTATTCCGGTCATAAATGATGATGTTATCCATCTCTTTTTCCGGTTGGATGTAGGTGATATACCGGCTATCTTGTGACCAGTTGAACGAGTTGATCGGTCCGACACCGGAACTGGCGATAACTTCGGTTTTCCCATCGCTTACCTGAGTCAGATTAAGGGTATTCTTTTTTTCACTCCAAAGAATGGAGCGGGAATCGGGAGCCCATTTCAGATCGAAGATATAGGTTTTCAAATCTTTCGTCAGCATTTTTTCTTCTCCGGTAAAAGCAACTCTCAGCCAGCTATTGAATTATACGTTTTTGTCCGAGATATAGGCGATCCATTTTCCATCCGGCGACCATTGCGGATTGCGGTCGTTGGCATTTGAGGAATTGGTCAGATTATAGGTAATACCGGATTTTGCCGGTAGGGTGAAAATATCTCCCCGGGCGGCGACGACAACCCGTTCTCCGTTGGGGGCAACGTCCATTCTGCTGATTTGTCCGCTGACATCCTTCCATTCCGGTCGCGCCCAATTTTGGTCGTTATCGATCTCGACAGGAATCGGGGAAGCCTTTTCGGTCCGGGTGTCGAATTTATAGAGGATACCGCCTTGTTCATATACGATCTGATCTCCTCCCAGGGCTGGGAATTTGATGTCGTAGTCTTTGTTGAAGGTTAATTGGCGGGTAGTCTTATCCGATAAGTTATAAACATAGAGATTCATGATGTCGTCCCGGTCGGAAATGAAGTATATTTTATTCCTGTCTGCGGACCACATGGGAATGATATCCTGGCGGATTTCGTCTGTTATTTTCTGTGATTGGTGTGTGTCGAAATCATAAATCCGAATGTCGTCGGCCATACCTCCCTGATATCTTTTCCAGGTACGGAATTCTCTGAATACATAATTGTAAGCCAGTTTTTTCCCATCCGGGGAATAAGATGCGAAGCCTCCGTTTTTGAGGGGGATTTCGACAGCTTCTCCTCCCTCGGCGGGAACAGTCATTAATTGTCCGGTAAAGTCGTTGAAAGTGAATTGCCGGGTGCGGAACAGGATATGTTTGCTGTCCGGGGTCCAGCCGATGACGATGTTGTTAGGGCCCATCCGGTCGCCTAAATCATCCCGGTTCAGGGTTGCGGTATAGGTCAGACGCCGGGGAATACCACCTGCCGAAGGGATCACAAATACTTCTGTATTTCCGTCGTATTGCCCGGTGAATGCAATGTATTTTCCATCCGGTGAAATACGTGGAAACATTTCGTATCCGATATCCGAAGTTAATTTGCGGGCTGTTCCTCCTTGATCGCTTACCGTGTATAAATCGCCGGCATACGAAAAAACGATCTGTTTACCGTTGATATGGGGAAAGCGGATTAAACGTGCTTCTTCTGCTTTGCCGATCGATACGATCAGAAAACAAATGAATGTGAATATAAAAGTTCTCATGTGTGATGAATTATAGGTTTGAACACAAAGATAACAATGAATATTTAATATAAAGAAATAAAAACTGCAGAGTCATAATAAATAATTACAAAGAGAAAAAAAAGCTTGGTGAGAATATCCCTGTAATTTTATGCTCTGCAGAAAACGAAAGGTTCGTTTTTTGGTCGGTTTACGACTTGGGAGGGTCAACCGACAAATCCTATGATTATGATCGTTCGATAACTAAATTTTTGTTGTATCCGTAGAATGGTTTGTAACCTGACAAAGGTAAGGTGAAATCTATTTTTTTTTGAATATCGGTTTCGGACATTGTGGTGGACAAATAGAGAAATAATGTTTAGTTAAATAATTGATAAATATGTGTTTGATGTTTTTGAAATGGGTGGACACTCCATTTCAATTTGCTTTTGTCTACCCAATTTTAATCTTTTTATCGGTTAGAAAATCCAGTTTATAAATTTTTCAGAAACTCATCCAGATCGATTTCTTTTTGAAGTTTCGTCGAGATTTTATGCGCCAGTCGGTTTTTTCTCTTTCGCAGGGCTTCGGGGCTTGCGTGGAAAATGGTGGTCATGTCTGTCATCCTCCACTGGTGGTGAATCATACTGGCTAATAATAATTCGTCTGTATTACATTCGGGAAACATGCGTTGAAACCGGATACTGAAGTTACCGTCAAAATTCGTCAACCGGTAGATTAGTCGCCCGGAAGAATTTGCTTTTTGCTGGATTAAAGCTTCGTAAAGTCTTTTGTAACTTTCCGAAGATAAATGATGGAGGCTTTTTTCCCGATTTAGCAGGCGTTCCAGTTCATCATAGGCAATATGATTTTCGGTGATGAATTCTTTTGTCATCATAAAACTCCATTCCCGGTGTTTGATTGTTTCGGATAATTTTTCATACTGGACTTTCAATTTCCGGTGGCGGAAGTAAAGGAAAAGAGAGATAAGGGAAAAAGTAAATAGGCAAATGATGATGAGTAACAGGATTTGCGAGTAGTTTATCATCGGGGTATGGGAGATGCCGGATGAATTCCGGACTGAAAGGAGGGTGTCTTTCAATCGGAGGGTTTCGTCTTTCCAATAAAGGGCTTCGGCATAATTTCCATGTTGTATTCCGATATTGGCTTGGGTTTGACAATAGCTGATGAGACGGCAGATCGAATCCTGAGTTACCGGTGTAGATCGCTTGTCTAGCCATGAAGACGGGTTAGGGGTGTGGGTTGCACATGAAATTATCAGTGTCAGTATAAAAGTGAGAAAGATAGGTTTGCTCATGCGACTCCGTATTTTGTTTGCAAACATATACTATCTTTAACGGATTATCAATGTTTTTCCGGTTCACTTTTTTAAAGACAATAATTTTTAAGCAAAATACACAACTTTCTAGGTTAACTATTTTTCTTTTATGATTCTGCTTCCTGAATGATTATGTGAATTTTCGATTTGTGGATTCCCTTTTATAACCAAGCGGGAATGCCCGTATAAATCATAGGTCAACCGTTGGTTTACTTGTATCTCGGCTTTGGCTCCGATGGATAATTGGATGTCCGCATTTTGAGTTTCCAATTCCCGGGCTTCCAGACGGGCTGCTGTTTTCAAAATGGCTTGTAAGTTTTGGGCTTCTCCTTTGATCTCCAGGATTCCGGAGGTGCGTGCCTCTGCCTGAATATCTTCGGCTTTTAGTCTGATCCGGATCTGGCCTCCGGTTGTTGCTTCCAGACGGATTGTCCGGAGGTTCCAGATTTGAGGCCAGGCATCTATTCTGGAATGGTTGGAGGCTTTCAGACTCCCGAGGGTCGGCATACTGATCAATACATTCATCGAAGCGTATTTGACGATATTTACGCTGTCCGGAATATAAATTTTTAATACCTTGTTTTTGACCGTAGTTTTAATATAAGAAAACAGGTTATCGTCAGCCTCTACGGTGATCGGTTCCATTTCTCCCCGGACGATAGCGACATCGATTCCCCGGGAAATTTCGATACTGGTGAAATCTGCTGTTTCACGCTGTTGTGTCAGGACATATCCCGAACCTTTTACATTTTTCTGCCCCCAGACAGTCAGATAGAAAACTAAAAGTAATAATCCCGGTCGTTTATAAATTTTCATAGCGTTGAATTTTTCTCTGTTTAACGCTTTTATCCGGATCCGGGTTCGGTGAGAATAAAAAAACTGCCGTTGCCGGCAGTCTCTCAAGTTTGTGGTATAGATAGTAGTAATTGGTTATAAGTTTATCCGGCATTGATAAATTTCTTCACCAGTGCCTGAATATTTTCAGGATGGTTACTGATGTCTTGCCGTAAGGTTTTATCGTGATATGAATTTAGTTTGTCGATCATTCCATCGATTAAGCTGGCACTGAAAACGCCCTGAGCTTCATATATGGCTCTTTGGTTAGCGAGGCATTCGGCCGATTCTGCACAAGAAGTCGGTAGATGGCTCAATCGTTCTGCTATATGCTTATGGGCATCGTCGAAAATGTTGACATTGACATACCGTTCCTCTGCATATGGGAGGGCATCGGGCATTTCGAAACCATGCCGTGCGGCTACTGCAAGTCCGGCTAATAACAAATACACATCGGCCGATCCGTCCGGACAACGAAATTCTATGGTTTGTTTAGTACTCAGGTCTGCATGGCCTGCTTGCTCGAGAGGATTGGCATCGGTGATCATTTCATTGGCTCCCTGTGTCCAACCCAGAGGTACACGTACCAGCACCGAACGGTTACGGTCGCCCCAGCAGATATTGGTCGGAGCTTCCTGATGCGGTACCAGACGAAAATAAGATGTCGGATTTGTATTACCGAAAGCTGTCAAAGAAGGAGCTATTTCCAATATACCGGCAATAGCTTTTTTGGCCGCTTCCGTAAGTTGACCGTTTTCGATATACATGTTTTTTCCTTCTTTCATCAGACGGGTATGGATATGTAATCCGCTTCCGGCTTTTCCTGTCGTGATCTTGGGTGCGAAGGTCAGGTCTACCCCATATTGATAAGCAAGTGTCCGGAGTATCCATTTGGCGATAACCAACTGGTCGGCAGCTTCTTCTATATCGACCGGCAAAAATTCGATCTCATTCTGTTCGTATTGCAAGTTACCGATCGTGAAATTCCCGACTTCAGAATGGCCGTATTTGATTTGTCCTCCCGCTTGTGCGATGGCACGCATTGCTTCCTTTCGGAGATTGGCCCATTTGCAGAAAGGCATAGATTCATGGTATCCTCGCTGATCCGGTGTCTCGAATAAGTCTTCTTTCTCGCTGATGACATAATATTCCAGTTCCCCCATAGCCTGAAATTCCATACCGGTAACTTTCTTAAACTCTTCGTGTGCCTTGCGAAGGGTATACTCCGGAGCGCTCTCCAAAGGTTTACCGTCTTTCGTATAGTAACTGCAAAGAATGTCTAGTGCAGGAATATCACTGAAAGGGTTCAAAAAGGCAGTCCGGTAACGGGGTATCACGTATAAATCGCTTGAACCGGCCTGTATATAAGGAAATAAACTGGATCCATCCACCCGTTCACCATAGGTCAGAATGCTATCCAGGTGTTCCAGGCTGTTAATAATGAAGTTCAGTGTTTTCAATCGTCCGTCTGCTCCGGCATAACGAAAATTGATCATTTCAATATCGTTTTTCGTCACATATCGAATAATATCCGCTTTGGTGAACTCTTTTTGAGGCTTATTCAAGAATTTCACCAGTGGATTGGGATTAAGTATCGTATTTCCTTCCATAAATCCTTTGTTAACAGTTACGGAGCAAAACTATGAAAATTTTTCTAAATCGAGAACGTTTGCGTAACAAATTATAAGTTAAAATTCTTTTATTTTTAGGTATTGTTAGTTTTTGTCGCTCTTCTTCTCGGCAAATGACGGGAAAAAAAAGAAGGTATAAATCTGATTTGTGGATAATTATGCATTTATTTTAAATAATAATTCGATTATATTCAAGTGTTTTTCCGGGATGGTGATGAAATAATTGAATAAATATTTGTTTATAATAAATATTTATGCATATCTTTGTCCTGTTGTTTGAATGAAGAGGTTCGTTCAGGCACAATTTAGAAATATCAATATAAATCATTAAAATTTTCAGGTGAGATGAAAATAGATGTTATGGTTGCTTCGGTCGGGCATTTGAAGTATGTAAAAGTAATAAACGATACCATTGATGAGGCTGCAAAAGCCCGGGGGACGGGTATTGCACGAAGAACCGACGAATACATCGCCGATAAAATCAATCAGGGAAAAGCGATTATTGCTCTAAACCGGGAAGAGTTTGTAGGATTTTGTTATATCGAATCCTGGGGACATGAAAAGTTTGTGGCTAATTCAGGATTGATTGTAAAGCCGTCTTACCGGGGAATGGGAGTCGCTAAGCGGATCAAAAAAGCTGCTTTCGATTTGTCCAGAAAAAAGTTCCCCCATGCAAAATTATTCGGTTTGACGACCGGTGAACAAGTGATGCGTATCAATACCGAATTGGGATATGTACCGGTGACCTTTGCTAAACTGACGGACGACGAACAGTTTTGGGCGGGATGTAAATCCTGTGTCAATTATGATATCCTGCTCCGGACGAATATGACGAAATGCTTGTGTACCGGTATGGTGTACGATCCCGAAGTTGCTGCAAAAAGAGAAGCGGATAAAAAGCTGGAAGAGAAAAAACAAAGCAACAGGATTGTAAAATTGTTGAAAAAAGTGATTTAATAGTCAGGATAAAACCATGAAAGAAAAAGTAGTACTGGCCTATAGCGGAGGATTGGATACCTCTTATTGTGTAAAATACCTGAGTGAAGAATTGGGCCTGGAAGTATATACCGCTTTGGCAAATACCGGAGGATTTACCGAAGCCGAGCTGAAAACTGTCGAAAAAAAAGCTTATGCATTGGGGGCGAAGGAACATGTTAACCTGGATGTGACAGAGGATTATTATGAGAAGTGTATCCGTTATATGGTGTTCGGTAATGTTTTGCGGAATAAAACCTACCCTGTATCGGTGAGCTCCGAACGGACTTTCCAGGGGAGTACAGGAGCAGGAAACGATCAAGTGCGTTTCGATTTGTGTTTTGCTGTTTTTGCCCCGGAGATGAAAGTAATTACTCCTACACGCGATCTGAGACTTTCCCGGGAAACGGAGATCGGGTACCTGAAAGCCCATGGTGTCCATTCCGATTGGAAGAAAATGGAATATTCGGTAAACAAAGGTATATGGGGAACTTCTGTCGGGGGAAAAGAAACTTTACATTCCAATACGAATTTACCGGATAAGGCTTATCCTTCTCCTCTCGTGAAAGAAGGTTGTGAATCACTTGAGCTGGAATTCGGGCAGGGAGAGATCGTAGGAGTAAACGGGGAGAAAATTTCCCGGATCGCTGCCATTCGTAAAATAGAAGAGATCGGTGCCGCCTGGGCGATCGGTAGGGATACCCATGTGGGAGATACCCTGGTCGGGATTAAAGGACGGGTAGGGTTTGAGGCTGCTGCTCCGATGCTGATCATTAAAGCACACGAATTGCTCGAAAAACATACACTGACGAAATGGCAACAATATTGGAAAGAACAACTGGGTAATTGGTACGGGATGTTCCTCCACGAAGCGATGTACTCAGAGCCTGTGATGAGGGATATTGAAAGATTTTTAGAAAATAGTCAGCAAAAAGTAAGCGGCAAAGTATTCATTCGCCTTCGGCCTTATCATTTCGATCTGATCGGTATCGAGTCGGAATATGATCTCATGAATTCGGGATTTGCCGAGTATGGTGAAATGAATAAGGCCTGGACAGCAGACGATGTGAAAGGCTTTACTAAAATATTGTCGATGCCTTTGCGGATATACAATGTAGTAAATGGATTATAACCCTGAAAATAAATTGCAATGAGAATAGGAATTGCCGGAGCTGCCGGTTATACAGCGGGGGAATTGATCCGGATACTGATCGGCCACCCCGGAGCAGAACTCAGATATATTCAGAGTGAATCCCACCAGGGATTGCCGGTATATAAAGTACATCAAGATTTGTTGTATTCCCGGCTTGTTTTCTCGGATATCGATTTTTCAGATATTGACGTACTCTTTCTCTGTATGGGACATGGGGTGTCGGGAAAATTTCTGAATGTTCATCCGATCCCTGCAAATGTGAAGATTATCGACCTTGGGAATGATTTTCGTTTGGAAAAGGAGTCCAACGGTTTTATTTATGGCCTGCCTGAGTTGTCCCGTGAAGAGATTAGAAAGGGGCGATATGTAGCTAACCCGGGATGTTTCGCTACAGCCATCGAGCTGGGACTTATTCCGTTGGCTTCGATCGGGCGCTTACCGGAAGAGATTACTGTTGTGGGGATTACCGGATCGACCGGTGCCGGCCAAAAGCCGACAGCAGATACTCATTTCAGTAATCGTTGTAATAATCTCTCCAATTATAAGGTTTTCACCCACCAGCATTTGGATGAAATCCGGGAGACTTTGGTGAGAGCAGGAGCAAAAGGCTTCCCCGATTTGGCTTTTGTACCGGTGAGGGGGTGCCATACCCGGGGGATACTGGTCAATACGGTGATTCGTACGGATATTACGATCGAAAGCATTACAGCCCTTTATAAAGCTTATTATAATACACATCCTTTTGTATATGTCTCTGACGAACCGTTGTATCTGAAACAAGTAGTGAATACGAACTACTGCTATATTCATATCTCTAAGCAAGGCGAACAAATGCTGATCACTTCAGTGATCGACAACCTGCTGAAGGGGGCTTCCGGCCAGGCAGTTCAAAATATGAACTTGCTTTTTGGCCTGGAAGAAACAACCGGTCTCCGTCTGAAGGCCAACTATTTTTGACTGAAAGCCTGGAAGCGATGTTTCTTTCAGCTTTTTACCTTTACCTTTTTTATTATGGGATTATTCGAAGTTTATAGTTTATTGGATTTGGAACCGGTAAAAGCCAAAGGAGCTTACCTCTGGGATAAAAATGGGGATAAATATCTTGATTTTTATGGAGGACATGCCGTGATTTCCATCGGTCACAGCCATCCGGTATATGTGGAGAAAATGACTCGCCAGCTGAATCGGATCGGTTTTTATTCGAATGCGGTGAGGAATCCTTTACAGGATGAATTGGCTTTGCTATTGGGAAAAGTTTCCGGTTATCCGGAATACAACTTATTCCTTTGCAATAGTGGAGCCGAAGCGAACGAAAATGCGTTGAAGCTGGCCTCTTTCATTACAGACCGGTCCAAAATACTGGCTATGAGAGCTGCGTTTCACGGTAGGACGAGTGTGGCGGTGGCGGTGACGGATAATCCGGCCATTCAAGCACCCTTGAACCGATGTCATGAGGTGACTTTTATTGGATTGAACGATCGGAAGGCATTGGAAAGCGAGCTGGAGACTGGTGCTTATGCTGCTGTGATTGTCGAAGGTATACAGGGAGTCGGTGGTATACAAATGCCTGATACCGGTTTCTTGCAGTCGATGCGCGAACTTTGCACCTCTACAGGTACTCTGATGATTGTAGACGAAGTACAATCCGGATATGGGCGTACAGGTAAATTCTTCGCTCATCAGCATGCCGGTGTTTTACCGGATATCATCACGATGGCTAAAGGGATGGGCAACGGCTTTCCGATAGGTGGTTTGTTGATTTCGCCTAAGATTAAAGCCCGTAAAGGAATGCTCGGGACTACTTTCGGCGGAAATCATCTGGCTTGTGCCGCTGCTCTGGCAGTATTGGAGGTTATACAACAAGAATATTTGGTCAATAATGCTGCAGGCTTGGGGAAATATCTGATTCAGGAATTGAAGAATATGCCGGGGGTGAAGGAAGTACGGGGAAAAGGCTTGATGATAGGAGTAGACGTGAAAATTTCACAGGAAGAGGTCCGGAAGAGATTGATCTCCGAACACCGGATAATGACAGGATATAGTGGAAATTATACCCTTCGTTTACTTCCGCCTTTGATCATTACCCGGAAAGAAGTGGATGAATTTTTGAAGGCTTTCCGGCAAACGATGGACAATGGGATGGCTCGGTTACAGGAGAAGGTCGGCGAGACCTGTAGTCGCTGATCGGTACCTGGCAGCCTGGTGTCTTCGGGGTACGGATCACTTTATAAACTTAATAAATTCTTTATGATCAGAATAATAAAAATCGGTGGTAAACTGATCGAGAACGATGCTGTATTGAACGGTTTGTGTGATGAATTATCCGCCTGCTACCGGGATAGTGTATTGGTACATGGAGGGGGAAGTATGGCCGGACAATTGTCTGCGCGTTTGGGGATCAGGACCCGTATGATCGATGGCCGGCGGATTACCGGCCGGGAAACCCTGGAGGTTGCCGTGATGGCCTATGCCGGATGGGCGAATAAAAAACTGGTCGCAGCTTTACAGGTACGGAATGTGAATGCCTGCGGCCTGTCAGGATGTGACCAAAAAGTGATTCTGGCACATAAGCGGGAGGTGAAAGAAATCGATTGGGGATTTGTCGGAGATATCGATCGCGTGGATACCGGGGTTTTGGCCGGTCTGTTGCATCGGCAGGTGATGCCGGTCATTTCTCCGATTACATACGATGGAGCGGGACAACTCTTAAATACCAATGCCGATAGTGTTGCCGGAGCTGTGGCGGTTGCTCTGAGCCGGATCGATGATACCGAATTGATATTTTGTTTCGATAAACCCGGCGTATTGCTGGATGTAAACGATGCGGATTCGGTGATCCCGGTGCTCGATAAAGAAAAGTATGCCGGATATTTGGAACAAGGAGCGATTCATGCAGGGATGATCCCTAAACTCGATAATGCTTTTAAAACTATAAAGGCCGGAGTAAAATCGGTGCGTTTGACGGATCCCTGCCATTTGGACGGGGGAACGGTTTTAAGATAAAAGACGAAATATGGAGACCATAGAACTTTTAAAGAAAATGATTTCTATTCCTTCGTTCAGCGGGAATGAAGAACGGGTAGCCGATTTGATGGTAGCTACGTGGGTAGAACATGGATATTCCGCAGAACGAAGTGGAAATAACGTATGGGTAAAATCCCGGAATTTCGATCCGGTAAAACCGACGATTCTGCTGGATGCTCATTCGGATACCGTTCGGCCGAATGGAAACTGGGAGAAAGATCCGTTTACTGCCGTAGTGGAAGATGGAAAATTATACGGCTTGGGGAGTAACGATACCGGTGGTAGTGTAGTTGCCATGATGGCCGCTTTTCTACAATTGGCAGAAAAGAAACAGGCCTATAATCTGGTTTGTCTCGAGTCGGCAGAGGAGGAGAATACCGGAAAAAATGGCATACAGCGTATTGTCGGCAACTTAGGTAAAATCGATTTGGCCCTGATCGGTGAGCCCACAGGCATGCAGGCAGCTATTGCTGAAAAAGGTTTGATGGTCGTCGATTGTGTCGCGAAAGGAAAATCCGGACATGCGGCAAGAAATGAAGGACTGAATGCTATTTACGAAGCGATATCCGATATCGAATGGTTCAGGTCCTACCGCTTCGGGAAGGAATCTCCTTTATTAGGTAAAGTAAAAATGACTGTGACCGGAATCGAAGCCGGAACCTTACACAATGTTGTACCGGCTGAATGCCGGTTTATGGTAGACATCCGGGTAAATGAATATTATACGAATTCCGATATTTACGAGACGATTCGCAGAAATGTGAAAAGTGAAGTCCGGCCCCGTTCTTTTTCTCTCAACTCTTCGGCTATTCCTATCGATCACCCGATCGTATTGCGGTGTAAGGATTTAGGCTTGAAAACCTACGGATCGCCTACAACTTCCAATCAGGCCGTTATCCCTTATCCGTCGCTGAAGATCGGACCGGGGGACAGTGCCCGTAGCCATACGGCCGATGAATATATCGGATTGGATGAAATAGAGGAAGGAATCATGCTCTTTGTTAAATTGTTGGATGGCTTTTGTTTTTAAGCCTATGTATAATCGGTCGGTTACCCTACTGGTATCCTCCGGAAAATGATCTGGGAGGGAGGCTGACAGGGGATCGTTAAAATTAAAATGATACTCATATGAAACTTTGGGATAAAGGATACGACATCGATCGTTTCACCGAAGAATTTACGATCGGTAAAGATAGAGAGTTGGATGTAATGTTGGCGAAAGCCGATGTATTAGGTAATATGGCTCATTTAAAAATGCTGCATCATATCGGGCTGATTTCCGATGGTGAATTGAAAGATTTGGCGCAAGGCGGGGATAGAGGACATCCATTCGCAAATAGAATGCCTCCTCACCCGAAAGTGTGGGGAAGCCGGTAAAAAGATTCATACAGGGCGTTCCCGTAATGATCAGGTACTGACCGATCTGAAACTGTTTACCCGTACTGCCTTGATCGATGTGCTGCAACAGGTGACCTCCTTGTTTCATTTGCTTATGGAAAAGGCAGAAGCCAACAAAGATATTCTGATGCCGGGGTATACCCATCTGCAAATCGCTATGCCTTCTTCATTCGGCATGTGGTTTAGCGCTTATGCGGAGTCTTTGGCAGACGACCTGTTGATGTTGAAAGCTGCTTACGATATGGTCAATACCAATCCCTTGGGATCGGGAGCCGGTTATGGTTCTTCTGTACCTTTAAACCGGACGATGACGACCCGGTTATTGGGATTCGGCGATCTGGCTTATAATTCAGTTTACGCCCAGATGCAAAGAGGGAAAATGGAGAAAAATGTACTCTTTGCTTTGGCTACTGTTGCGACGACACTGGGGAAACTGGCTGCAGACGTGTGTTTGTTTGCTTGTGGAAATTTTGGTTTTCTCAGACTTCCCGATCGGTTTACCACCGGTTCCAGTATTATGCCTCATAAGAAAAACCCGGATATCTTCGAGTTGATCCGGGCGAAGACCAACCGGATTCAGTCTCTGCCTACACAGATGGCTATGCTTTGTGCGAACCTGACTTCCGGGTATTTCAGGGATATGCAGTTGAGTAAGGAGATATATTTGCCGGCATTTAAAGAACTGACCGATTGTCTGTTTATGACAGAGATGGTGTTGAAAGAAATCGAATTGAATCCGCTGATTCTTCAGGATAAAAAATACAGTTATCTCTTTACGGTTGAAGAAGTAAATGACAGAGTCGCTGCGGGGATTCCTTTTCGCGAAGCTTACCGGATGGTCGCTGAAAAAGTGCAGCTCGGAGAATATAGGGGGGATACTTCCCGGCCTTTACATCATACCCATGAAGGAAGTATCGGCAATCTGTGTTTGCAGCAGATTCGGGAGAAATTTGAACGCCATAGTTCGGAATGGAAGCCGGAGCAGGTGTGGCGGGCAGAAGCAGAATTAATGGAATAGTTCCACACTTTTCCACACTGTTGGGGAATCGATTCCCCATTTTTTGAAATATATCGTTTGGGATAATGATTTGATTTTTAGGCTTTTGTATCCGCTCTGACCATTGCTGTTTTTTGTGGCATATATTTTTCTTGTCTTCTATATAAAACAGAAAAAACTTTAAAAGACAAGGAGCATGAAAAATATAAAGAGAACATTATGGATCGCTATTGTGGTTGGGGCGTTTACATTATCTGCATTTGCCGTAGATCTGGTCCCTACTTCAGAATCCTTACTCCAGAAAGTGGAAAAAAAGAACGAAGTACGGACAGAATTGCCCCAGGCTGTCAAGTCGGCTGTGATTTCAAAATATGTCGCTTACGCTATTGAACAGTTTTCTTTTGAAGAGAATTCGGTCTATAAACTGATTCTGAAAGGCGATCGCAATAAATTGATCGTTTATTACACGGCGGATGGGGAATATCTGAGTCAGGAAACCGTTAAAACCGTACAAATGGTTGCCTTGATATAGTTTCTGATACCTAAAATGTAGGTTTATTCTATTCCGATTCCGGGTTTTGTGCCGTCAGATTGGTTCGCTTGGAACGGTCAGGTTAGGCTTTCCTTCACTGACCGGCGGAACTCGCTTCGCTCAGACACCACCGGTCGGGCGTTCGGAAAACCTAACCTGACCCTCGTTCCTGCTCCAATGGTCTTCCGCCACAAAACCCTGCATCTCACGTTAACACGACCTGGCAAAGGAAGAA
>ENA-ORKV01001467-ORKV01001467.1-human-gut-metagenome-genome-assembly--contig:-NODE-1467-length-17693-cov-4.150488_pt1 | contig 17693 bp, 17 predicted proteins | sample MGYA00243058_ERZ508805 | MGnify/ENA primary metagenome ERZ508805 (study PRJEB26277, sample SAMN04329770) | human gut metagenome | biome: human-associated habitat | host: Homo sapiens | place: USA... | reverse complement strand
TATCTGGCATTGGAAGATGATTATGCAAGGTTGCAAAAGCGGTTATCACAGATGTTTGGAATGGAAGGCAGTGAGAACTTTTATTTTGCTACAAAGTCTAAATCATTAAATGCCGGATTGGAACAGCAGCTTGTGCAGTTTGTAACAAATCATAAAGACGCAAGGCTCATTATTATTGATACGCTTCAGAAAGTCCGGGAAGTCGGTGGAGATAAATTCAGCTACGCCAGTGACTATGAGATTGTGACGAAGCTGAAAGCATTCAGTGACCATTATGGAATTTGCTTTCTGGTGGTGCATCACACAAGAAAAATGGAATCCTCAGACAGTTTTGATATGATTTCCGGCACAAACGGACTGCTGGGAGCTGCGGATGGAGCATTCGTTATGCAGAAAGAAAAAAGGACAGATAACAAGGCAGTGCTGGAGGTGGCAGGTCGTGACCAGCAGGATCAGAAGCTGTGGCTGAATTTTAATCGGGAAAGATGTGTCTGGGAGTTAACTAAGACAGAAACAGAACTCTGGAAAGAACCGGAAGATCCCTTGCTTGAAAAAGTCAAAGAACTTGTAACAGAGATTACGCCAGAGTGGGCAGGAACAGCAACAGAGCTTGTGGAAGTATTGCAGGTGGAAATGCAGCCGAACGCATTATCACGAAAATTAAATGTCAGCCTGGAACGATTGATTCTGGAATATGGAATCCAGTATAAAGCGGAACGAGGACATGATGGAAGAAAGATCAGATTAGCCTTTGTTGGAAAACAAGCGTGACGATATGTGACGGTTGTGACGGTATTTTATATAGCGTGTCGGTAGTGAAAATATCGTCACTATCGTCACGACCGTCACGGAAAGGAGAAACATGGAAAGAAAATCACAGGTGCAGATACCAAAAGATTTATTACTGGCATTGTTCCAGTATCATCTTGCCGGGAATGAGGAATATCTGCTGGAGATAGAAAAAGCATTGATGGAAAAATTAGACAGTATGGTAAAACGTCAGTTATATACAACATTCAAAACAGCACCAACCGAGGAAGAACGGGAAAAGGCAAGACAAGAGTATTTGGATAAGTGTGGAATGCATGAGAACTTTCGTTGGTAAAGATTTTGCCTGATTACCTAATAACAGGAGCGTGGCACGCACCTGTAGATAGCAAACAAGGAGAAAGCCGGTAAGGTGCAGTCGGGAGTTGGCTGGCGAAGTAAGGAGATTTTCAAAAGGGAGCCCTGATTCAGGGCGTCCTTGCAGGAACGATAAATGAAGGGAGAATAATCAAATGAAAGAAGGAAGATTAGGTTACAACAGTTATAACAAGAGATATGGCTTATTATCATCAGACTTATGGATTGGTACGGGATTTCATTGCGGAGAATGTTTGGAAGTTCTAGTTGATGATCAGTGGGTAAAGACACGAATGGAAATGAATCTGGCGAGAGAATGGTATTTGGTTGGAACACCATATTGTGGAGATCTGGAGTATGTACGGGCAAGGATACCGGAATAAAGCAGACAGGAAGAGTAATAGTCGGTTTGTTGTTAGTGAAAAAATAAGCCCGGATACGGGCAGAAAAAGAGGGCAGATACGCCCAAAATGAAAAGCGAAAGCCAAGTTGTGGTAGATGTAAGAAGCATCTCACAAAGCCCTCGGCGTTTGAGAGCGAAATACACCCATCGCACAAATTAAAGATTTGTACTCAGGATATTTCGCCCTGCCGGGAGCTGTTCCGCCGACAGGCGGATAGTTCGTAAACGGATGCCGATGCATCCACTCACAAATGATATGGCAGAATTTATTTTGCCGAAGACAAGGAGGGAGTGCCTATCGGAAGAAATTCATTTATTCAAATGACAAAACTAAGCAATGTAAAAGGCAGGATCACTTATATATCCAGTCATGCAAAACAGGAAAACCTCTATGCAGTTTATGAAACCACAGAACGGAAATTCTGGCGGGAACTTGCAAAATGTAATCAGGAAGAATTTGCAAAAAGTGGAACAGAAGGAAAATGTATTGAGGCAAGAGAACTGATCATTGCTTTGCCAGAGAGTTTTACAGAATATCAGCCGGACAGATTGTTGCAACTTTTTACAAAACATTTTAAACAGAATTATGGAACAGAGTGTATTGCTGCTTTGCACCACAATAAAAGAAAGACCAATTATCACATTCATTTGATATTTGCAGAACGGAAACTACTGGATGAACCAATCATTAAGACTGCCAACAGAAATATGTTTTATGATGAAAATGGAAAACATGTCCGAACCAAGAAAGAAATATTAGGAGAAGATGGAGAAATCCGGGAAGGCTGCCACATCGTAAAGAAGGGCGAGATTTATGAGAAGAAGTTGTTTACAGTTAAAGATGAACGGTTTAAAAGCAATTCCTTCCTTGATGAAGTGAAGCGTTCCTATACTGAACTGATTAATCTTTATGTGAAAGATGAAAACCAGAAGTTGCAGGTATTTCAACGTGGCAGCGTTTATCTTGCAACAAAGAAAATCGGGAAGCGTAATCCCAAAACACTGGAAATCGAAGCGGATAATCGGAAACGCCAGGAATGGAATCGGGCGGTGGATATGGCACTGATTAGCGGCATTCAAGAGCCGCAGATTATGGAAGTGAAACAAAAAAGAATTTCGGAGCCGATCAAGAGTGCAATTTCCCGGAAAGGAAGAAAACCAAACTTATTTGCAAAAGTTGTCGCAATGGCGATTGAGACATTGGAACTGATGATAGAAACTGTACTTGTGAAAAAGTATAAGGAATCATTGGAGCAGAAAGAGCAATTACAGAAAACAGATGCTTCTGATATGGAGTCCGTAATGCCAGAAACAGAACGAACAGAAGTAGAAATAAAAGAGCCAGTGGAAAGACAGCCAGAGCCAAAGCAGCCGGAAATGACAAGGCTAGCATCAAAATATCCGAGATTTTTTAAGATCAACAATGAACTGGAGCAGCAGAATAATGCAATTTACAAGAAAGAGAAACAGCGTGCTACTAAGAAAAAAGAATTGTCTGAGATCAAAGGCTGGTTTAAAGGAAGAAAGAAAAAAGAATTGCAGGAAGAAATCGATGATCTGACAAGCCAGATCCGGAATATGAAAGATTATCTTCCGAAGATTGTACAGAAAGTAGGCTATAGAAGTGTACAGGAATTTCTGAAAGACTTCAAAACAGCAAAGTCCGAGTACAATCAGTATCAGAAGGCAATCGCACAATGGCAACAAGAAACTGGAAAAGAGCCAGAGCCGCAGCCGCATGGTGTCAGGGCAAAGCTGGCAGCAAACAGAAAGAAAATAGAACAGGAACAGAAAAACACACAACGTACCCAAAATCAGAGCAAGGATCGAGGGGCAAGATAGGAGGACAAAATCATGGAGAAACACATTATGGGAGAAAATGGCATCAGCTATACTTTGGGAGAGGATGGTCTGTATTATCCAGACCTGTACCTTCCGGAGGATACGGAGTATCCGATTGGAAAGTATGGAATGTTACGAAAGACGTATTTAAAGGAGCATCGGAAAGGGCTGTATCTGGAGCTGGTACTTGACGGGAAACTGAATGAGCATTTGCACCAGATTGACGAGGAGTGTCATCAGATGATGGATAGGCTGGTGGAGCAGATGAAAGAACAGCAGGGCGTGACGGAAGAACTGAAGATGCAGGATCAGATGGCATGGGTTGGGAGAATGAATAATATCCGGGCTTGTGCGGAGGAGATGATATTGAAAAAAATTGAATGTTAAAAATAGGATTGCGAATAATAAAGATATATCTTTATTATTGAAGATATATATAGTATGATATAAAAAAAAGATTGGAGAATGTATATGTCAGAGCAAACTATTCAAGAGGGATTATATTCAATACCGGTACAACTTGATAAATATATTTGTAGAAGTTTAGGAGCAACTACAATTAAAGATTTAGTAAAAAATAAAGAAGTCACAGGTCTTACAATTAAAGAATGCGACAAAATAAAAGCAAATAGGCCAGATGTATTAATTCTTAATAAAGATAAACAGATTGTAGTTTTTATAGAGATGAAAGAACCAGATAAATTAAAGACGGAAAAGCTTCAGCGATTAGCAAAATACCAAGAATTAGGAGTTGCAAGACAGGTAAAGGCAAAAATATATATGTTGTCGGATGGGGAAACATTTATATGGATTAATCCTATTACAGGTGCTCGTATTACGGATGAAAATGATAAACCAATAACACGAAAGATTAATCCAAAGAACTTGTCACCTGAGCAGAATAAGGAACTTGCTGAGTTTATAGATGATGTATGCTATTGTATAAATGATTCAAACAATAAAATAATGCCAAAGGAGTATATTGATCCAACGCCTTTGGCACAAAAAGTAGCACGTATCTTGCAGAATATGTCATTATCTTCAGCTAAAAATTCGCTATATACATTTGTAGAATTTTTTACTTTTAAATTTTTATCAGATATAAGCGTTTTAAGGGGGATTTATTCATTTGAAGGGATATATTCTGTTTATGCAGAACAGAGTTCAAAAGATGCATTTATTCAATATCTGACTACAGTAAGAAAAAAATTATTAGAGCTTTTTCCATATAATCCAGAAGATGGAACAACAATAATAAATGGAAGAATTTTTCATACAGAGACAGATGATATCGGTAATCCTGTAATACATGAAAGTTCGGCGGATTGTTTTGGTAAGCTACTCGATTGTTTTAAAGAATATGAAGATGAACATGGAAAGTTCTTATATATAAATAAAGATTTCAAATCAAAGCTTTTCGAAACTTTTATGAAAAATAGTACGGATAAAGATGGAATGGGGCAGTTTTTTACACCGCTAAAAGTAGTGCAAGAGATGGTTCGCATGGTTGATGTAAAGGAAGGAATGAGTATATGTGATCCGGCATGCGGAGTTGGTAAATTTTTGCTTGAAGCAGCATCGAAAATTTCTTCACCATTTTATTTTGAAAATGGAAAGTTAAAAGCCAAAATTGAATTAGTAGGTATGGAAAAGAAAATGGAAGATAACACATACGATTTAACAACAATACTTGCGAAATCAAACATGTTAATCTATTATTCGGACTTGTTTAAAAATAATTGTGATTCTATTGAAAAAATACAAGAATTATCAGAACAACTGTTAAATAAAGTGATTACTTCCAGTCATACTACTTTAGGAACTTTAGAAAATTTATATTTAGACAAATATGATTTAATACTTGCTAATCCACCATATTATCAGAGTGCTGCGATTAGTGAGGCGAGCAAGTCGGTTAAAATATATGGAACAGAGACTAAAGCATATACATCTGGAGGAAGAGGAATAGAGGCTCTTTTTACAGAATGGATTGTTAAGTCCATAAAGAAAGGTGGAATAGCGAATATTATATTGCCAGATGGTATCTTTACTAACATAGGAAATAATAAGTTAAAACAATTGATAATAGAAAATTGCTATATAGATAGTATTATTTCATTACCGGTGGGGACATTCTTCAATACTCCCAAAAAGACATTTATTCTTACAATCCATAAACGTACGGAAGAAGAAATGAATAAGATACAGTCATATCCGGTTTATACATATCTTTGTAGTACAATAGGCGAAACTATGGATACTTATAGATTTGATATTGATGAAAATGATCTTCATGATGCGGTTGATTTATATAATTTGTATCGTGGAAATAAAGAAAATAAAATTGCAATATCTGCGGTAAATGATAATCCAAGAGCAAAATTAATTCCGGTAGATAAATTTGGAATCGAGGAGAATTGGAATATTGAACTGTTTTGGTCGGATGAAGAAAAAATAGAATTAGGTATTAAAAAGAAAGATACAATTATGTCATTAGAAGAATTTCACGGATATATATCAGAATTAATTGATGATATAAAAAATTATCAGGAGGCTATAGAATGCCTGAAGTAAGAAAACAATCTTTTTACATTTATGAAATATGTGATGTGGCTAATAGTGATAAAACCATTACGAAAATAAAGGCCAAAAATAATGTGGGAGAATATCCAGTTTATGCAGCAACAATAAACAAGCCATTTGCATATATTAATTTTTATAATAATGAAAAACCATGCTTGGTTGTAATTAATGATGGAGCGGCAGGATGTACATATTTAGTTAATGATAATAAATATACAATAGGAAAACATGCTACGGGGCTAATTCCACATGATGGAATTGATATAAGATATTTGCAGAAAGTAGTAGAACCAATATTTACCAATATTGCTAAAGGATATGGATTAGGAAACTTGCCAAAAGCAGATATATTAAATACTAAAGTTGAAATTCCTGTTAATAAAGACGGAACTTTTAATTTAAATCTGCAGAAAGAGTTAGCAGAAAAATATTCAGTTATAGAGGAACAGAGAAATGTTCTTTTGCAAAAGAGAATGAAATTACAGAATATGTCTGTTATCCTGCCAGAGGATAAGAATATAAAATGGGCTCATCCGTTAGTTACTGATTTATTTTATCCTAAAGGCGGAAATGCTGACTTTACAAAAACATGGGTGTCAAGAAATAAAGGAGAAATACCACTGTACTCAGGTACAACTACTAGTGAATATGCTAGAGTAAATATTGCTGAATACTCAGGAGAATATTTAACATGGTGTATTGATGGATTGGCTGGTTATATTATGTATCATAATGAGAAGTTCAGTATAACGTGCCATAGAGGCATTTTGTTACCAACAGATAAATGTGTAGATATTGATTTGAGATATATAAAATATGTGTTAGAACCTATTTTTAGAAAACGGAAAAAAGGAAGGGAAGGTGATATGGGTAAGAATGAATACACATCACTAAAACCTATAGCAATAAAAAGAATGACAGATACTATACCTATTCCGGTTTCTGAGGATGGAAAATATGATTTTCAAAAACAAAAAGAATTGGCAGATAAATATGAACAAATTGAAGAAATAAAGAGAAGTATCGCTCAAAAGATCTTAACCTTATCTGAAATAATAGTATTGTAGGAGGAAATATCAAAATGGCACGAGAAAAAAAAGATGGACGACATATAAATTTGTATATTGAACGCGAAATAATAGAATCATTAGAAAAATATTGTGAAAGAATGGGACAAACGAAAACAGTTGCTATAGAGAGAGCTTTAAAGCAATATTTATCGGAATATCAAAATAACCAAGAAAAATAATGTATTGAATAATATACTGTGTTTTCTGAAAATAAAGAGAAATACGGTTTATAGTGTTATTAGATTTAAGATAAATGAATGGCATTGAAAATAATTGAAATCTCGCACCATTGGTGCGAGAAATGGAGACCAGAATATGGAAAAGAATGAAATTCGAGGGTATGAACCATTAGTTGAGGAATTAAAACAATTAATACATAAAAAACAATATCATGTGTTAAAAGTAATAAATGCAGAAACTATCAATCTTTACTGGGAAATTGGAGAAGAGATTTATAAACAGCAGCAAGAAAAAGGATGGGGGAAATCTATTGTTCAGGTTTTATCAAGAGAATTACAAAAAGAATTCCCTGGAGCAAAGGGATATTCAGCAGCAAATTTGTGGAGAATGCGGAACTTCTATTTAACATATCGTCATTCAGAAAAACTCGCACCAATGGTGCGAGAAATTAGCTGGAGCAATAATATTATTATTATGGAGAAATGCAAAGACGATTTAGAACGAGAATTTTATATACAGATGGCAAAGCGTTATGGTTGGACAAAACGGGTTTTGACAAATTTTGTTGAGGCAAGGACTTATGAAAAGTATTTGCTAAACCAGACGAATTTTGATTTAACGATTCCAGAGGATAGAAGAATACAGGCGAAATTGGCTGTAAAAGACGAATATACTTTTGATTTTGCGGAATTATCTCCAGAATATTCGGAGCATGAACTGGAATTGCAATTGGTCAATAATATCAGGGATTTTTTGATCGAGATGGGTGGAGATTTTACTTTTATAGGAAATCAATATCACTTAATGGCGGGGAATAGAGATTTATATATAGATCTTTTATTGTTTCATAGACGTTTGAGAAGTTTAGTTGCCATAGAACTAAAAATAGGAGAGTTTGAGGCAGAATATGCAGGAAAAATGCAATTATATTTGACAGCGTTGGATGAACAGATAAAGTTACCGGATGAAAATCCATCTATTGGAATTATTATATGCAAAAGCAAGGACAAGACATATGTAGAGTATGCTTTGAAAAATATTAATATGCCAATTGGTGTAGCTACATATCAGTTGAGAAATACATTGCCTGAAGAGATGAAGGAAATGTTACCAGAACCGGAAGAAATTGTAAAGAGATTAAAAGTATTTGAGAAATTGTAATGATGGATTGATGGGGAACTAAATGAACAATGACGGATTAACGATGGATTAACACAAGTGAGAAGGAGCGAGCATATGGCTTTAGCAAAGTGGTATAAGATAGATTTTCATACGCATACACCGGAAAGTAAATGTTTTCCAGATAAGAAAGTGACACCAAAAGAATGGTTAAAATCGGCTAAAGAATCGGGCATTAATGCAGTTGTAGTAAGTGATCATAATTCTGTTGGATGGATTAGTAAAATAGAGGAGGTGAAATCGGAGTTCGAGGACGAAAATTTTAAGGTATTTTATGGAATTGAACTTTGTGTATCTTCGGATTTTACACATTTTCTCATTATTTTTGATGATAAGATGTCCGTAACAGAAATTGAAGATGCAGTTGTTAGCAATTTGGGATTATTAAGAAAAGACTGGGCTGACACAACGATTAACGTATCTGAAGATAGGTTAAAAACATTATGTACGGAATTAAGGGAAAAAATATTTGTAATTCCTGCTCATTTTGCATCTAATAAAGGGCTTGGAAAAAGTGCAGAAAATGCCATAAAAAAATATCAAGAGTTTCTTTTGTTTTCGGCTGTTGAAGTAAGAAATGAAGAGGATGTTAGGGAATATAATAACAAATTAAAAAATAAGGCTATTAATAAAGCAGTATTAATAACAGGATCAGATAATCCGTCGAATAGAGATGAAGCACAGCATTCAATCGAAGGGTTCGGGAAAATGTTTACATGGATTAAGCTTTCAACATTATCTTTTGAAGGACTTCGCCAAGTATTTATTGATCCGGAACATAGATGCATTAATTGGTTATCACTTCAAAAAATAGGTGTGCAGTTTGATCCTAATGAAACTACTTATAATTACATAAGTGGCATTGCGTTTGAAGGAATCTCTCATATGACAAAAATGAATATGAGATTTTCGCCTAATTTAAATTGTATTGTAGGAGGGAGAGGAACAGGAAAATCTACTATTGTTGATGCAATAAACTATGGCGTATGTAATGAACATGATCTTTCGAAATGTAGATTGTTGGAAAAAACATTAACAAAAGATGCAAAAATTTCAACATATTTTAATTTTGGTAGCAATAAACCATATGTGATAAAAGCCTCAAGAAAAGGAAAACAAATTGTAACGGATGTTGAAGATAATAATGGTAGTGTTGAGAATCCTCCAGAATTTAAGATAGATTTTTATGGACAAAAAGAAATCTTTAATTTAATAGATGAAGATGATAATATTGCAAATCAAACAATGAGTCCATTAGTAAAGATGATTGATGATAAAGTATCGGCTGATATGTATTCATATTCTGATGAAATTGATAGTGCAATATTAAACATGCAAAAATATTCAGATGAATTCAAGAGCAATAGAAAGAAAATTAAGGAATTGCCTACAATAAAAGCGGAAATTGAAAAGGCAGATACTATCTTAAAAAAATTTAAAGCAAGTGGAATAGAAGAATCGAGAAAAGATTTTGAAAATATAGACAATAAGATAAAAAATGTGGAAAAATCGTTTGCTTCAGAATTGAACGCTGTAACTGTAGCTGTTGCTAGCTTCGAGGAACAGAATAGAGGATTGGATAATCAGATGGAAGCACTTGATATATCTGTAGAAAATGCAATTGAACTCGAAGTAATTGAAAAGTTAAAAAGCATCAATCAAAGTCTCATTGAAATTTTAAATCATAAAAAGGAATCTGTTGAAACGTTGAAGAGAGAATATGAAATATCCACTACTTATGAAAAACGTGAGGAAATCCATAGAAAATATTTAAATGCGTTAGATGAAGTGAAAAATACTGGTGGAGAAGATATTAATGCAATTCAGGATCAATTACAAAAAAATAAAAAAAGGTATGACGATTTGATGTCATTACAAAATGAACAAGGTAATATCGAAAAGAAAATTGAAGAGAGTATAGACAATTTTATTGATAAGCGGATTGAACTATCAAAAAAAAGACAGGCTGTAATTGATAACTTGAAGTTGGAAAACATATCAATTAAAGTTATTCCATTAGGTCATTTGGCACGATGGAAGGCAAATTTACAGAAGGAATTTGGAAAAGAAGGAACATTTGATAATGATTTTCAAAATTTGGCTGATAAAGTACTATCTAAAGATAATAGCTGGGAACAGTATAGAGCATTTTTGAAGTTCATGTTGATTACAGATTCTGGAAATATTGAAAAGTTTTTGAATTGTTCTACAGATACAAGATTTGCTAAGCTTTGGACAGATAAATATAATAATGACACATTGAGTTCAATGATAAAAGTTCTTCCAGAGGACAAATTGCAAATTAAAATTATTGATGAAAATGGTGAAATTGATATTAATGAAGGATCGCCAGGACAAAAGAGTGCAGCGATTCTTGCCTTCATATTAAATAGTGGTGAGAATCCATTGATTATTGATCAGCCAGAAGATGACCTTGATAATAGTCTTATCTATTCGCTTGTTGTAAAATCTATAAGAAAGATGAAAAGTAAACGTCAAATTATTATCGTTACGCATAATCCCAATATTCCGGTATTGGGTGACGCAGAGGGGATTATTGTTTTAGAACGTAATAATCAGGGAAAAGTTACTTTCAGAAAAGGGAAAAAGGCAGGCTGCATTGAGGAAAAGCTTATTAGAGAGGGAATTTGCGAAATTATGGAAGGTGGAGAAGATGCTTTTCGTAAAAGAGAACGGAAATATCAATATAATTAAAAAATAAATGGTATGGAACTTGCAGAAGATAAGGATGAAGGTGGATTTGTGGTTTTTATCAGATCTGCCAGGCTGTATTACCTGGGCGAGAGCATAGAGAGTGCAGCAGTAAATGCATTAGATGCGAAAAAGGCATGGCTTGAAGCATATTATCAAAATAATGATTGCGAAGTAATCTTAACGTAGTTATAATGAAATGGCAACAAATTGGCAACAGAAAATCAGCGAGCCAAAATAATATATGTAACAGAGATAAAATAACGGCAGAAAAGAAATAAAAACTAAACAAATATGTTTAAAACCATCATCGGACTTGCCGAATTCGAATAATGAGCAAAATCCCAGAAATCCTTTATTTACAAGGGTTTCTGGGATTTTCTTTTTTCTCGTGATGCTACGGTGATGTTAATGGGTAGAAAGTGTCTTATTTTTTGGAAATTTTTGTTATTATATGAAGCTGTACGTTTCATACGTTTTTGTCCTCTGCATTATCATTTGTGGCTCTTACTTCATTGAGAGCGTCAGCAAGCTTCCTGTCTTTTCCCGGATACAAATGAGCATAAACTTTCCAGGTTGTCTCCGGTGATTCATGTCCAAGCCGGTCCGAAATCTCCTTGATGGAAAATTTCATATCGATCAGCATACTTGCATGGGAGTGCCGAAGATCATGGATCCTGATTTCCGGAAGACCAGATCTGGCAGTTGCACGTTTAAATTCTGACCGCATGCCGGATTTCTGGAAGTAGAAGATACGTTCATCAGGTTCAATGGCCATACTTGCAACATAGTCCAGAAGCTCTTTGTACAGTGACTGGGGAATGTTCTCGACTCGTTTGCTCTTTTCGGTTTTGGGTGTCTGGAAGTATTGCTCGCCTTTTATAACCACAAAGTTCTTGTTAATTGATATGGAGCAGTCCGGCAGGATATCCGCCGGAGTAATAGCCAGAACTTCTGCAGATTGGAGCCCTCCATAGAACATGAGGCTGAACGCCATCCGGTACGCACTTTTCTTTTCAAAGGTAAGGAAGTAGTCAAATTGCTCTCTGGTCCAGATGTTCATTTCATCTGCACTGCTTTTCCCGATCGCACCAGCTGCAAGGCATGGATTGCTTCGGAGTTTGTAATATTTGACGGCATAATTCATGATAGCAGACATCTGGTTATTGATGGTCTTCAGATACGTCTGAGAATAAGGATTTCCTTTTTCATCCCTGTAATTAATCATGGCATCTTGCCACCGATGGATCACGATCGGAGTAATGTCACCGATCTTCATATCTTTAAAGAATGGCAGCAGTTTCATATCTATCAGATACTGCTTGTTTTCCAAAGTGGTCAGCTTCAGCCGGGAGCTGCAGTCTGACATATAATTCTTGATCAGAGCAGAAAACAGGATATCTGGATCCTTGGCTCCCTGTGCCAGAAAGTCACGGTCCCATTCTATAGCCTCTTTTTTGGTAGAAAAACCCCTTTTGCATTTGTGCTGACGCTTACCAAGCCAATCATCATAGTAGAAGTTGGCGTACCATTTTGTCTTTCCATCTTTGGTAAAATACTTATAAGCCGGCATCTGAATCCTCCATTGGACATATGTGCCATTCCTGTTTTGTGAAATGGCTTATTGCTCACAACATACCCGTACCAGACTTGGATAAGGAATGTAATCAGATGATGGACAGATTAGTGGAGCAGATGAAAGAAAAGCAAGGCGTGACGGAAGAATTGAAGATGCAGGATCAGATGGCATGGGTTGGGAGAATGAATAATATCCGGGCTTGTGTGGAGGAGATTGTATTGAATAAAATAGTATATAGATAAATGGAAAAGGTGGTTATAGTTGCCACCTTTTTTAACTGTAGTCGGAGCATGTTTGTGAAAATAGGATGGAGCAATTCTCTCAATTATGATAAAATTTGAATAGAACTATGTCTGTGTTGGATATAATTCTTGAGCTTATAAAGAATGTGAAGATTGGAATTATGAGGAATATGGAAAAGAAAAAAATGACGCAAGAAGACATTATGAAATTATTAGACTCTTGTTATGAAAAATGTTTAAATGGAATACCGATGGTCAGTCCTGGTGTTGAAGATATGGCAAATGATTATTTGTCAAAGCACGAGACAAAGGAAAAAGCTTGTAGGGATATGCTGAAGAATCAAATTGCTAAATGTACAACATCTGGAGTTGTAACAGGACTTGGTGGCTTTATAACAATGCCAGTTGCGATACCAGCGAATATTGGAAGTGTAATTTATGTACAAATGCGGATGATAGCATGTACAGCATATATGGCTGATTATGATTTGAATAGTGATCAGACACAAACCTTTGTATATGCTTGTCTTGCAGGAGTGGCAGTGAATAGTTTATTAAAACAGGCAGGAATCAAATTTGGCGTAAAATTTGCAAATAATGTTATAAAAAAGATACCAGGAAAGGTCCTGACAAAGATTAATCAGAAGGTTGGATTCAGATTTATTACAAAATTTGGTTCAAAAGGTATTGTAAATCTTGGAAAGATGTTACCAGGAGTAGGTGCTATTGTAGGTGGCGGACTGGACTTAGTGGAAACGAAGGTTATCGCAGATCGTGCTTATAAATGGTTTATGACAGGAGATTTTTCTGTCAAAGGTGAGAGTAACGACGATGTTATAGATATAGATATAGATGATAATGATTATAATACAGCGGAAATAAAAGAACAGAACATAAGTTTGAAAGAACGTTGAAAAAGGTTCTGGGCTATAGTATAATAGCAAGAAATAGAAGGATTGCAGGTAGGTGGAATATGCTAGAAAAAATTGTAGAACTTACAAACGAATATATAGAGAGTATGCCGAAAAAAGAACGTAAAAAATACGGACAGTTTTTTACCAGCATGGAAACTGCCCGTTTTATGGCGGGATTATATAAGTTAGATAAGAAAACAGGTAAAGTAAGTGTGCTTGATGCAGGGGCTGGTTCAGGTATATTATCATGTGCTTTTATTGAGCGAATGGAAACAATAGATTCTATTCAGGAGATTGAGCTTACCTGCTATGAGAACGATGAAAATGTATTGCCATTGTTGAAACGTAATCTGGAATATTGCAAAGAGGAGACAAAGAAAAAACTTATAGTTAATATCGTTGAAGATAATTATATTCTGAGTCAGTATCTGGATTTTAATCATATGTTGGGAGGAAATGCGGAGCCTAAGAAATATGATTTTGTGATTGGAAATCCGCCATATATGAAAATTCCGAAAGATGCGCCAGAAGCAACAGCGATGCCAGAGGTATGTTATGGTGCACCGAATTTATATTTCATTTTTGCGTCTATGGGATTATTTAATTTATGTGAAAGTGGAGAGCTGGTTTACATCATTCCGAGGTCATGGACATCAGGGGCGTATTTTAAACGTTTCCGGGAATATTTTCTGACAGAAGGGAAATTGGAACATATTCACCTTTTTGTCAGCAGAAATAAGGTTTTCGACAAAGAAAGTGTGTTACAGGAAACAATTATTATTAAAGTAAAAAAGACAAGTGAAAAGCCAGAAACAGTTACGATTACATCATCGAAATCAAATAGTGATTTTGGAGAGTTGATATCATTGACGGTTCCGTATGATCTGGTTGTAGCAGGATCAGACTATTATGTTTATCTTGTAACAGATGAAAATGAAGTGGAAGTATTAAAGAAGCTACATAAGTTTGATAAGACGCTTCCAGCAATAGGCGTAAAAATGAAAACCGGATTGACCGTAGATTTCCGAAATCGTGAAATACTTCGAGATGAGGAAGAAGAAGGAGCAATTCCTTTATTTTATTCGCAGCATATAAAACAGGGAAAAGTAGAATTCCCTATACAGAAAGAGCATGAGTATGTGGTGACAGAACAAAAGGGATTAATGCAAGATAACAAAAATTATCTATTTGTAAAGCGATTTACGGCAAAGGAAGAACCTCGAAGATTACAGTGCGGAGTATATTTAGCCAAAAGATTTCCGCAGTACCAAAAGATAAGTACACAAAATAAAATTAATTTTGTGGACGGTGTATTAACGGAAATGTCAGAATGTCTGGTGTATGGGTTGTATGTATTATTTAATTCTACACTTTATGACGAATATTATCGTATTTTGAATGGGTCTACACAGGTTAATTCAACAGAGATTAATGCAATGCCTGTGCCGGATTTAGAGGATATTCAGGAAATGGGCAGAAAAGTGCTTAAAAGCAAGGATTATTCAGAGGCAAATTGCAATTTGATATTGGAGGGATACTGTGGATAAGAAAATAGAAGAAGCAAGAGAATTTCTGCAAACAATTGGTATGCCCAAAGCACAGCAAGCGGATATATGCTGCTATGTTATTTTGGCAATGGCAGGCATAAAATCGGATATGTCATGGAGTGAAGCAACAAATGAATGGATTCGTATTCATGATATTATTCAGTTTGTTAACACATTTTACGGTATGAGCTATGCAGAAAACAGCCGAGAAACGTTTAGAAAGCAGGCTCTGCACAGATTCAGGACAGCTGCTTTGATAGAGGATAATGGAAAAGCAACCAACAGTCCGAACTATCGCTACAGATTGACGGAAGAAACAGTCAAAATACTGAGAACGATGGAAACACCAGCATGGAAGGAATCTATAAAACGTTTCCTTTGTTACCATGAAAAGTTAATTGATTTGTACGCTTCTAAAAAGAAGATGACAATGATGCCGGTAAATATAAATGGCGAAAGCTTTAAATTTTCAGCAGGTAAGCATAATGAGCTGCAAAAAGCCATTATCGAGGAATTTGCACCGAGATTTGCATCAAATTCGGAGTGCTTGTACGTTGGCGATACAATAGAAAAAGATTTGGTAAAGAATGTAGAAAAATTAAAAGAACTGGGATTTGAAATTACGTTACATGATAAAATGCCTGATGTTGTATTGTATCGGGCAGATAAGAATTGGATTTATTTTGTGGAATCTGTAACATCGGTCGGTCCGATGGATCCGAAACGAATATTGGAAATTACAGAGATGACAAAAGATGTAACAGCAGGAAAGATATTTGTAACAGCATTTCTGGATTTCAAGACATATAAGAAATTTGCGGAAGAACTTGCATGGGAAACAGAGGTCTGGATTGCTGAAATGCCGGAGCATATGATACATCTGAATGGCGATAGGTTTATGGGACCGAGGTAATAAATTGTGAATTGTGATAGCTGAACACGGCACTATTAGAAGAAATTAATACTTGATAAGTAGTGATGGTAATATTAAAATATAAATCATAAAAGAAATTTTGCTTTTGAGTATATTTACTTGAAGTACTCATTGAAAAGAAGACATGGCTTTATGTAAATTGAAAGTGCGTAGAATGAGATTAATGTATTTGTAAAATTCATGGAGGACAAAAATGGATAAAGTTTTGAATATGCAAACAAGTTTTTTTGGCTCATTTATTGACATTAAGCTTGAAACAGAAATAGTAATTAAATTATTGACAGCGTTAAAAGATGATGGTTTTGTTCCAGGATCAGCAGACATAACATCAGTCGATTTAAAAACAGGAAAAATGTTTGTTGATAGTAGATTACAACTTGTGTCGCCTGATAAAACGTGGTCAATTGTATTTTTGCCTGATAGAATAGACTTTAATTATAATTATCAACAGGGGACGAGTGTATGCAAAAATATAGATGGATTGTTGATAACTGCGAAAGAATTAATCGAGAAAGTATTTTCTGTGTTTAGTGGAACTATAGGGAATAGGCTTGCCTTAAATTGTAGATTTGCGTTGGAAAATATGACTGAGGATGATTTGAGTCAATTTTGCAATAGATTTACAAAACCATTATCTGCATATAATCAAGAATCTTTTGTAGAATGGAGTGTTAGATTCAATTCGAGAGGAAAATGTAAAATCTCGGAAGATAAGGAAGAAGAATGTAATAGGATAACAGAAATGATGCAAATGGATGCGCAGCAAAGCCCAATACAAGGTACAGATAATCATGGAGTGGTTTTATCTATAGATGTCAATACATTACAGCAAAATATGTCACAGAGATTTCAATATAATCATCTGATAAGGTTTGATAATGAAGCGGCTAAATTTATTGCGGATATTACAAAGGAAGTTGAAGGATGTTGATAGATACATTTGTACAAAATGAGGAAATATTTGTTAATGATTCCGAGTCTTATATTAAAAATGAGACAACAAATAAAATTATCTCAAAGAATACTTCAGAAGGTTCTCTAATATATTGTAATGAAAAAGATTCACCTATTTTGCTGAATATTTCAGGAAATGCTAAGTGAGATTAAGTTATGATGAAGAAACATAGAATATATATCCGATTTATTCTTGTTTTGGCATTTTTCTTATTGGGATGGTGGTATATAGGAAAATGTTTTTTAGAAGAAAAACTAATATCTTCACTTGAAGTTGCTTTACAATCTGCTGAAGATAATGAGGGAGAACTACACAAAGTGATTCGTCACTATCAAAAGTACCCTGCTGATAGCCTAAAGTATAAAGCAGCCTGCTTTTTGATAGAGAATATACCTTTCTATTTCTATTCTGAAGGAGAGCAATTAGAA
>ENA-ORKV01001458-ORKV01001458.1-human-gut-metagenome-genome-assembly--contig:-NODE-1458-length-17805-cov-3.021491_pt1 | contig 17805 bp, 10 predicted proteins | sample MGYA00243058_ERZ508805 | MGnify/ENA primary metagenome ERZ508805 (study PRJEB26277, sample SAMN04329770) | human gut metagenome | biome: human-associated habitat | host: Homo sapiens | place: USA... | reverse complement strand
AAGCTCATCTCCAACACTTATTGGGGACAGCTATCCAACTACCTGTCTATACCTACCGACTGTCCGCAGCGAGACGAGCGACTGGGATGGACAGCAGACACACAAGTGTTTGCAGAAACTGGTACGTTCTTTGCTAACACCATGAAGTTTTTCCACAAGTGGATGCGTGACATGCGCGATACCCAGAACAGTTTGGGCGGATTCCCCGGAGTGGCTCCATTGGCACAATACGGCGATGAGAAAATGCGTTTGGGTTGGGCCGATGCCGGAATCATCGTGCCCTGGACGGTATGGAAGCAATTCGGTGACACGCAAATTATTGAGGAGAACTGGAACGCCATGAACCTGTTTATGAACCACATCAACGACACCAAGTATAACCATGAGACCCTCTGCAGTGAGAACGGCAACTACCAATGGGCCGACTGGTTGAGCTATGAACCGTTGGAAAGCTGCAGCGGACTGGCTTTTTCTCCCCAAGGTCCGCTTCCTGATGCCATCAGCTACTGGAACTATTTGAGTGCTTCCTACTGGGTGATAGATGCTTTCATGATGCGAGATATGGCTGCCGCCACCGGTCGCGATGCTACCAAGTACCAGCAAATGGCTGATTCGGCAAAGGCATACATCAAAGAGAACTTCCTCAACGAGGACGGCACCTTCAAAACCGCCATCCTCAACACTATGCAAACTCCTGCCTTGTTCGCCCTGAAGAACCAACTTGTGGAAGGCGAAGCCAAATCGAAGATGATAGACCGCCTGCGCGAAAACTTCGCACAACACGATCTTTGCTTGCAGACCGGATTCCTGGGCACATCCATCCTCATGGCTACCCTCACGGAGAATGGCATGGAAGACATTGCCTATGAACTGCTCTTCCAACGTAAGAATCCAAGCTGGCTGTACTCTGTGGACAATGGAGCTACCACCATCTGGGAACGGTGGAACAGCTATATGATAGACAAAGGAATGGGACCACGCGGCATGAACAGCTTCAATCATTATGCCTACGGATGTGTGTGTGAATGGATTTGGGAAACCGTTGCCGGCATCGCAGCCGATCCTGTTACCCCCGGCTTCAAGCATATCATTATGAAGCCCATTCCAGACAAGCGATTGGGACACGTAACTGCCGAATACCGTTCCGCCGCCGGACTCATCAAAAGCGCCTGGAAATATGAAGGAGACACCTGGATTTGGAAATTCACCATTCCTAAGGGTGTGACCGCCACCGTAACTCTTCCCGGAGAGATAAAGTCAAAGAACTATGGAAGCGGAACTTACAAGGTGACCAAATAGTTTTTCATGTAAGACTTTGATATTAAGAGGATTTGTAAAGCACTCTTCTTTAGAAAAATAAGACTGTCTAACAACCCGAGAAAAAAAATCACCTTGTTCTGATAGGGAGAAATCGTTAAAAAGAGACTTGTTAGACAGTCTCGACTTTTTCAAATTGAACATTATGACATACAATCTTTTCTCTTGTTTTGGCAAAATGTATGTCTGTGCATTTACTATTAAAAAAGAGAGAGATTTAAAAAACAAATTATACATGGAATAGAGAAGTGTAAAGGCCGATGAATTATTGTCATCACGCCCATTATCATATTCAAGGTGCAACGTTTTACCCCCTCTAAGAGATAGATAGTTTTTTTTCATATATAAGCAATTGATATACAATGCAATTCGTTATAATATGCTGAATTAATCGAAAACTCATACATTCAGCATTTACACTCCTGTAAAGTGGCATTTACACCCCTAAAAAAGAGAAAGGAGAGCGCCGGTGTGTGGTGTCCTTCTTATCTGTATTAACTCAATCCGATTTCTTTCTCATACTTTCTAAAAGCATTTTTCACATCATTCTTACTCTCTCCAATCAGTTTGGCTATCCTTCCATAACCCAGCTGATTGCCATTTTCATCAAGAGTTTTCCACCAAGGATACCAGCCGTCAATTTCCTCGTCTGTTAATCTTCATCCCAGCCATGATTCGGTTGGTATACTCCCATTACAGAAGCTTTATCATTACTACAGAACAACCCGACACAGATACGAACAACAGTACTTTCTATCTTGCATGTCAATGCGTTAGTATTTTCTCTTGGCATTCCATAGCTGTTTCTCACGTTCCTTTATAGAGCCTACACAGGTTCATGCCATATTTACATCGCACATCTAGCGTTGGTAAACAGGTGTCCTCAACAGTTACCCCTAAATTACTTTTAGATTTTGGTTTTGATGTGACTTCTACTTACGCAATAACGATGCTTCAGCAATAGTCCATTCTCATTCATCTCCCTATAACTCACCTATCCATCTTTTGGGATGACTTTCATTTGTCGCTCACTACCTATCGGTTTCCATCAAGGCAGCACAAAGTGATTTGTAATCGGCTCCTGTAAACCGAATACGATGGAGCTACCATCATCTCTATAAAAGTTACGAACTATACTATTTAATTAACCACTTCATAATAATAGTAGTTCTCGTGGACACAAAAATGTTGCATCCTGTAGACTGGTTAAAGGGTAGTTTGGATGCAAAGAAATATTGCAGAGTCCAGTTGCTCATAATACAAAAGGGAGTTGATGAAGATGAGATCTCAGTGAGTATCGGGGATAGAGAAGACAATGCAATTGTTGAAGGAATAAGTTTCAATAGTTGCCTTTCGTTTTTTCAGGCAGACGAAGTAGGATAAATGAAAGCAGAGACCTGTACATTCGAAGTAGTGTCATTGATCACGTACTATAAATCGGTCAGTGAAAAATTGACATGTACTCGGAAGCGAGACACGAAGGGGGGGACAAATCACCCACATCTCTTTATTTTTTATATCTTTCTGATTGTATGCAATTTATACAATCCACAACATTTATCCCCTTTGAATTTGTCCTCCCCTTTCACAGACAACAAGACACATGAAATAATATCACTATCTGTACATTCTATTGTAATCTTTTATCACCCATGTGTACCATGTGCTATACGGGCACGATAGACCCTTTTCCTTATCGCACTTCTCGAAATACCATAATCCCTCTTAACATCTTCGTATGTACATTTTTTCGACTGTACCATATTATAAAAGACCATGACCTCCTCAAGACCATATTTAGATTTCCGACCCGGGCCACCTTTATTACCACTGCTCTCTTCAGCAGGTTCTGCCGGTTCACTAAGATCTTTCTTACCGCCTTTTCCAACGTAGCGGAACTGATCTATTTTTGTACCGACAAACTCCAATATGGAAACGGCTTCCTTATTACCATGCTTCAATTTCATGAAACCAAGTACACGCTTATCAGAACCCAGCTTGCAATATGTAAGATACAGAAAATTGTTTGTGAAACAAACATTCCTCTTGTCTCCTCTTACACTTGCAGGAGTCAAAGGATTGGTTAGTTTCCAGTCAGACTTGGCATGACATACCTTAAGAGGCGTCAGAGGTTTACCCTTTTCCAGGCCCAGCCGACGGAGATAGTCCAAATCCGCACAAAATTGCCTCATGGCTTTGACACCCGACTGTCCTTCAAGCTTGGTATAGTTATCAATAATGACAACCACTCCCAAGCCACCGGCTTTCTCCAGCTCTTCCTTAATGATAGTGATAATATGGGCAGGGGTTATCTGGCTTCCGGCATATAATTTGATGGTAGACAAATTATCAATAACGGAGTCATAATACTCCCTTATCTCATGGTTGCTCTGCTCAAGAGAGAACATGACAACCGGCATCGGGGGGATGTCATGCCATTCTGAAGACAAGTTTACATCACAACGGCCTCGCGCCAGAGCCATAGCAACCTGCATGACGAATACTGATTTTCCACAGTCGGTCGGACCGACAAGGCCGGTATCATAACCCTCCCGCAGCCAGGAGAATCCAAGACTCCTTTCCTGGCTGACATGAACAGTACCGCTTTTCACAGCTTCGTGGTAGCTTTCAGGTATGCCGTTCAAATGGAGACCGACAAGGGGCTGATTGGCTTTTTCCGCATCTCTGTCCTTACGAAGTTCATCACGTTTTTCCATTTTTTCAATGTCAGCCTTTTTCTTGGCTTCAATCTCTTCCATATGATGTTCGTGAACTTGTTCATTTTCCTCCATACGATGGGCGTGGTCCCGATCCTCCTCCCCCTTCTTACATTCAGAAGTACGCTCAATTTCCTTCTGTTTGTTCGCAGACGCATTATTCTGCTCCTTAGTCTTAGCGTGAGATTTGACGGACGTAAGAACATAATAAATAGGACCTCCAACAATCAGTATGCAACCTGTCCCTATGAAGGCATATTTGATGCTCTTTCTGGCACCCAGCTTTTCAATGGTTTCAAGAATCCTGATCGGATCTAATATTTTCATCATATATTGTGTTTTTGGTTAGTGTGTGCGAAAATAAGCATTTACAGGCCCCGATATCCCCCCCGATAGAAACGATAGAAGCATTTGGGCACGATGATAGAAACAATATCCGAACGATAGAAAGTGGATAGAAACAGAAATATACCCAAAACTGTGCATACCGGGATAAAGGGTATGCGGCATCAGAGAGGGAAATGGAGAACCGATGGACAGGATCCGCAGGCATCAGGATGAACGCTTCCCTATAAAAAAGAGGAACGGCCATTCCTTTCAGCAACCGGCAGAAATAAAAGGGGGATCAAAAAACAATCAGCTGCATTCAAAAAGCTCATCCAACAGGCCATCAACCGTTTCTTTGTCCGTAAAATTCAAATTAGAAGCCATGTCACTAAGATTATCGGAAGGACGCCACTCTCTACTTTGACTATAAAGAACTTTTTAGTTTTGGAGTAGACATCGTTGCTGGTAGCATCTTTACAATCCGGATCATGAATATCCTTACGAGTCAAACGTTTTATCAGATAAGCAAGCTCCTTCTTTTTCTTGTCCCAGCATACGGGCGATGTCTCCACAGGCTTGCTCTTACCGGAAAAACGAAAATGAAAAACGGAATAATCGGTATCAGGTGAAATAAAGCCGTTCCTTATCAATGCATTATAAAGGATACGGATCTTCCTCTCATCCAATGACAGGTTGGGGAAATAGTCTTTCTTACTGATTGAAGTACTACGGGAAGAGGGGGCGGCAGGATCCGGTTGTGGGCCGGACGGAGAGACAGGCTCCTGCGGAGAAGGCGGATCCATTAAAAAGAGAGACTGCTCCTTTATATTTTTTCTGACACAATAATCACGGAATTCAGTCTGTATCTCATAGAGAAAAGACGAATGACATAAATCATCATATAATCTGTCATTCACCTTACAATCCCGGGATCGGAGCATATCAAATATAAAATCCGAAAATTAGGGAGACTCCTCATCATAAAGGTAATAATGCGCAGAATAGATCAGGGAGATGAAATCAAGATATTTGGCATTGTCATAAACAGGAAAACTGATAATACAACGGATAAACTCCGGGAATAACGCGGATAAAGGAAGAAGCATTTTATGCGTTAGACTGTAATCACGCCAACGGACATAATTGGAGAAAGACTTCAAGGCCAGATAGACGGAAACAAAAGTTACGCCCTTGCCTAAAGCACCCGGAACATGCATGGACATCTTCGCTGCGGTTTTCCATAAAGTTTCATTGCCCAATCCATCAGCAGCCAGCCGCAAATAATTGTCACCTTTCTCCGAATCCTGGCTCATATAAGAGGTGACCAGAAGGGCAAACAACTTTTCAAAGAAAGACAGGATGTATTGCTCAGAAGCCGGGTAGTCCTCCTTCCGGAGAACAAGCAGATAATCACGAAGCCTTTTTTTAGACCATGATTCTTCTATTATCTTGTATCGAAATTGATCCATTGGTATCTATGTTATAGATATTTACACTGCAAAAATACGACAGAAAAAAATATTTGCCACATTTCAGAGGATAAAATGTACGAAGAATATTACAAAAACATATTGTTTTTTTGTAATAACAAAAAAAATCCCTTAGATTTTAGAATATTCTAAAATACGGTATTGAGACCAAATGCTATTCCTGAAATTTGATACCCTATATTTATTCAAATTTGCTCGTGACAGATTTTTCTTGGGTTATTTTACTTCGAATTGAGATACGATCATCGTTCTATTTATTGCAAGAAGTAACTGTCATACATTTTAATTACAAGGAAAGAAGCAAATCTGCCAATAAGACGGCTATTTCCGGTCCGTCTTTCGGTGCATCTTTGGGCTTCCATGCCACAACGAATCGAACAGATGCGGATTTCACTTTATAACCTTTGTCTTGCCATTCTGACAATGTAATCTGCATGCTTTGTGACAACTTCGCTACCGGTTTTTTAGTTAGGATGTTATACAAAACGAAATTGTTGTAATTTAAAAAATCTCCACTTTTTAATGCCAATACCTCTTGCTTAAGTTCTTTGAAAAATCCCAAATAGACATCTTTGTGAGAGAGTTGGAGAACTATTTCTTCTGACATTTCATACTCTTTTGTGCTGATATGGTACTGGCCCACACTTAAGTGATTAAAGCAATCGCCATTTGTATGTATAAACAATCGTTTTTTTGCACGGGTCATTCCCACATAATAACGGCGCATCAAATGAACATCTTTCGAATAATTATCAGATATGAGCATATATACGTCATCAAATTCTCTCCCCTTAGCTTTATGAATAGTCGATACCACAACATCTGCGCCTGAAACATCACAGAAATCTTCCACTGATGACTCAAAGACAAACTCTTTGAAATCACTAAAATATTTGGTTTTGTTGGTTTGTTCAAACAGTTGTACACAACGTTTTATATATGTCAGACTTTGACTCCTGTCATAGGCGGAAAAGGTTGCATGTTTGGCGTCTTTCCATAATTCCTCTGGAATTAGAGGTATCCTCACTCGTCTGTCCAGATACCTCAAGAAATACCTCATCTCCGCCATATTCCAGAAAAGAAAACCATCCATAGACTGTACCAACTTGCTGTTTATGCCATCTTTCCGCAAAAGAGCCACCAAGATTACAGCTTCTTCATTCGTTTGGGTGAGCACACACGAGGTACCGCTCCCCCGATAATGAATCAATTCCTCAACGAGCGGCTGAAACATATACTTTGATTGATGGCGTGTCACACCAACCCAACCATCCTCTTCCCTCATTGAGATAATTGGTGTGCTTTTCATCCTTTTACTGATACCTCGTACAAATTCGTTGGCGAAATAAACTGGTTGGCGCGCACTGCGATAATTCTCAGTCATCTCGACCAACTTGCTGCCGGGCTCCTGTGACAGCTGGTACATATATCCGGAATCGGCCCCACGGAATTCATAAATGCTTTGGTCATCATCGCCTACTGCTATCACATGCATCTCTTCGTTTTTATTCATAAGGGCCTTTACAAGTGCATGTTCTTCAACGCCCATGTCCTGAGCTTCGTCTATGACCAGTACCGTTTTGCCTATTTTGTTTGGTTCCACTTCTCCTTGATTAATCATCCCGGCAGCTTTTACTACGACATTTTTGGCATCTTCAAGGTTTCCTATCCACCCCAAAAGGTCAAAACAATAGGAATGGAATGTCTTTATTTCAACAAAGTGAGCAGCGTTGCCTATCAGTTCCATAAGTCTTTGTTTGAATTCTGTAGCGGCTGCTCTTGAAAACGTTAGCATCAGAAGTTGCTCGTGTTTTACATCTTCAAGCAGAAGAGGTGATGCGGGTTTGTGAACTAGTACACGTGTCTTTCCGCTGCCAGGGCCTGCCGCGACAACGATGCAACATGAATCCTTGTCGGCAACAATCTCCATTTGACGTCTAGACAGCTGACCAAACAATTGTTTGTATTTCTGTGGTGTCAAGTTGCGCTGTATTTCACTAACTCTTTCCCCTTTAAAATATTTGGTGACAAATTTCTTGTAGTCCATTTGGAAATAGTCCTGAACATATTGCAAAGCTGAATTATAATCCTTTACCATCAGATTAGCATATTCACCCACAATATGAACTTGCTGAATCTTCTGCTTGTAGAATTCATTAAGCATCCGGTAGTCATCCTGCCTATATCTCGATTTGTTATCCTTTATTCTTTGTATATTCATGGCGTTATAAAGGACCAAGAAGCCGCCTTCGAGTTTGAGCGCACCGATTTTCGACAGATATAAAAGTGCTTCCTCCACGTCTTCCAACTGTAGATTGTCAAACCTACTAAAAAAAGATTGGGGAGTTGACTTTATTTGATTTAAAAGTTCTACTACAGAAAATTGAACGGCCTTATTCCCTTTCCTGTATCAGCGGTTAGCCTATATAGCCATTCTATGGCAAAACGGCTCACCTCCAATCGCCTTTCAAAACGTTTGATAGTTAATTCCATATCTGCCAGACGACTGATTTCCATATTGTGGACCTCATCCTCTTTCTTGCGAGTATATCCCTTAACGGTAAGAAAATAGAGTAGTGTACGGATATCTTTTTCTTTGGATGTATTGATTCCGTCATTCACAGCATTGTCATTCAGTTGCTTGCATGATATCCGCAAAGACCCGTCAGGAATGTGGGTAAGGATATATTGTTCGAGTTTTGCAAAACGTTCAAGGAGTATTTGTGATTTTCTTTCCGAGTCACCTGTATCCAACAAATAAGCAGATATATCCTTACTATCGGCTAATATGCCTTCCTGTCGCATTCGTTCCACCACGGATATGACTTCTCTTTTGCTTATTCCCAAAATGTCTGCCAGATAATCAATCCGCGACTCCGCTTCTGAATCTTGAGCTTTGGCAATATATTTCTGGGATATTAATGATTTAATGATTCGGACTGCCTTTTCTATTTCGTTACTGCCAAAGAGCAGCGATGCTGATATACGTTTTCTTGCTTCATCGATGTTCCTTACCGTAATGCCTGTGGCATATACATGAGGCATATTACTCCCTCTTACCAGGTATCCACTTTGTTCCAAAGCCGCTAAAGCTGTCCGAACACGTGTCTCAATATCGGATACCGAATCGTCCCAACCTGCCTGACGTGCAATTTCCAATGCAGAACGTGTCAGGATAATGCCGCAATACCTGTTCCTATCAGATTGGCATTATTTACAAAGTACTTCGGTCATAATTTGGGATAATAAATGCCCTGAATTTATAAGAAAGAGGGACATTTACTGAATATCCCTACTTATATTGCTATTATAATAAGTTGTATTGCCCTCTATCTTTTTCTGATAGTATAATACCTGTCACCGTATCACCTGTTGTGAAAGCCGAGCAATCAATAAACTAATCTATTGACCACGGCAATCAATGACATGACGCTTTATAGTCAGTTACAGTTTCACAAGTTGCACCCACTCCAGTAGGAATTAAAGTTATGAACAGAAAAAATCACTACCCTAATACAAGTTGTATTTAGCCAACTCGTATTAGGGCAATACAACAAGTCTATATCAACTTTTAACATATAGTCTCCTAAATATTAACCAAACATTTTTTTTAATAATGTCTTTATAATATCATAAATAAGCAGAATAATGAGCAATCCATGAGGGATAATTTCTACCATAACAACACCTCTTTCAGGCAAAGAAACAAGAAAAAGAGACCAAATTATGATATTAGTTAATAGGAACCAAAGCCATTCTTTCTTTGAGGCGGCTTGTTCAAAATTGAAACAGACTTTTTTTAATCGCAAATAAACAAATGCGATATTATAAGTATAGTATATCATACCAATAATAAATATTGTACTTTGTAATGCGATATCAAAACCATCAAAGATTAACATCACTATAAAGAAAGCAACAGACCAAAATATAAATTCACTACCTATTCTTATCATCTTTATTTAATTGTTTTATAGCTTCCGATACTCCACTAGAAATTGATGTATTTGCAGCTTCTGCAGTTCCAGAACCATAGCCTGCAGCCTTTTTCGCAGACTGTTCTGCTCTTTTCGCTCTGGATTCTCTTGGATTATTTCCTGCAACACGTCTATCGTGGTCAGCCAATCTTCGTAAAGTTTTTCCTTTTGCAGAGTTTTGATAAGAGGATTTTATATAATTACCAACTACTCCACTCGCTTGTCCAGCCATGACATCTGTTAGTACAGATTTTCCACCAACATGTCTTTTTTCAACCAATTGAGATGTTACACTTACCGTAGCATCTGCCGCCATATCACCTGCAACTGTTAATGTCTTAGCTACCTTGCCACCTGCCTGAACTAGTTTTGAAACTGTTACTGCCTTACTAACAACATTAGCTAATCCAACACCTGCCATACTTGTAACAGCTGAGGTCAAAATTGATTTCCCATCTACATTAGTAAGGGATTCCGACCAAGACTTTCCTTCCAACCTATTAACTGTAACCTGGGTAATATAATCAATTCCACCACCTATCAAACCTGCAATCCAAGGAAATTCACCATCTGGATCTCTATGCTTTATTGGGTCATTAATACAATATGTATAGGGTGATACAGTATAAAGTTTCTCACTTTGTGGATCTATAGTCGTCCATCCTCCCAATGTAGCATCATACATCCTCGCTCCATAATCATACCAATCAATCCCGTTCTTTCTATCCAGTTCCTTACCATTATACTTATAAGGCTGAACACCCCTCGAAGCAGTAAACAATCCGCCGAATGGGTAATAATCATTAGTTTCTTCCACATTACCGTCCTTATCTGCTACCACACGGATATTTCCCTGATGATCTTTCAGATAAAAATGAAACTTCTTATCAGGGAAACTTATATAACCAGCCTCATTCAGCAACATCTTCAAAGAGCCGTTCTCATAGATCGCATTGCCACAGTAATCTGTTATAGAAGTAACACCGTTTATTACATGAGCTGTACGAAGTTTTCTACCATCCGACCCGTACTCATATTCAATCACGTTACCGTCGACAAAAATTACCTGACTTGGCAAATTTAAAAGATTATATTGAATAACAGCTATTTTTTTGTTTAAATCTTTAGTCAGATTACCGTTTTTATCATAAGCGTATTCGATCGTTTGATTTGCACCGTCCTTAAATTCCATACCGTTGCCGAATACAGAATGGGTAGCGTTATCTTTTACCGCTTGCAGTTGGTTGCCATCATACGTAAGGTTCAGGTTATCAATCAAACCGTATTCCGAGGATGAAGTCTGACCATAACGGAGCAAACCAAGTATGTTCCCCTTTTTATCGTAGGCGGTTATTTGTTCATTGAATCGGTTAGGATTTACCGACAAGCTGTTCGTTTCTCCATAAATAGCATTCTTCATACGGTTAAGACCGTCGTATGTAAAACGGTAACCGCTTTCATTATTGGACGGACCCGCTTTCCAAAGCACACTGCTGATATTCCCATTGTAACAAGGTGTATTACCTTCCAATTGATCCTGATAATATAAAGTCTGATTAAAAAGACTTCCGCTGATGCTGCGCGTCCAAGAACGGATATTATAGCCGTAATCTGTTTTCAGCTTTGGGTTCCCGTTTCGGCGTTCTGATTTTAATCGACCGACTTCGTCGTAAACGTTATCAACCAAAGTGATTAAAGGGTCATTGTTCAATTGATAAGTGGTACGAAGCAAGCGGTCGGCATGATCATACGTATGCTTACGGATTTCAGTGATCGTTTCCTCTCCGGGAATCGCATATACTTGTTTCACTTCCGTTGGTTGCCCGGTAAAGCTGTAAGCGATATATGTCTGTTTGGTACCGTTAAGTTCGTTGTTACCTTTCTGCTGGATCATTCGGTAGCGGTCATCATAATACATCACTGAGTAAAGATATCCTGTTACCGATCCTGTTTTAGAAAGCCGTGCTGTCAATGATCCGGTCTGTTGACCTCTACAGCCGCCGTCATAACGTTTCCCGTAGGGGTCTGCCGATTCGTATGCGGTAGCTGTTCCGGAAGGGAAATCGTTCTGCCCGATGAAGTCATAGCTATCGAAGTATCTTGCTGTCAATATAACGGGAGTATTTAATGTTATCCCCGAGACTACATATCCTTTTGTAGCATTCGTCGTTTTATCCAGAGTAGCTTTTACAATTATCGTACTGCCTAAAGGGGTCATGCTATAATTCAGCACGTTTTTACAAGTACCTGTCAAAACGATTCTGCCAAATGCATCCGGAATACTGAACAGCCATTCTCCCTTATCACGCTGCATATCGTCTTGAGTGAAGATGGCCCTGTCGGCAGCATCATACACAGTATACACCGGTCCGCATCCGGGTAGTTTTTTATAAATACAGCGATTCTTGCTATCGTACTTATATATATAAGCATACTTCTTAAGAGCAACATTGTCTTCATTCCATGAGCCGCTACTGCCCGTCAGTACATCTGCAGCCAAAGGAGGAAGAACAAAACGCAAGTTTCCGGCATTGTCATACACATAGTAAGTATCCAGGCATTCTGCCCCATTCATCTGACGGGAAAGAATCAATCTCTCTACTTTGTCCTTAAACTCATAGCTGACGTTGCCGTCTTCATCCGTCGTTTTTACTACCCGAAGAGAACCGTTTCTATAATTACCGGAACATGTCAACGTAGTTTCACTACACCTGTACAAGCGTGCATTCAATGCTACTTCAGTATTTGAATTGGTCAGATAATCAGCGCATACAGCTTTCTCCCCAGTATGCCAATCTTTTCCCGGTCCAAACTGTTGTTTGATTCTGCCTTCTGCAGAACCTTCGTATATAGTCTGGCTGTAAGGGTAAGTATCATACCCATAAAGTTCACTACTTCTTGCAGACTGCTGAACTTGAGAAGGATCAACATAGGATCCGCCTGGATTTTCCATGGCTGTAGGCAACCATTGTCTTATCTCACGGTTCATACCGTCATACTCCTGCAAGGTAATAAGGTCATTCAGAGCGGGGGTGAAACCTTTCCTGATTTTCTCTGTCGGCAATCCCAAATGATTGAAATACTGTATTTCCTGCAGTTGCCCACTTTCAGGTAAAGTTTCCAGTGAATCAGTTTTCACCATGGGTCTCAGGGTGATAATATACGGTTGGTCATTGGAACCGCCGGCATACATAACAGGATCAATCGCTATTCCTGAAGTATCATCCTGATTAGATGGAGAGGTTCCGGTCATGCCACTCACCCGATGCTCATGACCTTTCTGCCCGAAACTGACAATGGAGAACAGGCTGAACAATATAAAGCATATATATTTTTTCATATCTTCTTTAGTCTTTAGTTCGTTTTTTGAATCGTGTTTCTATCTCTCATTTCCCCAAATGGTAAATATTTCTCTGTAGCATGACTTTCTTCAAGTCCGGATCCATATAATAACTGTCGGTAAGACGACTGTAACCGTCGTACTCGAAACGGGTCACTACATTGTTCTGATCGGTAATGGCAGTCACTCCCTTCATCGGTTCATACTCATAGGTAGTCACCCGTGCATTGGGAAGACTTACTCGCAGAGAGCTTATTTTATTCTTCATCTCATCCGTTGGTTCCACCCCTCCCGACCATGAATCAAGCACATTAGTGGCTGTAGCGGGGAATCCCATTTTCAGCAAGACCTGCTCACGAGTTGCATTCTCGATCTTTGCAATGGGAAAACGGTTCTGATATCCCCACAGGAAAGTAATCGGTGTGCCGTCTTTTCCTCTTATTTCGGCTACATTATTGTGACCGTCGTAAGCGGTATACACCACTTCATCGCAATAATCGCTCAAACGGTCTGTTTTACTCTGTATCCGTTGCGGGAAACAAGTGCCTTCTTTAAACAGAATACGTCTCTCTTCCGAACTCCCCCCTTCGCAACGCTTATGACAAGACATGACAGCGGGAAATTCATACAGATAATCGTATTCGTCAGATACGGAATTTCCGTCACTGTTCAGTATTTCTATCTTCTTGGGCTCCATCGTATAACTGTAACCGTATGAATAGGTATCATAAGTATATCGTCTGGTTGTCACCAGACTGTCTTTTCGGTTACCTATCTTCATATACTCCGTGTTTGTTTCCTGGTCCAAGACGTAAAAGAGGTTATTATCCAGAAAGAAGGTCGTCTGCAACTGGCTGTTACCACTGGTCGGTTCATAATAATTGCTGGGAGCATACACTTCTTTACTTGATAAATCGCTGGGATGTTTCATATATTCGTTAATATCAACCTGCAACTTCCGAACAGGGAGATAAACAAGTACATCCGAGCTGGTACCGATTCTTTTGTAAGAGTAGTCCGTGCGTGATGCAAGTTCGCTCCCTTTAAAACAATTCTTACGTGCAAGAAGACCATTATATTGACCGCTATTGGTAAAATGCCTCAATAAATCGTCCGAAGGTTCCTGAGGATGATAAGGAGAGTGCCGGAATATTTTCCAAATCTTCTCCTCCGGTTGTGTATAAAGGAAATTTTTAACGATATTGTCATAGCTATTCCACCACAACACTCCTTCAAAGGGATGTGCATTAACGTAGTAGTAATAATCCGTTTTTATGCAGTCCATTTCTTTTCCGCAGACTTCTTCGCTTACAATATTATACATAACAGCACTGCCGTTACTGAAAGTAATGTTCGATTGAGGCATTGAGACATAGGTAGTCATATATTCAAACCATGATGATGTTCCGTAAGCATTCACGTTGTATGCCGACATAGATGAGCAATAATCACGCTGACTCACAATATGTTTAATGGCTCCACCACCCCATATCGGTTCATAATCGGGATCAAACAGTTTCGTCAATCCGTATCTATAGGTCTTTATAGTCCGCTCATTCGCATGAGGATCATAGGTTTCGATGCTTTTTACACGTACTCCTCCTACGGGATGAAGATAGTCATCATTGCCTTTCGGACGATTATTGTCACGAAATGCTCCACAATTTCCTTCGTACACGAAATTGGTTTGTACCCCTTGCGGATCGATAATGCGGGTTAGTATCCCCGCCTGCGTCCATTCGGCATTGGGTTCACGGTTTACACCTTCATACTCAATAAGAGCCTTTCCTTTATTGAGATTACCCAAAGGCATGTATAGTATCTGTCTGAAACTGGGAACTGTAACTTCATTACCTACCCAATGATCAGAACCATTACAAAATCCCCAATGATCTACGGCAGTAGTATAAATGGAAGGAACCTGATAAGTGTCCTTATAATGGAAAGCATACACTTTCGTCTCAACATCCGGTGCAGCAATACGGACGGAGTCCAGCTTGGTCAGCGATGTTTTATTATTATAGGGATTGATGAAGAACTCGATAGTGCGAATTATATTCCCTTTCAAATCAGTCACTTCCATCTTTTTATACACATCCGAATGAGTAACATTTGTTCCGGTCTCTCTGTATGTGACGGACAAGGTATTATTAAAGAAGTGAACTTTCTCCAGACGCGCCTCACTGGCAATCTCATTGACATAACTGCTTGCGGGAGGATAGTGAACTCCCGCCACCCCTTCTGATACGCTTGTCAGCTTAGTAGACCATGTATCCGAATTAAACACATCCGGCTCTACCCGAAAATGATCACAATGGGAGTTTTGTTGCCTGGTCATGATGACGTAGGGACTCGAACTTTCAATATCGTTGATGATTACCCTGCCATCAAGATTGAAATAGTCACCCGGATGCATCCGGCTACGAGTAATAGTGTACTCGAAAGTGACTAGCGGATTTGTTTGCCGTGGCGAACGGATGGATGTACACAACCAGCGTGTAATAAATTTTCCGGCTTTCTCATGCACACCGTCAAATAAGTATTGAATGCCGTTAGCATCTGTGGCATTCATACTGCCGTAGTTAAAATAAACCCTGTCATTGGTTCTCGGAATAGTAGTCAACGAAACGGTCGGTTCCAAAAAATACCCGCTTCCAGCGCTATGTGGAAGTTTGTAGACAAATTTGTCGGGCTGCGTATCGTGCTTGTTATCTACCCGGTCGGCATAGTATTGCAGGCGTTCCCGTTCATCATTCGGAGGAGATTGATGGCGGTTCTTGAACCATCCATATTCATCATCATCGGCTGTACCTTTTATTTCACGCATGATAGAGGGTTCAAGATTTAGTGTCCATCCCGTTCCCGCAAATCCGCTTCGTTCTTTTGGCTTTAGTCCCGAAGCGTGATAAGACAAAGTAATAGGAATGGTAACTTCTCCCGCTACGATTTCATACAACGGAATGGTAATGCTGGGAACTCCCGTACAATAATCTACAGGATATGACTGATTTCTCTCCATAGAAGATGCTTCCGGAAAAATAGGCACAATGCGCGGTACATCCAAACTGATTTCGTGCGCTTGCTGTCCATGTATATCCAATAGTGGAAAACAAATTAATAATAGAATAAATAATAAAATTCTAATTTCTTTTCTTTTGCTATGTGTGTATAAACTGTTCATAATCAACGATATTAAGAAAACCCTTTTTGCTACGAATAAATTTCCAATTAACTTATCCCCCCTTGGAGATATAACTATCTTCTACAGGGGGGGGCGTTCTACAAGTTCATCGAACTACCGCCCAACGCTCCCAACACTGCGGAAGCAACCGCGATAATCACTTTCAAAATTGTGTCCCATACTTTTCCTTTCATAACTTTAGTCTCCTTTTAATTAATAGTTAGTAGTTTAAATCTCTAAAAAAAATACACGCGTGCTTGTCTAAGTCAAATAATCTTTGTTTCTTTGTACTAGTTAACTGTATGACGATGCAAATATACTAACTTGTTTGTGAAAAGCAATTAGTGTAGCGTATTATTGTTAGTATATTAAGATCGTTTAACTAACTAAGTATATAACCGTTAGTACTAAAATAAGTATGGAAGGTTGGGAAAGAGTACAATACATTATGGAAGCGGAAGGGTATAATAAAAACTCTTTCAGTGTTGCAATTGGAATTAGTAATAATGTGACTATCACTAGAATAATTAACGAAAAGAGAAATCCGTCACGAGCTACGTGTCAGAAAATCATAGATCGTTTTCCACAATATAGTTTCGACTGGTTATTTTCTGGAATAGGGAACATATTGAATGAAGGACAAATAGTTAGTATTAAATCAGGAGAAGAGAGAGTAGAAACAGAAAATAATACTAACATACCATTCATATCTAATGCCAACCGATTAGAAACTACCGGTTTCATGAATGTTCCCTTAGTACATATCCGTGCCCAATGTGGATATCTGAACGGTTATGGGGACGAAGGATATTTAGAGAGTCTGCCAAGTCTACCCGTTATCGTCGACCGCACTTATCATGGGAAATACATGTTATTCGAAGCTGAAGGAGATAGTATGGACGATGGTTCCAAAGATTCTATTTGCGATGGAGATATTGTATTGGCAAGAGAAGTTAACAGAGATTTATGGAGATACAAACTTCATATTAGAGATTGGTATTTTATTATTGTACATCGCACGGAAGGAATAGCAATAAAAAAAATTGTTGACCATGATGTAGAACGTGGAATAATCACCTGTCATTCCCTTAATGATATGTTTCGGGACTATAAAGTACATTTAAGCGAGGTAGCCGAACTGTATAATCTTATTAAAATAGTGGATAGAAGTGCCCGATTGTAAACAAATTACCACTATCACACATTTCTTATTAACATATCATATTTTTTACTATACCAAGAAAGGAAGAGAACTATATTCAAAAGAAGTTTTCTTCCTTTATCCCTGCGGAATCGAATAAATTCCTCCATCGTTTTTTTTATAAAAAGCGTAATGTGCGAACATTCCTGTTTATATTGTTTTATAAAGCACAATCACCCTTGCCTCCCCTGTAACTTGAAGAGAGTATAACTGGATAGAGTACCTTCTTTCTGAAATGGTACCGGAGAATCCCCT
>ENA-ORKV01001443-ORKV01001443.1-human-gut-metagenome-genome-assembly--contig:-NODE-1443-length-17949-cov-3.322739_pt1 | contig 17949 bp, 17 predicted proteins | sample MGYA00243058_ERZ508805 | MGnify/ENA primary metagenome ERZ508805 (study PRJEB26277, sample SAMN04329770) | human gut metagenome | biome: human-associated habitat | host: Homo sapiens | place: USA... | reverse complement strand
ATGAAATTTCTTATAATTGAGTTTCTTTTGCTGCTGCTGGCAGTATTCTTTGTATGGAAGATTTTCGATCAGAACGTAGCAGAGCCCCGGATTGCGGTGATTCTTCCGGAGTCCGGTGACAAACGCTGGGATGCCCTGATCAAGGGAATGAAGCAGGCTGCGGCAGAGAACAACGTTCATATGATCATCTGCAATACGGAAGAGATCGACGGGCCGGAGGCGGAAAGAGAATTTATCAGGGAACAGAAGGACAACGATATTGATGGCTTTATCATATATCCGGCACCCGGTCATGAGACGGAAAATATGCTGAAAAAAGAGTGTGGAAATAAACCGTATCTGCTGATTGCAGATGGTCTGGCGGTAAAAGAAGGGAAAACTGCCAGTCCCACGATCCAGCCGGATTACCGGGAGATCGGAAGATGGCTGGGAGAACGGCTGAGAACAAAAAAGCAGAAGATCGGAATTATCGCCGACTGGAAAATGTCCGAGGCTGTACAGGCGGAGATTTGTGGATTGAACGAGGCGCTGGAAGGCAGCGAAAGCAAGATCAGCTGGTGTATTTACCGGAGAAAAGAACAGGACATTGTGGAGCGGATGAAGAAGGAAACAGAGGCGGATGCTCTTGTCATCCTGGATGCAGGAATATTGGAAGAGTTTGGAGAGCAGGCAGAAAATGGAACATACGAGGGCGCGGAGCTCTATGGAGTGGGTTACAGTCTGAAGACGATTGCACTTCTGGATAACGGAAACATTCAGGGGCTGGCTGTGCCGGACGGATATGAAATCGGCTATAAAAGTGTGGAAGAAATAACCAAAAGGATCGAGCACAGGTCTTATAAAATGCAAGGATATATAACCGAATATCAGGTACTTGGCAAGGAAAATTTCTCTATGGACGAAGATTTAGAAAGGTTTTTATATTCCTATGAATAAAAAGAAAAGAAGGGTGGCAGTATTATTATCTGCCACGATAGGGAGTGCGGTGCTTGTGCTGTCGGGGTGTTCCGGCAAGTCGGACCAGACAGAGAAAACCCTGCGGGTCGGAGTGATAACCTACACTCAGGATGATCCTTTTATCAATGGATTGACGGATGAACTGAAGGCGCAGCTGAAAGCCATGGAAAACAAAGAACGAAGGATTATCGTATCGACAAAAAGCGGAAACGACGATCAGCAGGAACAGAACGAAAAGGTGGAAGAGATGATTGATGCCGGCTGTGATGTGCTCTGTATCAATCTTGTGGACCGGACAGCTCCGTCCCGGATCATCCGAATGGCAAGGAATGAAGACATTCCTGTGATCTTTTTTAACAGGGAACCGGTAAGGGAAGACCTGATGCAGTGGGAAAAGCTGTATTATGTGGGCTGTGATGCAGAACAATCCGGGATCATGCAGGGTGAGATCGCAGCAGAATACATCAACAGCCATTCGGAAGTCGATAAAAACAAGGACGGAAAGATCCAATATGTGCTTCTGGAAGGAGAAGCGGGCCATCAGGATGCCATCAGCAGAACGGAATATTCCGTAAAGACACTGATGAAGAATGATGTTATACTGGAAAAGCTAAGCTATCAGTTAGCGGACTGGAACCGGGGACAGGCGGAAAACCGCATGAACCGTCTGATCAGCCAGTACGGAAAAAAGATCGAACTTGTCATGTCCAACAACGATGAGATGGCACTGGGGGCGGTGGAGGCCTATCGGAAAGCAGGCTATGCCCGTGAAGACTGGCCGGTGATCTTCGGAATTGATGGCCTGGAAGAGGCTCTGGAAGCCGTAAAGGCAGGAGAGATGCAGGGCAGCATCCTAAATGACAGAGTGGATCAGGCAAAGAAAATGGCGAAAATGGCAGTGGAGCTGTTCGAGGGAGAGGACTTTGAACAGGAAAGCCTGAAAGAAGGCCGGTACTATTTTTCGGAATATCAGAAGGTAGACGGCAGCAACATCGATGAGTACCTGAACGCAGAAGAGACGATTTCCCATTCCGGAATGTAAGCAGGAAGACTGCGTTTGCAGGCAGAAAGAGTAAGTGAAGACGTGTCTTTATTTTAAACCAATCAAGCAAGCAGCGAAGCGGATTGCGAATATCCGCCTGACAGAATGAGGAAAAACAGATGGAACATACATGGACCAAAGATTTTTATCAGGAGACAGATCCGGAAAAACGGCAGCAGATCTTAAAAGAATATATCGGAGAGGAGGAAGCCTGGGAAGAAGAATACCGGGCTCGGCTCTGGACGGCCCGATACGGACAACGCAGGCTCCAGAAGGATGAATTTGTCAAATGCCTGATGGAACTGAAGTATCTGGCGGAAGGAACCTCTCTGGATCCGGGAGGCGACAGAAGAAAGATGGGAGCCCGGATTCTCTCTACGTTGTGCCTGGCGGAAGCCATGCAGTCAGATGAGGGATACCAGAAAATTCTTGCAGATGAACTGTACAATGTATTCCTGAAATTTATTCAGGTCAGCAGAGGAGGCAGAGGATTTACCTCTCTGGTATTCGGCATGGGACAATTGTCCGAAGAAGGAATCGCGAAAAAAATCGCCGAACAGATCAGTGTGATCGCGTTCAAGGCACCACGCCTGCTTCACATGGAAAAAGAATTCACCCTGCTCCGGGAAGCCGCCCTCCGGGCATATCGGCAGGAGTATCCGAACAGGGAGCATTTCCTGAATAAATATTGAGTTTATTGCAGTAATGTCTGAAAAGTGACCGGGCGGAAAGAGAAAGGAGAATAAAATGGAATACAGAAAATTTGACAATGTTATAGTAGCAAGGATTGACAAAGACGAGGAAATATCGGAGCAGCTGAGGGTAATTGCCATAAAGGAGAATATAAAGCTTGCCAGTGTCCAGGCTCTTGGAGCGATCAATGATTTCACAGTCGGAGTATACAAGACAGACGAAAAGAAATATTATTCAAACAGCTTCCAGGGGTATTATGAAATTACATCACTGACAGGTACAATTAATACAATGGATGGAGAATATTATGCACATCTTCATATGAGTGCCGGAAATCAGAAGGGCGAGGTGTTTGGAGGACATCTGAACAGAGCAATTGTCAGTGCAACCTGTGAGCTGGTCATCACGGTAATTGACGGAAGAGTGGACAGAGTTCATGATGAGGAAACCGGACTTAATATTTTTAAGTTTAACTGAAGCTGCAAAGCAGCTATTCGGTTATGAGCAAGTAGCGAAGCGGATTGCGAATATCCGCTTGACTTAAAAGCCTGAGAGGAAATAGTGAGAAGCAACATCGGGATGCAGCGTAAGCGAAATCGAGATGTGATCTGAAGAGTTAATACAATTTACGAAAAAGTGGATTTTCCACATAAATACCTGAACTGGAGGTGTATGGGCTATGATAAAAGAACATTATTCGATCCTGTTTTGCAGCTTAACGGGTAATACAAAGAAGCTGGCTGATGCAATCTATGAAACGTTGCCAAAGGACAAATGCGATTATTTTGGCACAAACGATTCGCAGGTACCGCAATCCGACGTATGCTATATCGGATTTTGGACGGACAAAGGGAATGCAGACCAAAAGACATTAGAATTGCTGTCGAAATTAAAAAATAAAAAGATTTTTCTGTTTGGAACAGCTGGATTTGGCGGAAGTGATGCCTATTTTGAAAAGATTCTCGGACAAGTCAAACAGTCGATCGATGCAAGCAATACGGTCATCGGTGAGTATATGTGCCAGGGAAAGATGCCACAGTCTGTGCGTGAACGGTATATGAAAATGAAAGAAAACCCGGAACATCCGGCCAATCTTGATCTGCTGATTCAAAATTTTGACCGTGCTTTGTCACACCCGGACAGCGAAGATTTGGAAAGACTGAAAAAGTCATTATGAGATAGAAAAATAATCAGATAAGAGCAAAATTCGCGAAATGATTGCAATGGATCGTCAAATGGAATAGAATGGAGAGAAAAAAGAAAGGTGTGGAAAAGGCAGGGCTGGCAAAGCATATCCGGCAGATGAGGTCATGCAGAAACAAAAACAATGAAAACTACAACAAAACAAACTCATTTATACAGTAACACGGATCTTCGCAAGCTTTTAATTCCGATCATCATTGAACAGTTACTTTCTTCCCTGATGGGAACTGTCGACACGATGATGGTCAGCAATGTCGGTTCTGCCGCAATTTCGGCAGTCTCGCTGGTGGATTCCATTAATATCTTAGTCATTCAGGCGCTTTCTGCGCTGGCGGCAGGAGGAGCGATTCTCTGTTCGCAGTATATTGGAAGCGAAAAACGGGATGGAGCAATCCGTTCGGCACAGCAGGTGCTTTTTGTTATGACAGTTTTGTCCGTCGCATTATCCGCGGGCTGCCTGATTTTCCGTGTTCCGCTGCTGCGCGTGATTTTCGGGGCAGTGGAAGCGGATGTTATGAAAAATTCACAGGTGTATTTCCTGTTTACGCTGCTGTCATTCCCGTTTATCGGTCTTTACGATGCGGGCGCATCGATTCTGCGGGCGCAGAACAACAGCCGCAGTCCGATGGTGATTTCGGTGATTTCCAACTTTATGAACATCGGCGGAAATGCCATTCTTATTTTCGGCTTCCACATGGGTGTCGAAGGAGCCGCGATTTCGACTTTAATTTCGCGTATTTTCTGTGCGGTTGTCGTACTGTGGAAGCTTCGGGATGAAAGCAAACCGATTTTTGTGAAGCAGTATCTTTCCATTCGGCCGGACTTTGGTTTGATCAAAAAAATACTGTTCATCGGTATTCCATCGGGAATCGAGAACAGTATGTTCCAGTTTGGAAAGCTGGCGATTCAGTCCACTGTGTCCACACTTGGCACGGTTGCCATTGCCGCGCAGGCGATGACGAACATCCTTGAGAACCTGAACGGTGTCGCTGCGATCGGTGTCGGCATCGGACTGATGACGGTAGTCGGTCAGTGTCTCGGCGCGGGCCGGAAGGATGAAGCAATCTACTATATTAAAAAACTGTGCTGGCTGTCAGAAGTGGTTATCGTTGCAAGCTGTCTGCTGGTATTTGTGCTGACAAAACCGATTACGATGATCGGTGGTATGGAAGCAGAGAGTGCAAAGCTCTGCATGCAGATGATGATCTTTATCACAATTGCAAAGCCGCTCTGCTGGGTCATGGCGTTTGTCCCGGGATACGGTATGCGGGCTGCCGGAGATGTAAAATTCTCCATGATCACATCCTGCTGTACGATGTGGCTGTGCCGTGTGAGTCTCTGTATTTACCTGTGCCGCGTATGGGGATTCGGCCCGATTGCGGTCTGGATCGGTATGGCGGCAGACTGGAGCCTGCGGTCCATTCTCTTTACCATCCGGTTCAAATCAGGAAAATGGCTGAATCATCATTTGATAGAAGAAAAGAAACAGGAGAGCTAAACATCTTCTTCCGGTAAAAAGGAAAGCGCATATGCAAGAGAGTCGTTGAGATGAGATTTTTGACCGCGGCTGGAAGCCGTACCGGATCAATCACCTGAGCTGGTGGAAAGAGGAGCTTGCATCCGAAGAAGAGATGGAAGAGGGACGGAACAATCTTGCAGCACACGACAATCGGGTGGATTTTATTGTAACCCACTGCTGTGCATCGTCCGTGCAGGATGCCATCGGCGAAGGCCTATTCCAGAAGGATCGTGAGACGGAATATCTCGAAGAAATTTTACAGACCGTACAATTTCAGAAATGGTTTTTCGGCCATTATCATGACAATCGGAATGTAGATGAAAAGAAAATCCTTTTGTACGAACAGATCATTCGGGTTGTGTAGAAACAGGAAGAAAAAACTGGATTTTTCCAGTACTGGATGATAAGATAAAACTGTGTTTCGGGATGGCTTAAACATATGGAGGTGCAGGATGGAACCAATTTATTTGTCAATCCAGCAGAAAGAAACTGGCAGCCGCATCAAATCTCTTCTTCGTGAAAGCGGATACACCGTGAGAGACATTCAGAATGCCATGGGTTTTGAAAATCCACAGGCGGTCTATAAATGGATTTCCGGCAAGTGCCTGCCAAGTCTGGACAACTTTCTCATTTTAAGCAGATTATTAAACACAAGCATCGAAGATATCCTCGTCATTGACGGGGATATTCCTCGTTTCAGGATAATTTTAAACTACACACAACGGTGGCAGGAAAGTCTCCACCGGCTCCGTTGACTTTATATGTGCAAACTGATAAGATACTCATAAGTATGTTTTTAGGGGTATCTTATTTTTGTGTTTCGAAAAGAAAAGGGGAAATTAAATAATGACAAAAAAGAAAATCATTGGCCTTTGCATCGGCGCTGTCGTTCTTGCCGTGGCTGCGGCCGGTGTGAAGGAAGGCAGCTGGCTGATGAAGCATCGCCGGATGCAGAATGAGTTTACGCATGAGATGAATGCATTCACGACCAAAACAAACGCTGAGCTGATCCAGCCGACGATTGTTGCGGAGGATGATATCTACGGCTGGTTTTTCCATGAGGAAGATGACGGGCTGTACATGAATCTCTATTACCGGATCAAAAACGAGTCCAATCAGCACGAAATTGCATCCAGTGAATTTCCTGTGAAGATCAAAAAGGAGCTTCTTGCGGATGATAAAGTGTGGAGCAGAACGACGCGGACCGCGAAAAATCAGGTTCACGCGGAATACCTGGAAGGAGAAGATGACATGACGGTTTCGTTTGACGTCTATTACCAGTGTGAGGGTTCCTGCGGGGAATATTTTGCGGATATTACCGTGACGGATAGTGAGAGCGGAAAGCTCTACTACAGCAGTGAAGCAGAAAATGAAGCGGCAGAATAGGAGGAGCGATGGCCGAAAAACAAAGCAAAAATAAATGGCACACACCGGCGGAGCGGATTATGATGCTGGGATTTGCGGCGGTAATCCTGATGGGAACGATTCTTCTGTGCCTGCCGGTTTCTGCGGCGGACGGAAAAAGCGTTTACTGGCTCGACGCCCTGTTTACCGCAACGACATCTGTCTGCGTGACGGGCCTTGTCACCGTTCCGACGGCGACGACATGGAGTACCTTTGGAAAAATTGTGATCCTCGGGTTGATTCAGTTCGGAGGTCTTGGCATCATGGCGTGCCTGACGATGGTGTTTCTGATCCTGCGCCGGAAAATCAGTCTGCAGAGCCGGAAATTAATTCAGGATACCTATAATCTGCCGGTTTTAAAGGGCAGTGTGGGCATCGTGCGCCGGCTTCTGATTGGAACAGCAACCGTAGAGATTGCGGGGGCGGTTCTGTATAGCTTCTGGTTTGTGCCGGAGTATGGCTTCTGGAAGGGAATCGGCTACAGTATTTTTCACGCCGTTTCCGCTTTCTGTAATGCGGGAATCGATCTCGTTGGCGAAGCCTCTTTTGCTCCGTTTGTAACGAACCCGCTGATAAACTTTACGACGATGGGACTGATTCTTTTGAGCGGTCTTGGTTTTCCCGTCTGGTGGGAAGTTATGGAGCGGGTGCAGGAGCTTGTGAAGGGAAAACGGCCCCGTAAAAATTTTGTGCGAGGATTCACGCTTCATACGAAACTGGTTTTAACGACAACCATGATTCTGGTGTTCGGTGGAGCACTGCTGATTCTTGCACTGGACTGGAATCACGCGCCATCACTTGGCAGCCTGAAACCGGCGCAGAAGGTCATGGCGGCTTTTTTTCAGTCCGTGACGACAAGAACGGCAGGCTTTGAGACGATCCCGCAGGCTGATTTCTCGGACAGCTCTGCAATGGTAAGTATGGTTCTCATGTTCATCGGTGGCTCCCCGATGGGAACGGCAGGTGGTGTTAAGACGACAACGGTTGCCATTCTGGTTGTGCTGGTTGCCTCCTATATTCGCGGAGACTCAGATACGGTGGCCTGGGGGCGGAAAGTGATGGAAGAAAATATCCGTACCGCTGTCGTCATTTTCTTTTTTGTACTGACGACAGTCTTTACTGCCACCGTGCTGCTGATTTCCGTAACCGGAAGCCCGCTGCTGGATTGTACGTATGAAATTATTTCTGCGGTTGCAACGGTGGGCCTCACCCGTTCCCTGACGCCGACGCTTCCTTTTATGGGAAAGGTGATTGTTATTCTGGTTATGTTTATGGGAAGAATCGGGCCGGTGACGCTGGCTGTCGCACTGCGCCGCAGAACAGGAAGAAAAGATGTCGATATTCAGAGACCGGAGCAGCGGATTCTGATTGGATAGTTGGGAAAATAAAAAACAGGACAGATTTCAGAAAACGAGGAAAAGAAATGAGTAAACAGTATGCAGTCATTGGACTTGGAAAGTTTGGTTTTTCTGTAGCAACGACACTTGCGCAGGCAGGAAAAGAAGTGCTTGCCGTTGATAAAGACGCTGAGCCGGTACAGGAAATTGCCGATCTTGTTACCTATGCGGCGCGTGCAGACATCACGGACAGTCGTGTGTTCGCATCTCTTGGCATCAGCAATATGGATGTGGTGATCGTTGGCATTTCCGAAAATATGGAGTCGAGCATCCTCGCCACCCTGCAGGCAAAAGAGGCGGGCGTGCCGCTCGTCATCGCAAAGGGCATGAGCCAGATGCATGCCAATATTTTGAAAAAAGTCGGCGCGGACCGCGTCGTGATGGCGGAGAGTGAGACGGGCATCCGCCTCGGAAAAAGCCTGATTTCCGGCGGCTTCCAGGACTTCTTCATGCTGTCGGATTCGTTCTCCATGGTAGAGCTTCCCGTGCCGGAAGCGTGGACGGGGCATAACCTCGAGGAGCTGGATCTGCGGAAGAAATACAGTATCAACGTAATCGCCGTCAAGGACGGGGAAGACATCCGTGTCACGGTCAATCCGAAGACGCTGCTCCGCGCAGAGGAAGTGCTGATTCTGATCGGCGAAAACAAAGAACTTGCCAAATTGATGAAAAACAGGAAATGAGGGGACCATTCATGATTACAAGCAGCAGCAATGCACAGGTAAAAAACATTATTGCGCTGAACAAAAAAGCAAAAGAACGCCGGGAGCAGGACGTTTTCGTGGCGGAGGGCTGGAAAATGTTCCAGGAAGCGCCGCGGGAATGGCTGAAAAAAGTATATGTGTCTGAGAGCGGCAGCAAAATGCATGAAATGCCGTCCGACGGGACAGAATACGAAGTAGTGGACGACCGCGTGTTCCAGTCCATGTGCGACACGAAGACGCCGCAGGGTGTTTTAAGTGTGATCCGCATGCCGCATTACACCGAAGAGGAGGTGATGGATAACGGAAAGACACCGCTTCTGATGGTACTTGAGGATCTGCAGGACCCTGGAAATGTCGGAACAATCATCCGCACCGCAGAGGGCGCAGGAGTCACCGGCATCATCATGAGCCGCGGTACCGCGGATATCTTCAATCCGAAAACGATCCGCTCGACGATGGGCTCGATCTACCGTATGCCGTTTCTGATCGTCGACGATGCGGTCGGATTTGTAAAAGGCTTAAAAGCGCGGAAGATCTGTACGTACGCGGCACATCTGCACGGCGTGCATTCCTACCGCGAGGAGGATTACACAAAAGGAACGGCATTCCTGATCGGAAATGAGGGAAACGGCCTGACTGATGCAATGGCAGAGGCCGCCGAGTGCCTGATCCGTATTCCGATGGAAGGAAAAGTGGAATCGTTAAACGCAGCGATTGCATCCGCCGTTCTCATGTATGAGGCACACGGCCAGCGCGCATAAAAGAAAGAGCGTTACCGGTTTTCTTACATTTCTCTTAACCTGCCGGAAACCTACTCGACAGAACCGGTATTTTGAGCTAAAATAGAAAGAGCAGAGTCCGGGCTGAATTTCTGTCAGTCCGGTAAAACTGTAATATTTGCCAGAAAAGCAAAAGCTGTTTTGGGAGGAAGGAAAAATGAGTGAGAAAAAAAACATCAGTAAAAAGGAGCTCCGAAGAAGAAAGCGGAAGCGTGCGCTGATGATCAAAACAGGAATTCTATGTGTTCTGCTTGTCATCTTCGGCATTGGAATCTGGGCTTTGGCCGGAGGAACAGAAAAAATCCAGCAGAAAGCACAGGAAAAAGAGGATCAGAAAACAGCAGAGGTGGACGGTTCCGTATCGTCGGACAGCACGGGAAGTGCTGAAGCGCCGACAACGAAAGCACAGATTATGGCGGAAGCCGATGCACTTGCGCAGACATACGATTACGATGGAGCCATTGAAAAGCTCCAGAGCGTAGAGGGCGCAGCAACCGACGCGGATATCATCACAAAAGTAGCAGAGTACACCAGCACGAGAGATGCCTGTGTGCGCGTCAACGTCAACGAAGTAACCCACATTTTCTATCATTCTCTTGTAGTCGATCCGCAGAAAGCGTTCTATCAGGACAACGCACAGACCGCAGGCTTCTGCCAGTGGATGACCACCGTGGATGAGTTCAACGCGATTACCCAGCAGATGTACGACAGAGGATATGTCATGGTTTCGATCAACGATCTCGTGAAAAAGACCGTAGATGATGACGGAACCGTTCATTACGAGGAAGGGGACATTTACCTGCCGGAGGGCAAGAAAGCATTCGTTCTTTCTCTGGATGACCTTTCCTATTACCACTCTTACGACGGACGCGGCATTGCCAGCAAGATGGTAGTCGGCGACGACGGAAAACCGACCTGCGAATACATTCAGGATGACGGAACTGTTGTGACCGGTGCTTACGACTGCATCCCGCTGATGGATCAGTTTATCGAAGCGCATCCGGATGCCGTATACCATAATGCGCGCGGAACCGTAGCACTGACCGGCTACGACGGAATCCTCGGATACCGCACCGACGGTGATTACAAGACAAGAGAAGATCTGACGGATGATCAGGTAGCATGGCTTGATGCACACCCGGATTTCGACTGGGATAAAGAGTGCGAGGAGGCGAAAAAAGTAGCCGATGCGATCAAAGCAGACGGCTGGACATTCGCAAGCCATACCTGGGGCCATATCCGTGTCGGCGACAAACCGATCGAGACGATCCAGGCGGATACCGAGAAATGGCTGACGTATGTTGCACCGCTCATCGGCGGAAGCGATATCATCATCTTTGCACATGGACAGGATCTTTCCGACTGGCACGATTACACGATGGACAATGAGAAGTTTGCTTACTTAAAGAGTCAGGGCTTCAACATCTACTGCAACGTAGATTCCTCCCAGTATTTCGTTCAGGTAAGAGACAATTACCTGCGTATGGGACGAAGAAACCTGGATGGATACCGTCTGTACCAGAACCTCTACGGAGGCGGCGAGGATAGAACAAGCGATCTGTTTGATTCTGCCTCTGTTATTGATCCGCAGCGGCCGACAGATCCATCTCTTTACAATTTAGGTTAAAGAATTTTGAAAATGAAAAAGATCTCACAGAACTTTCTATTATTTATAGAAGAAAGTCTGTGGGATCTTTTTTTCAGCAGGGCGAACCGTTTACAGATATTTTTCTACGAGCGGAAACGGCAGAGGCCCGAGACGGAGCAGTTTTTCATGGAAACCGATCAATGAGAATGAGTCACCTTCCTGTTCCTGCACTTCCGAGAGGAGCTGCGAAAACGAGAGCGATCCGACACAGTATTTCAGATAGTTCGCCGGTGTCTCGAGAATATACTGATATAAAGAGGCAGCGGCCGACGCATCCGTGATGCCGAACTGCGCCAGAAAGGCTGACGCATCCGAGAGGAGCCATCCCTGGCTGTGGATTCCGAGATCCAGCAGCGAGCAGAGGGTAAGATGCACCGAGCGGTTCAGATACCAGAGACGGCAGAGCGCCTGCGTGTTTGCATCGAGATTACGTGCGGCGTAGCGGCAGGCATATGATTCAACGTAGGTTGCCCATCCTTCCACATAACCCGACGGCGCGTAGAGATGGCGGATCAGAAGCGGGTCGGAGCGCGAGAACGAGACGGTCTGGTACAGATGGCCGGGAAAGCCCTCGTGGGCAAGTGTGGAATACAGCTCGATGCCGGTCATTTCATCCGCGGGATTCAGGTAAATGGAGTTGGGTGAATTGACATCGGCGGGCGGTGTGAGATAAAAGGCGGGGCTTAAAAAATCCTTGAGAGAGTCATCCACGGTCTTTACTTCGTATGCGATACCCGAAAGAACGGGAAAATCTTCAGAAACGGCATTCTGCAGATCGGCAAGCATTTCCTCCGGCGTGGAGAACGGCAGCACGAGCGCCTGCTCGGAGAGGGAGAGCGACGGATTCTGATCGAGAATGATCTGCATTTCGGCACACTGGTCCGCAAGCTGCTGTGTTAAAAGGCGGGTCAGCTCCTCCGGTGAAGCGTCAACACCGACGCGGCTGCGGAGAAGATACGCATAGTAGGAAAGTCCGCCTTCCTGCCGGGAAAGACCGCCGGCGTTCTGCGTTCCTTTGCCGCGGAGTGAAGAAAGCGCATCGGAAAGAGAGCGGTAGGCGGGAAAAACACAGGAGGTAAGGAGTTTTTCATGCGTCTGCAGACAGAGATTCCTTTCCGCCTCAGAAAACAGTGAAGACGCCTGCAGTTTATTCTGAAAAACGGTGTGGAGCAGATGGCTTTCCGGTGTATCCGCGTCGGCGAGAAAAGCACTGCACTGGCGGATAATGCCATCGACCGCAAGGTCATTCTGAAACACGCCCTGCCGGGATTTTTCCTGCTCGAGTGCGATGAGGTCGGAGAAATAGCGCGGGAGATCCTGCAGAAGATGGAGGTAGTCGGCGATATCCTGCTGTGTGCGGAACGGGTACTCTGCGAGCAGAATGGGAAGCTGTGCCTGAATCCCGAGCGACGGACCGAGCGGTTCCGCAAGAAGGCTGGTGCTGCCCGGCATTTTCTCGCAGTCCAGCTCGTAGAGCAGAAGATCGAGCGTGATCTGATTTTCCGCGGAGAGGCGGTTTCGATGAAAGGATGTGAGCGTTGTTTCCACACTCTGCAGCAGGGCATCATACGAGGTGCGGTCAGGGATGGAAACCGTGCCGAACGAGGCAGTGCCGGGGGCAATTCCGCGGGAAGCCGGATCGGCGAGGGTATAGTGGAGCGTGATGGCAGAAGAGGTTACCTCGGAGTGGAACCGTTCCTCCACATACGCGGAAAACCGGCGGTTCTCACCAGGGGAAAAGAACGGGGAAAAATACCAGAACAGCAGAGCGAAAAGAAGTCCGCCGCACAGAAGCAGAGGGAACAGGATGCGGCGGTGCAGAGAAGCTGGTTTCATAGAATAGGCTCCGGTGCGGACAGTTATCATAAAGTATGTAAAAAATGCTGATTTTATGCGCTTTTTCCGTGGCCTTTCATTTGACTTTCCAAAACGGCTTTGCTATAATCAGTAACGAATGAAATAAGGGACTTTTCAGTGCAGAACGGATTTGAAAAAGAATCCGCGAAGGTAAAAGGGAATCAGGTGGAAATCCTGAGCGATCCGGTCACTGTAAGCAGGGAGTGTTAGCTGCAGAAATGCCATTGTGCGAAACGCATGAGAAGGCGCGGCTGCCGTGAAGATCTGCGAGTCAGGAAACCTGCTGGAAAGGTTAGTGAATCGCTTCCGATAAAAGCATATATATTCATGGAAAGATGTACGAAGTAAAATCGGACATCTGCTTTTTTGTCGCCATGCGTCCGAAAAAGAGCTCCGGTGGAGAAACTCTTTTGCAGAAAAAGCAGATGTCTGTTTGTCTTTTCGCAGAAAAAATGTGTCCTCAAAAACAAGATTACTTGCAGGGAGACATCATTGACGGGGACAGGCACCGCCCAGCTGCCTGAAAAAGTCAGACGGAATCCGGAGCAGATGCGCGAAGGATATCCGAAGAAAAGGAGAAGTTATGAAAGGAAATTCAAGCAAATTTCTGGCACTGCTGCTGTCGGCGTCCATGATCATGAGCCCGACTGTCAGCGTATTAGCAGATACGCAGGAAAAAGCAGCACAGACAGAAAGCAGCGCAGCCGCAGAGGAAGCGCCGCAGAGCGAAGAAACAGCAGAGACGGCAGAACCGGAAACAACACCGGCAGAAACCGAGAGCAGTGAAAGCACTGCAGAGACTCCGGCAGAAGAGCCGACGGAAACACCGGCCGCGCCTGCAGAGGATCAGACACCGGCAGGATCTGACGAGACCGAGACACCATCCGCAGATGAGGATGCTTCGGAAGATACTGCAGAGGACACTGCAAAAGACGGTGAAGAGACTGCCGATACCACAGAAAAAGAGCCGGAAGCAGCAGATGAGACTTCCCAGGATGCTGAAAAAGAAACACCGGCAAAAGAAGAAACCAAAGATGCTGTAAAAGAGAATACCAGTCCGGCGGCAGAACAGCCGAAAACGGAAGTAAAAGAAACAACCAAAAATGAGGCATCCAATACAGCCGAGGAGAAAGAAACAAAAGCAGCGGAAGCAGCAAAACCGGCAGATGGTGAGTATGAGACTTCTGCAGAAGCAACCGGAAGCATGTTCCGTGTGGTTTCTTCCAGACTCATCGTAAAAGATGGAAAACTGAAAGCATCCATTCTGCTGAGTGGAACCGGCTATGATTACCTGTATATGGGAACAGCAGCAGAAGCTGCCGCAGCAGATGAAAAGAGCTGGATTGCTCCGACAGGAAGCGAAACCTATACGGATACGAAGACCGGTGCAGAAAAGACCGGATATTGTTTTGAAATTCCGGTGGAAGAGCTTGACAAACAGATGGATGTTGCCGTTCGCTCAGCCAAGAAAAAAACATGGGCTGATAAAACTGTTACGATCCACAGCACCGCTGCAATCCCGACCGTAACCCCGGAACCGACCGAGCCCCCGGCCCCGAGTGAAACACCAGGCGATGATTCTTCCGAGACACCAGTCAGCGTAGAAGCACCTGTTGTAAAGGACAACGGTCAAGCATTCAAAATGTTCCTCATCTCTGAGGCAACCATGATCAACAAGGGCGACAAACTTGTTCTTACCCTGAAAACAAACAACACATCGTTTGATAAACTGTATCTTGGAAAGAACGATGACCTTGCAAAAACACCGGCTATCCAGGGAATGCAGGAAGCAAACGGCGGTTATTCCTTTACATTTGAAGTAGATGCGGACAAAGCCGGCACAACCGTTCCGATCGTTCTTGGAAAGAAAGACGGAACCTGGTACATCAAACAGCAGCTTTATCTTGCAGTTCCGGGAAGTAAAACACCGGAAGTAACTCCGATACACTGTTTTTTCCGGACATTGCAATACTTGATGTTACCGCCACAAACACGAATACAACGGTTATCACCAGCATAACTGACTTTATCCCCTGCCATATCTTTCTGTTTTTTTCTTTCATAATAACCTCATGCCAAATATAGTCGCAATCCGCTTTGCTGTCTGTTCATATAAAATTTCTGCGTCACCCTGACTTATGTCTCTCTAACCTTTAAATTTAAGTGCTTTTTTAAGCAGCTTTATATTTTCATTCATAAGCTCAATGTAAGACACACCGTTTTTTAACTGTTTTGCCGATACCATGTGACAGGTATTAAATACCTCTACTTTTGCCCCTGTCTTTTTTGCTATCTTCTCTGCCACATCTGACTTATCATTCTCACTTTTAAATATAACCGGAATTTTTTCTTCTTTTATTCTCTCTTCAAGATAAGATATTGTCTGTTTTTTAGGTTTCTGATATCCACCACAAACAGGATATGCCGCACTATAGGCAAGTCCAAGTTCGCTTGCCATGTATCTCATCGAAAATCCATCGGCAAATATAAGATGCTTAATTCCTGCATTTTCGGACACTTCTCTAAGCTCATAATCTACATCTTCAAGTTTCTTTATATATTTTTTAGCATTTTTCTTATAATAATCTGCATTTTCTTTATCGGCATCACAAAGCTTTTCTTCTATAATTGAAACAATCTTTTTTGCACATATCGGTGAAGTCCATAAATGTTCATCATATTCACGCTGTCCTGTCTGCTCTTTTATGTCGCCATCTTCATTCAGCGAACTCACAATATCTGACGCATTATCCATCATAGAAACTTTTTTAATTTTCTTTGCTTCTTTACTTTTTACTTTTAAAAGGCTGTCAACCCATTTTTCAGAAGTTCCACCATTGTAAATAAGAACATCCGCCTTTAATACATTTGACATATCCGTTGAATCCGGTTTAAATGAATGTAAATCCTGTCCAGCCGGAACTATCATCGAAAGCTCCACTTTGTCACCTGCTATATTCTTCACAAAATCATAATATGGGAATATTGTCGTCACCACCGATAATTTCCCGCTTTTTTCATTATCCTTTTGTGAGCCTTTTTTGCAGCCTGCAAATGAACATATGCAAATAAGCAAAAGCGTACAAACAAGTAATCTCTTTTTAAGTTTCATATCTTTCCTCCTGAGTTTTTCTTTTTTCTGTGTCTTAAGCATACGATAATAATACTGAGAAGAAATATTTCTTTACAAAGTACGGACACTCCAAGTCTGTTCTGCAGCTTCTTTCTCATACCATGCACGGGCATCATGGTCTTTGACCTGCAATAAAGCTCTATAATGCGACCATGACAGCAAACTATTGGATTGTCTACACACCGTGTCGACAATTTCAGGAAATGTTTTATAAAACTTTAGACAATGATACAAATTACTTCTATCATATCCTTTTCCGTATCTCTGAGTCAGTTTTTTAGAAATTTCCTTTATTACCCTTAATCCATACTCTGAGCGTTCATCTCCGCCTAATTCTTCTTCTGCAATTCGATACCCAAGCAGCCAGTTTCTCTGTATCAGTGTTGTATTGACCGCCTGATATGCAGCTTTTTGTGAGGACTCAATAATTCCACACATATCATTTAAAATGTCATCAGTTTTAACAAAATTATCCATAAGACTATTTTGTCCTGTTTTTTGTAATTTATTATCCATAGCCACCGCTCCTTTGGATTTCGATTTCAATTAAAACATTATTTTCCAAAAGTTGTCAATCTCTACTACTAATCTCTCATCTATAGTCATATTTTTAAAATAAGGCTACCGCAATCCCACTAGCTTTAGACGATGGATTAAGGTAGCCTTATTTCAATCACCGGTACAATCTACAATAAATAATTAGTTTTTTATTGTGCTAAATCAATATATCAGGGGGTAAAAACGTATTTTTGGAAGTACATGTCGCCTTCATTTATTAAGACAATCAATTTTGAGAAGACAAGTGCTACTATCAAATTGCAAGCAGAAGATGAAATTAAGGATACGGATGAAAGTATAGAGTCGTTTTGCAAAAAGCTGGACCAAGTTGTAGATATGCATTTATTTTTTAAAAAGTTAGATAATGAGTGTTTATCAAAAGAAGATGCATTGAAAATAGTTCGTTATAGATGTGATGAAATAACTAGAGAAATTGATAATGTCAGCAACAATCCCGAGTTACGTGATGTTATATCGAGGAAAATTGTCACAGCGTTGTATGATTTATGTTATTCTTCTTTAGTTTTAAACGCAATAAAACTTGGATATGCAGATATAAATCAAAAGTTGGCATGGGAAGTTTCACAATTTAAGCCAGAGACTAAATATTTATATAATTTTTTGAAAGGATTAAAATATATAGGAATTAGAATTCCTGAAGAAGGTCAAGCAGAAAGGCTAATGCTTAAATACTACAATTATTTATGGGAGATAAGAAAGTTTCTGAAAAATACTTTTGATATTGATGTTTTAGACAACTTATCTAAATTTCCGCTGGATATGGATACATTAGATGAGGAGTATTATGGACTCGTTGCAGATAGTATTTTGAAAACAGATTTGGTAGCTAATAATGTAAGAGTTTCTAGATATTATATTCAGAAAATTATTCCATTTTTTGTTAAAGGAGAAAGATATTTCGAAATTACTCTCCAACTTGCGGGTTTATATGCAACGAAATATAATAGGATAACAGTTTATAGTAAACAGTATATTTCAACGCGATATTCGATACAAATTGCTTATACGGAGTCAGAAATAGACCTTTGGGGAAT
>ENA-ORKV01001429-ORKV01001429.1-human-gut-metagenome-genome-assembly--contig:-NODE-1429-length-18097-cov-4.151609_pt1 | contig 18097 bp, 13 predicted proteins | sample MGYA00243058_ERZ508805 | MGnify/ENA primary metagenome ERZ508805 (study PRJEB26277, sample SAMN04329770) | human gut metagenome | biome: human-associated habitat | host: Homo sapiens | place: USA... | reverse complement strand
AAATGAAAATATTATGGATGACCGCACCAATTTTAAAGAAGCCGGAATTTTCAGGTTGTTTTTCAGATACATCATATTATATATGATAGAGCTTCCTTCACTTATATATGCATATGGCTTATATAAACTGACAGAAACAGCCACCGGCTGGGAATATGTGTTTTATGGCATCGGATGCGGGATATTTATAATAATAGCGGCATATTTTGTCGTTGATCTGGTATTATGCCTTTTCAGCGATACCAGAAATATGATTTACGACAGAATCACGGGAATAACGCACATGAATATGGTAAAAAAATAAAAACAGGAGGTGCTAAGTGATTACAATAAAAAATAAATGAAAAAACAATTCCTGAACATGATATATTATGTGCAGGTTTTCCCTGTCAGGCATTTTCAATAAGTGGAAAACAACGCGGATTTGAAGACAGCAGGGGAACATTGTTTTTTGATGTCGCACGTATAGTAAAAGAAAAAAGACCCAAAATTGTTTTTATGGAAAATGTTAAAAATTTTGAGACACATGATTACGGAAAGACATTAAGTGTTGTGAGTACAACTATGAAACAGCTCGGGTACAGGTTTTATAAAAAAGTATATGGGTAAATAATTGGCAAAGGAGAAATTTTGTTATGCAAAAAAAAATAAGGAAAGTTATGTCAGTTTTTATGGTATCTGCACTTCTGTTTTCAGGGTGTGGTATACATGGAACAGATAACGTTAAAAAAGAAGAGAACAACGAAAATAATAATATTGTAAAGCTTACTGTATGGAGCGAGAAAGATAATGTTGATACAACATCAAAAATGGTGGAGAGTTTTAAAGAACATTATAAAGATGAGGCACAATTTGATATTACAATTGATGTTCAGGCAGATGCTAAAGTAAGAGATGTAATGCTTACAGATGTACATAATGGTGCAGATGTTTTTTCATTTCCTGATGATCAGCTTACATCACTTGTTGCAGGTGGTGTTCTGGTTGAGATACCTGATGCTGAAAAAGTAAAATCTGCTAATATTGAAGAATCGGTGAAAGCTGCTACGTTAGATGATAAAATATATGCATATCCTATGACAGCTGATAACGGTTATTTTATGTACTATGATAAAAATTATTTTTCGGCTGATGATGTAAAGTCATTGGATAAAATGATGTCGGTAGCGGCATCATCAGGAAAGAAGTTTGCCATGGAATTTAATTCGGGGTGGTACATGTATACATTTTTTGGTAATACAGGACTTAATTTATCAATTAATCCTGATGGCGTAACTAATAAATGTAATTGGAATTCTGAATCTGGTGATATTAAAGGAACGGATATTAAATCAGCACTTTCAGCTATAGCATCAAATCCTGGTTTTGTAAGCATGCCTAATGGAGATATTGCGGCTGCAATGAAGTCAGGGGATGTTATAGCAGGTATAAGCGGTGTATGGGATGTTATGAATGTAAAAGCAATATATGGCGAAAATTATGGTGCATGTAAACTTCCGACATATACTGTTGCAGGCAAGGAAGTACAGATGTCTTCTTTTACCGGATATAAGATGATGGGGGTTAATGCATATTCAGAGAATAGGGACTGGGCATGCAGACTTGCGGACTGGATGACTAATGAAGATAATCAAAAACTGAGATTTAAAGAGCGTAATCAGGGACCGTCAAACATAAATGTGGCAGCTTCAGATGAAGTGAAAAAAGTTCCAGCAATACAAGCTGTAATTGAACAGTCTAAATATGGAACATTGCAGCGAGTTGGCAACAGTTTCTGGGATGCATGCAAAGATTTTGGCGATACGATATTGAGTGGAACTAATAATGGAATGACAGACCAGGAGCTTATGGATAAACTTGTTAATGGTATTACAGCATCAACTATTAAGTGATGGCTTTTATGATATTACATTGCTGATATTAAGATAAGCAGAATGGAGACTTTTATGGTAAATAAAAAAAGAACAAGCTTAAAGGTACTGATACTTATTCCCGTATTTATTCTTGGAATATTATCTGTGGTATCCAATATAATGGCTATTAATAATATAAGAATGGTTAATTCAAATGCATCTGATATTACGGATGATTGTATGAATAGTATATCAGAACTAGGTGAAATCCAGAATGCAACACAGTCAATACATAAGCTGGGGTTGTCTCATATTATTGCAACTGACCTTAATACAATGATTTCTGTAGTGGAAAATATAAGGAAGGAACAGTCAGAACTTGAAAATAATCTTGAAGATTATAAGAAGTATGTCAGTGATTCTGATCAGGAAGTTTATAATTCACTTGTACAGAATTATGAAATTATGAAAAAAGAGCTTGGAAGTATTATGGCATATAGTGCACTTGGTAAGAAAGAAGAGGCATATGCATTGGCAAACGGAGTAGTAAGCGATAGCAGCAGTGCAATACAGGAAAATATAAATGTATTAAAAGAACATGCTAATTCTACAGCTTCAACTGCAAGAGAAAGACTTTCGGCAGTATATACCGGTTCTCTTATATGTAGTATTGTTATTATTGCAATAAGTATATTGTTACTGCTTACAGCATTGTATTGTGTTATGAAATATATTATAAAACCGATACTTGCAACGAATAAAGATATTAGGGAAATTATAAGTGGAATAGATAATGGAGAAGGTGATCTTACTAAGAGAGTTACAATACTGTCTAATGATGAGATTGCTGATCTCGGTAATGGAATTAATATTTTTATGGAAAAACTTCAGGGAATACTTAAACTGATTATTGAGAATACAAACCTGATGGAAGGCGTTGTAGAGGCAGTAGATAAAAGTGTGGCTGCCTCTAATGATAGTGCTTCTGATTTATCAGCAATGACAGAAGAATTATCTGCAACTATGCAGGATGTAGGACAATCAGTTAATGTTATTAATGACAGTGCAAATAATGTACGTGAAGACGTTGATATAATAGCATCAAAGTCAAATGAAATTAATACATTTTCTAAGCAGATGAAAGAAGATGCTGATAATATGGAAAGTAATGCCAGAAACAATATGGAACAGACAAGTGAAAAGGTTGGTGAGATACTGGAAGTACTAAATAATGCGATTGAAGACAGCAAAAGTGTTGACCAGGTTAATAATCTGACTAATGATATTTTAAGTATATCAAGCCAACCAATCTTCTTGCATTGAATGCATCGATTGAGGCAGCGAGGGCTGGAGAAGCAGGAAAAGGATTTGCGGTTGTTGCAGAAGAGATACGCCAGCTTGCAGATTCAAGCAGAGAAACAGCAAACAGAATACAGCAGATAAATTCGGTTGTAGTTAAAGCAGTATCTAATTTATCAGATAACGCTAACAATCTTGTTAAATATATGCAGCAGACGATACTCCCTGAATTTGAAAGGTTTGTTGATAGTGGTGCTTCATATAAAAATAATGCATCATACATTGAGGATGCTATGAATGAGTTTGTATTAAAAACTGACGCTTTAAAGAAAAACATTGATGAGATAGCAGGTTCTATTAACACTATTACGGCTGCGGTTGATGAAGGTGCGGAGGGTGTCAACAGCACGGCAGAAAATACACAGAACCTTGTTGAAGATATAGTTAATATCAGTAGCAAAATGAAAGAAAATAAGGCTATAGCAAAGACACTTCAAGAAAGTACAGATATATTTGCTATTTTTTAAATTGCTGTTTTTTAAATGAAAAAGCATGTTTAAAAACCGGGTAAAATATGTTATCATTATGTAAATTATTTTTAATAGGGAGAAAAACTAATGAACGAGAAAAATCAAGAAGTTGTTCGTGATGCTCGACAGCTCGGAATTCCGAAAATGCTGATTCTTGGAATACAGCATATGTTTGCCATGTTCGGAGCTACTATTCTGGTACCTATTCTTGTAGCAGGATATTTTCAGAATGCATGTGGCGAACCAATAACAAGAGGTCTTACAGTATCTGTTACACTGTTTTGTGCCGGTATTGGAACATTAATTTTCCATGTCTGCTCAAAATTTAAAGTTCCTGCATTTCTTGGCTCATCATTCGCATTTCTTGGTGGATTTTATACAGTAGCCAATCTCAATACAGGAATTTATGCCGATATGGGTGCTAACGAGAAAGCTGCATATGCATGTGGCGGTATCGTTGTAGCAGGTCTGTTATATCTTGTTGTAGCTTTAATTTTTAAGCTTGTCGGTGTGAACAGAGTTATGAGATTCCTTCCACCGGTAGTTACAGGACCAATTATTATTTGTATTGGTCTTTCACTTGCTTCATCAGCAATATCTAATGCTTCAACTAACTGGCTTCTTGCCGTAGTTGCACTTGCTGTAATAATAATATTTAATATCTGGGGCAAGGGAATGTTTAAGATTATTCCTATCCTTATGGGTGTAATCATTTCATATGCTTTTGCATTGATTCTTAATGCATTTGGAGTTACAAATCCTGATGGTTCAGCAATACTTAATTTTGCATCTGTTTCATCAGCAAGCTGGATTGGTTTTCCAAAATTCCAGATTTGCAAGTTTGATATTACAGCAATTCTTGTAATGGCACCTATCGCTATTGCAACAATGATGGAACATGTTGGAGATATGTCAGCTATATCAGCTACTGTTGATGAGAATTTTATAGCAGATCCGGGTCTTCACAGAACAATAATGGGTGATGGACTTGCTACAGCATTTGCAGGTCTTATTGGTGGACCGGCTAATACTACATATGGAGAAAACACAGGTGTCCTTGAACTTTCAAAGGTATATGACCCAAGAGTAATAAGAATTGCTGCAGGTCTTGCAGTGATACTTTCATTTATACCTAAGTTTTCAGAGATTATTTCTACAATGCCGGCAGCCATAATCGGTGGTGTATCATTTATGCTTTATGGTATGATTTCAGCTATTGGTGTAAGAAATGTTGTTGAAAATAAGGTAGACCTTACAAAGTCACGTAACCTTATAATTGCCGGTGTAATCTTTGTATGCGGTCTTGGTTTTTCAAAGGGACTTACATTCACAATAGGTGAAACGCATATTACACTCACAGCACTTGCTATCGCAGCTATTGCAGGTATTATCCTCAATGCTGTTTTACCGGGTAATGATTACAGGTTTGGTGTAAATCCAAGCGGAGACCAAAGCCGTGGTGTATATGTAAGCAACACAGATGATGAAAAATAATTAAAAAGCAAATAATACATCTATATAGATGGAAAAACAGAGGTTAGGTTATGATGAATTTTAAAGAAGAAAAAAATATTACAATTTTTGAACATCCGTTGATTCAGCACAAAATTTCAATTTTGAGAGATAAGAGAACAGGAACTAATGAATTCAGAAAGCTTGTAGAAGAGATTGCCATGCTTGAAGGTTTTGAGGCAATGGGAGATCTTGAACTTGAGGATGTAGAGATTGAAACTCCAATTGAAAAATGCATGACTCCTATGATTTCTGGACGTAAACTTGCAGTTGTTCCGATTCTTAGAGCTGGTCTTGGTATGGTTTCAGGTATTCTTGCCCTTGTACCGACTGCAAAAGTAGGTCATATCGGTATGTATAGAGATGAGGAAACTCATGAACCACATGAATATTATTGCAAACTTCCAAGCCCTATTGAAGAAAGGCTTATTATTGTAACAGACCCAATGCTTGCAACAGGCGGCTCAGCAGTAGATGCAATTGATCAGATTAAAAAGCATGGTGGTAAAAAGATTAAGTTTATGTGTATTATAGCTGCACCGGAAGGTCTTGAGAAGCTTCATAAGGCTCATCCGGATGTTCAGATTTATGTAGGACATCTTGACAGACAGCTCAATGAAAATGCATATATATGTCCGGGTCTTGGCGATGCCGGCGACAGAATTTTTGGTACAAAATAATAATAGACTTGTTTTCTAAATAAATAAAAAATGGTTTTATGCCGGAAATCTTTATTGAAAATTAATATTGATTTCCGGCTTTTTTGTGTTATCATTATTAATGTGAAATATATTAGACGTGTAAAATATGGTAGGTAATGCGTATGGATAAATCATTGAGTATTGATACAGGGCATCATGAAAAGCTATATCAGGAAAGAATGAACTTTTTGCTGACGGGAGAAAAGGATAGGGTTTGTTCTATATATATAGATGTTACGGATAATAAGATGCTTGCTCTTATAACACGTAAGCATAAGTATAATGATAATGAATTAAATAATATTTCTGTGAGATGCTGGCTTAATAAATACATATATCCTAATATTTCTGATGGATATAATCTGGAAGAGTTTAAGAACGGTTTCACCAGAAAAGCTCTGTTGGAAGAATTTGAAAAAGGTGAACGTAATATACAATTTTATCATAATTATTATGATGAAAATGGCAATTTGAAATTATACAAAGTGCGTGTCAGCCTTATAGAAAATCCGTACAACGGTCATATAGAAGCATATGCGGTCTGGAAAGACAGAACATTAAAATATATTGACAAAGAGATAAGTAAAATTCTGTATAACAATGATTATATAGGAATCGGAATTATAGACAGCTGTAAAGGAAATCTGTATATGCGTGCTGCTCATTTTGAGGGCATGGAAGTTGAAGAACAGAAGTCATATGTATATGATGATATAGTAAAGCAGATGAGTGAGATAAGAATTGCTAATGAAAGTAAAGAGCAGTTCTTAAAATGTACGGCACTTGATTACCTTAATGATAACATGAATATAGCTGGAGTGTATTCGTTTAATGTTTATAATATAAAAAATAAAGTTGAAAGATACAGCTATCACTGGTTTGATAAGAAAAAAGGTATTATTCTTGTTGTTGTTGAAGATATGACAAAAGAACTTGAGACTGATAGTGTTACGGGTGCATTAAACCGTGAAGGATTTGTTCATAAAGCAGAAAATATAATTAAAAATAATCCTGACAAAGATTTTGCACTTTTATATATTAATATCCAGAAGTTTAAGGCGATTAATGATTTATATGGTTATTCAGCAGGAGATACTGTATTACATCAGGCTGTTAATATTTTACAGATTTCTTTTTTGAAACCGCTTGCAATATCAAGGATAGAAGCAGACCGATTTGTTGTGCTGGTTGATAAGAACAATCTGGATTTTGATAAGCTCACATCAATACTTCATCGTGTCTATGATAAAGATGGGATGAAAGTAGATATATATGCAAGATGCGGCATTTATTATATACCGAAAGACACAGATTTGAGTGTTTCTGATATGTGTGACAGGGCAAAGCTTGCAAAATTATATATACCTAATCAGTATGTACAGCCGTATGCTATATTTAATGAAGACATGAAATTTGATTATGAGCAAAGAAGTCTTGCTCTGATTCAGCTGGATGATGCTATAAAAAATAGTGAGATAAAAGTGTTTTATCAGCCTATATATGATGCAAAAACGAAGCAGATAGCATCGGCGGAAGCTCTTGTACGATGGGTTTCACCCAAAGGCGTAATACTACCGGGTAAATTTATTCCCGCACTTGAAGAAAGCGGACACATAACAAAGCTTGATACATATGTACATAGAAGTGTCCGTAGATTTATGGAAAAAAGATATAAAAACGGAAAAAAGATTGTTCGTGTTGCAGTTAATTTATCAAGAATGGACCTGATGGATGATGAAATCATGGATTTGATTCTTGATGATGTAAAAGATGAACAATATTCAAAACAGATGGTTAATTATGAAGTAACTGAGTCGGCATATGCAAATGTTTCCGGTAAAGGCACCAATTTTCTTATGCAGCTTCACGATAACGGTGTAAAGCTTCTTATTGATGATTTCGGAAGTGGTATGTCATCATTCAGCACATTAAGAGATTATGATTTTGATGTAATAAAGCTTGATATGGGGTTTGTGCAAAAACTTGGTGAAAATAAAAAATATAATAATATAGTAATGTCAATTATTGAACTCGCACACAGACTTGATATGAAAGTGGTCGCAGAAGGAGTGGAGACAAAAGAGCAGGCAGACTGTCTTAAAGAATATGGATGCGATTATCTTCAGGGATTTTATTTTTCAAAACCTCTGCCTGAAGAAGAATTCGCAAAGCTTCTTGATTAATAATAATTATATTTGATGTGATAATTTTAATGAGTAAAATACATATGTCAGATGAGTAATATAATTTACCATTTGACATATGTATATTTTTTTGTTTATAATGCTAACGGTTAGGCACAGCTAATGCAACTTAGACGTGCATAACAAATTATAAATGAAAGGTATTATAATTATTAATGAAAAATATTATAAAAAATCCAATTAAAATTCTTTGGCTTGCAGCGGCATTTATCTCAATGGCACTTGGTGCGATTGGTGTTATTCTGCCGGTATTGCCAACTACGCCGTTTCTTTTACTTGCTTCCTTTTGTTTTGCAAAAGGGTCAGAGCGTTTTCATAAGTGGTTTACAAAAACAAAGCTTTATAAAAAACATTTGGATAGTTTTGTGAAAAACCGTGCAATGACGCTTAAAACAAAGCTTTGTATATTGATACCTGCATCATGTATGCTTGTTCTTGCAATGATTGCAATGTCGAACATATATGGAAGAGTGTTTATTGTATTTCTTATAATATTCAAATATGTATATTTCTTTACAAAGATACAGACAATACCATATTCAGCAAAAATAGAAACCGAATAGTTACCTGTTCAACTTCATATGTACATAATCCTTTTTTGTGGTCTTCATATGCTTTTGCACCATATTCAAGGAGCGGTTTCTGGCACATAACACTTATAGAAACACCAAGTGCCGTAAAATGTTCAAGACGTTCGTCCCTTGATGAAATACAAGCTTCGTAATATTTGGCATATGTGTCACCGATACCTGCCCACATATAGCGGACAGGGGCTTTTGCAATGATTTCGGTATCAATAAAAGCGTGCATTGCAGGGCGGATAAAAAAGTTAGGCTTTAAAAAAGTTCCGTCACTATTATACATAATTGATACAGATGTACAAGCAGCACAATTTGATGCAATTGTAGGAAATGTAAATACAGGTTTGTCATCCGTTATGCACAGGCATTTTACTGTATCAAGTGCTTTGCCGCCGCCTACACCGAATACCATGTCAGCTTCGCTATATAGAGGTAATGCACGAAGTATATCAACAGTTTCGTATGTACAGTCATTTCCATAAAGTTCGACACCGATAATTTCAAGTGCCGTGTGAGATACAGCTTCTTTAATTTTGTCAAGTGCAGCTGCAAGAGCCTTTTTTCCTCCGATTATAAGAACCGTTCTGCCGTATGATTCACAGACGGGACCAATCTTATCATAAATTGCATTACCGATAGAGTAACTCGGCAGATGTACTTCATAATTTTCAAGCTTCATAATAATTCCTCCATTAATTAAATGAATATTTTGTTAAATAATAAAATATAAAAAGGCATATCAACTCATTGTTATGTGAGTCAATACGCCTTTGTATTTTTACTTTATTGAATTAAAGTAAGTATATCATAAACCGGCGTTGATTTAAACCTGTTAAAATAAAAAACTGCACAGACGGAAAATATATATTAAAATTCAAATCTGTATAATTGGTGATTTTTTAAAATTGTGTATTTTTGTGTGAATTTAGCCGTATTTTCAGAAAATGTAATATATTACAAAAATTTTATTGTTTTCTATTGTAAAAATAAACATGTGTATGATATTATAAAATTAATTTATATATTGTTTTGGTAAATGATAATTGAATATGAGAGGTGATGCGAATGAAAAGAATTAAATCATTTTTTAAAATATTGGGTATGCTTGTTTTATGTGCTTCGTTTACAGGCTGCGGTGTGAACGGCAATATCGATGATTACGCGGTTAATACGGGCTATGGTGATTCTGATACGGTAAAAAGTTCTTCAGGAGTATCAAGGGACAGCATAAAGGTTGGAGTAATTCATCTGTCTGATCCAGCCGAGGGCAGCGGATATACATATACGCATGATATTGGAATTATGGGTATGCAGCAAAATCTCGGATTGTCGGACAGTCAGATTATAAGAAAGATTAATGTTAATGATTCAGACAAAGAGGCTACGAGAAAAGCGATAAAAGAATGTATCGACGAGGGCTGTAACATAATATTTTCAACAAGCTGGGGCTATATGGAGACAACGGCACAGATGGCAGAAGAATATCCTGATGTTTATTTTTCTCACGGCACGGGTTACATGAGCAACGGAAAGAATTTTAACAATTATTTTGGAAGAATATATCAGCCGAGATATCTTAGCGGAATAGTTGCAGGAATGAATACAAAAACGAATAAAATTGGTTATGTTGCCGCAATGGGTACGGAAAATTCAGAGGTTACGGGCGGAATTGATGCTTTTGCTTTGGGAGTTTATTCTGTGAATCCTTCAGCTCAGATATATGTAAAGGTGACAAACAGTTGGTATGACCCTGAAGCTGAGAAAGCTGCGGCATCTACGCTTCTTGATATGAATTGCGATGTTATAACACAGCATTGTGATACCACATATCCGCAGCTTCTTGCACAGCAGAAAAATGTATACAGTATAGGATACAATTCCGATATGAGTAAAGATGCACCTGATGCCTGCCTTTGCAGCGTTATATGGAACTGGAGTGCATATTATACGGCGGCTGTACAGAGTGTTATTGACGGAACATGGGACGGAAGCAATTATTACGGCGGTATGAATGAAAATCTTGTCGGCATAACACAGCTCGCTTATTTCTGCAAATCGGGAACACAGCAAAAAGTTGATGAGGCAAAGAAGGATATTATATCGGGGAAACTCGGAATATTTGACGGAGTTATAGAGACCAATACGGGAACGACAGTCGGAGAGAACGGAAAAACACTCAAAGATTCGGATATTACGGGAAATATTAACTGGTATTTCAAAACCGTGACAGTAGTACAGTAAGAGAATAATGGGAGGAATACAGCATGAATCTTAAAAAGAAAATATTGGCGGTTACAATCATTCCTGTACTTGTTTTGGGCATGGTTTCCATAATCCTTACTGTAACTATGGTAAAAAGTTCTGTTATGGAACAGGTTGAGGAAGCTTTAAAAGGAACGGCATCGTCTACTTTGGCGGCATATGACCAAAATGCGGGAGATTACATTGTGACAACAAACGGAGATATATGGAAAGGAAGTTACAATGTATCCAAGTCGGAAAATCTCGTTGACAGAATAAAAGAAAATACAGTTATGGACGTTACATTTTTCTACGGAACAAAAAGAGTGATGACATCGGCACTTGACGCAAACGGGGAAAGAATTCTCGGTTCGCCTGCTGGAGATGTCATAACGCAGAAAGTGTTAAATGATGGAGAAGAATATTTTACAAGCCGTGTTTCGCTGGATGGAGTTATGAATTATGGCTATTATATGCCTGTATATCAGAATGGAAGCAATGATAAGATAATCGGAATGGTGTTTGTCGGAACAAACAAGGCGGACAAGGACACTGTTTTAAACAGAATTATTGCAATGATATGCACCGCTGTTGTCATTGTTATGGCTATATGTATCGGCATAAGCATGAAGATTGCATATTCTATAAGTTCAGATATAAAGAGAAGTGTAGGAATTGTGGAACAGGTTGCGGGAGGCAGTCTTAATATAGACGTTGACAAAAAGCTGTTAAACCGCAAAGATGAAATAGGTGATTTGGCACGAGGCACAGTATCGCTTAGCAATGCGATGAACTCGGTAATTAACGAAATATCGAGTAATTCAAAGCTTTTGCTTGAAACTTCTGGTGTTCTCGGCGAGGCGGCGGACAATACCGACAAGACAATGAATGAAGTAAGTGCAACCGTTAATCAGATGGTTGAAAATTCATCAATACAGTCAGCCAATTCCAAAGCTGCGTTTGACCATATGAAGATTATGGAAAACAACATCAGCGAGACTACATCAGAGGCGGCTCTTCTTAACGAATCAGCCGTGTCTATGCAGAAGTCAGGAACAAAGGTTTCTGAGACGCTTTTTAAATTGTGCAATATCAATGATAATGTAAAAGATATAATTGAAGAAGTAAAAGAGCAGACAAACCGCACAAATGAGTCTGTAAACAAAATTAATTCGGCAATCTCATTTATTTCGGCGGTTGCTGAAGAGACTAATCTTTTGAGCCTTAATGCGTCTATAGAGGCGGCAAGAGCAGGTGAAGCCGGAAAAGGCTTTGCTGTTGTTGCACAGCAGATAAAGAAGCTCGCGGAGCAGTCTAATGATTCAAGTAAGCAGATTGACGATATAACAAAGGTTCTTATGCAGGATTCGTATAAATCTGTCGAGATTATGCAGAAAATGCAGGATATAGTTATAAGTCAGAGCGAAAGCATGGAAGAGACCCGTATTATTGTGGGACAGGTTCTTAATGATATACGCAGTTCAAAGGACAGCATAGAATTAATAATGAACAGTACGGTTAAACTTGAAGGTTCAAGAAATAAGGTGTCTGGTGCCGTTGAAGAACTTGCAGAAATTGCGGGACAAAATATGGAAAGCACTCAGAGAACATTTGAGGAGACGCAGAAGGTTACAGATACGTTCAAGGAAGTGTATTCGGGAGCCGTCAAGCTTAGGGAGATTGCTGACAAGCTGGCTGAGAGTGTGTCATATTTTAAGATGTAATAAAAACTGCTTACAGTTCATAAGGCAGATTATTATAGTGATACGTTATTATATTGAAATTAAAACTTTAAATTAATAATATTAAAAATTAATATAAGATATGTTGCATTTTCTCATATCAGGTGTTAGTATAATTAACTGCTGCGTAGATTTGGCGTGATTTAAAGGCCGGATTACGTGCAAAAACTAAAGTTAATTATACCTGATATAAGGAAATTTTTTATGAGTGGAATAAAAACAGAAAATACGTCCTGTGGAATGGATATGACAAGCGGTTCTTTGTGGAAAAAGATAGTTCTTTTCAGTATACCGCTTATGATGTCGCAGGTTCTTGAGGTTCTTTTTAATATGTCCGATGTGGCAGTTGTCGGTAAATTTGCAAGCTATGAGGCACTTGGGGCGGTTGGTTCGACTACAATTTTAGTGACGCTTTTTACAGGATTTCTTATAGGAATGGGTTGTGGTGTCAATGTAATAGTGGCAAGGCAGCTTGGTGCAAGACAGCACAAAGATTTGAAAGATACAATTCAAACAGCATTTATTCTGTGCCTGATTGTTGGAATTATTGTAAGCATTATATGTATTTCATGTGCACATTTATTGCTGAATCTATTAAATACAAAAGAAGAACTTATAGACGGTGCGATGCTTTATTTCAGAATATATGCACTTGGTATGCCTGCCATGGCAGTATACAACTTTGGTAATGCTGTTATGAGTGCCGGAGGAGATACAAAGCGTCCGTTACTCTATCTTTTTATAGCAGGAATAGTAAATGTATGCCTTAATCTTATATTTGTTATTGGATTTCGTCTGGCAGAACAGGGTGTAGCAATGGCAAGTATTATTTCACAGTATATTTCAGCAACACTTATTATGACTAATCTTTTGCGAAGAAATGATGTGTGCAAGCTTCGTCTTTCACAGGTAAGAATAAACAAGAATGCAGCGAAAGCGATTCTTATGCTTGGAATCCCGGCAGGAATCCAGAACGCAATATTTGCGATTGCAAACCTTTTTATCCAGACAGGTGTGAATTCATTTGATTCTGTTATGGTTTCGGGCAATTCCGCAGCTGCCAATTTTGATGCACTTATATATAATGTAATGTCAGCGTTTTATACAGCGTGTTCAAGTTTTATGGGGCAGAACATGGGCGCTGGAAATAAAAAGAGAATGCTTCACAGCTATTTTATAAGCATTGCATATTCATTTTGTGCGGCAGGAATTCTTGGAACTGTACTTTTTGTGTTTGGACGCCAGTTGTTGTCGTTGTTTACTAGTGAGCCGGCAGTTATAGACGCCGGGATGGCAAGAATAAAGATTATGGCTTTTTCGTATGCGGTATCTGCATTTATGGATGCATCAATTGCTGCATCGAGGGGTATAGGAAAGAGTGTTGGGCCTACAATTATTGTTATAAGCGGTTCGTGTGTATTCAGGGTTGCATGGGTATATACAATATTTGCATATTTTCACTCTATACCATCATTGTATCTTGTCTATGTATTTTCGTGGACAATTACAGCTATAGCAGAAATAGCATATTTTGCATACAGCTTCAAACATTTGAATGTAAGGGGAAGATATTAGTAAAGATTTAATGAGAGTTTTTGTGAAAAACTAACAAAAAATATAATAATCAGTAAAATCCATTGACACATTTATAATATAAGTGTATTATTTATACATACTTTAATAAAACACATACGCAAAAGTCTTTTCTTTTTCTTATGGGTATTTTTAGTTATTAGTTCACTGCGTGTTTTATTAATGGTAAGCGTGATAATGAAAGGAAGTGTGTGGTTAAAAATATAATTTAGTAAAATGTTCGGAGGGTTTTATGCGATTTAACAAATTATTTAGAAAGGTATTTGCGGCAGTTTCTGCGGTTACTTTGATTGTATCGGGGATGCCTGTAGGATTAGGCGTTACGGCAAAGGCCGCGGATACTCAGACGAGAAAAATAACGTATTCGTTTTCAGCGAATTCAAGTAAGAAAGCACCTGCAGCAGGGGAAATTCTTGATGGAACAGCCGGAGAGTCCGGCGGCATTTTGTATGTGTCACGGGATGCAGGAAACAGTGGTGTTACATATGACAGTGACAAACTTCGTTTCAGACAGGGAAGCGTATTATATCTTCCGGTAAAAGATGACACAACAAAAGTAAAATATGAGCAGTTATGTTCAAATGCTGCAACTGACAGACCTGTATATATCGGCAGTGCTGACAGCGGATATTCTGTTCAGATGAAGACAACAACACAGTCTGTAACAGTGGATGATATTACAGGTTATATTGTTGAAAAAGAAGGACAGAAGTATCTTCCTGTTATATCAGGCGGAGATGTTAAGGTCAGAACAATGGCTTTGACAGAATATAATCCGATTATAAATGTCACAGTTACAGGTACAGTGGCAAATGCAGCAGAAAATGGAATTACAGAGATTAAGTTTGACAGTCTTACAGACAGTTCTGCAAAGACGGTTACTGCACAGGTTGACAGCAACGGCAAGTATTCCGTTGTATTAAAGAGAGTAAACGGCAGTGCCAAGTACGAAGTATCAATAAGTGCTGTAGGATTTAAGATTAATGATACCGATAACGGCAATATTCTTGAACTTACAGGTGAAGATGCTACGGCTGTTAAAGACTTTGAAGCAGTTGCTGATGCAGTTGCAACAGTTTCAGGAAGTATTATGGGAATTCCGGCAGATGCTGTAAAAGGAACAGTTTCAGTTAAATTTGTACCTGATAATTCAAAGCTTTCAACGATTGATGTTGATGTAAAAGCACAGACAGACGGTTCTTACAGTTTTTCAAATGTAAGTATTAATTCAAGCTCAAACTATTCAGTAGTATTAGGCGGCGTTGACGATTATGAAGTTACAGAAAAGTTAAACAAGGCAGCAGGAGATTATACAGATGTAAAAATTGCTGCAACACAGAGAGCAAAGGTTAATGTTTCAGGTAAGTTCGTAACATCAGACGACAAAGCTTCAGATGTTACAAAGATTACATTTACAAACAAATCAGACAGTAGCTATTCTTATTCATTCAATGTAACAGGTGACGGATACAAAGCACAGTTAAGAGCAGGCGAGTACGATACATCAGTTGTATCTGAAAAGTATACCGCATATGACCATGTAAGTGTCGGCAGTGCAGATGTTTTGAATGATGTTTATCTTGAAACAGAAGCAGATACATCACCTGTTGAATATCAGGCTGAGGTAAAAGTGGGTAAGGGCCAGCAGTTTGAGACTATAACAGATGCAGTTAAGTATATAGGCAGAATGACAAGAACAACAGAGAGAGTAACAATTATTCTTACAGATGCTTTATACAGAGAGCAGGTTATGGTTGATACTCCTTATGTTACTATTTCAAGTGAAGCAGGCTCAACAATAACATGGTATTATGGTTCAGGTTATACTTATTACAGTGCCGATATGAACGGTTATTACAGTGAAGCAAGAGCAGTTGATAAGTATGAAAAAGGAGTTGAAATCGGAATGGGTACAGGCCACTGGGGAGCAACAGTTAATGTACTTCCTACAGCTACAGCGTTCCGTTCAGAAGGTGTTATATATGAAAGTTCATTCAACAGATATATGACAACAGAAGAAGTTGCAGATGGCGTAGGCAAAGGTGGAGATAACTCTAAGGTTGACCGTTCTAAAGCAACAGATGCCGATATCAAACTTTATAAAAATAAGGAAAGAGCATGTGTTATTTTCATTGAAGCAGACCAGAGCGAATTCAAGGACTGCCAGTTCTTAAGTTCACAGGATACAATGTTTACAGGAAATAATACAGAGCATACATATTTTAAGAATTGTGTCATCGAAGGTACAACAGATTATATCTGCGGTGATGGTAGTGCGGTATTCGACGGCTGTACATTAAGCATGTATGGATACGGTGACAAAGCAGCTTCAGGAAGTATCATTGTTGCGTCAAAGGCACTTTCACAGTTAGGTTATCTTTTCAACAATTGTAAAGTTGTAAAGACTTCTTATCCGGGAATTAACAAAGGTATAACAAAGACATATTTTGCAAGACCATGGAGAGCAGATTCAAAGGTTGTATTCTTAAATACAGAAGTTGAAGATGCTAATACTATCGCTCCTGCAGGATTTACTTCAATGAGTAATGTAACACCTGCAAAGGCTAAGTATTATGAATATAATACACATCTTGCAGACGGAACAAAGGTAAGCACTTCAAGCAGAGCTGCAGGCGTTAATAAGATGACTGATGAAGAAGCATCAGCAGTAAAACTTGAAGATTACTTTGAGGGTTGGACACCTGCATACTATAAATCAGGAGATGTTAAGCCGGAACCGGTTGCAGCAGACTACACAGCAGTAGATGAGGCTGTTAAGGCAGCAGAAGCCCTCAACAAAGATGATTATGAGGATTTTTCAGCAGTAACAAAGGCAATTGAAGCAGTAGACAGAACACTTACATCAGAAGACCAGGCAAAGGTAGATGCAATGGCAAAGGCAATAACAGATGCAATTAATGGTCTTGTTAAAAAGCAGCCTGTTGTTAAACCTGACGATCCAGGTAAGACAGACATCAAAGTTGACCTTGATGGAAATGAAGATACTGTTGATTTCAAGGATATTGCATCAGTAGGTGATATAAAGGTTAAAGATGAAGAAGGCAAAGACCTTACAGTAAGTGAAATTAAGTTAAATGTTGAGAAAACAGCAGCTTCGACATCTGAAAAGATTGATGCGGCTATTGCTGAAAAGAATATCAAGGGATTCGATTCAAAGAATGCGGATTATTATGATATTTCACTTAAAACAACAGACGGAAAAGTCGTTAAGCTTTCAAGCGGTAAGATTAAGATTACTATGTCATACAAAAAAGGAATCAATGCAGCAGATTACAATCTGTATGTATTCCATATGAATAACAACGGAGTTCTTGAAAGTGTAGCAGTTACAGCAGATGAAAATAGTTTTTCATTCGAGGCAGAGTCATTCAGCCCATATGCTGTAGTATACGCAGCAAAGGATTCAGGAAGCGATATAACACCGTCAACACCTGAAAATCCAGGAAATGATGAGACACCGGGTACAACAGAGACACCGGACTCAACTGTAACACCGGATTCATCAGTTTCAACAGGTGACAGCTTAGGTATGTTCATGTATATGATAATTCTTGCTGCTGCATTGGCAGGAATGGCAGGAGTAGTCGTATACGACAGAAAAAGAGCAAAATAAAAACTGTTTGTAAAAACAGATAATAAAATTATAATCCCATAACAGGGTAAACACCCCCTCCCGATATTGGATCTGCGAAAGCAGACAGATGTAGGGAGAGGGTGTTTTTGTATTTCTTGGGGATAAATTGAGACCTATAGGACAAAATGTGTTGATAGAAACCGCCTTCAGCCCTTGAATTTCAAGGGCTGGGGGCGGTTCAATCTT
>ENA-ORKV01001418-ORKV01001418.1-human-gut-metagenome-genome-assembly--contig:-NODE-1418-length-18249-cov-4.234922_pt1 | contig 18249 bp, 7 predicted proteins | sample MGYA00243058_ERZ508805 | MGnify/ENA primary metagenome ERZ508805 (study PRJEB26277, sample SAMN04329770) | human gut metagenome | biome: human-associated habitat | host: Homo sapiens | place: USA... | reverse complement strand
GTAACATCTATCGACACATGGTTCACAACCGTCCGCTGACGATATTTCTTTACCAAATCTTCGGTTCGCAGCACCATATTATTTTCCGAAGATTCCAAATCCGATTGAACATTCACATGAACCTTCTCTTCGGTATTGGCAGCCACCGGTTGATGCTTAAAAAATTTGGAAAACATATTTCTACCTTTAAAATTATCTGCAAAAATAGTGAAAGGTAAGCGCAGAGGCAAGCGAAAATTGCATTTTCGACTTGACTATGCCAAACCGCATTCTATCTTCACAGAGACAAAGATATTGAAAATAGACAATCCCATCAGCCGTTTTAACGAAATAAAATGATTAAGAACTTAATTCTACTATAAAAGATAATGGCTCATCGATTCTTTTTCATTACTTTTGTTCTTCAATAATCCAATTAGCGGATATGATTATACAAGATTCATTAAAAAAGTTCGGAGATTACGTCTTGTTAATGAGACGCGTATTTACAATACCGGACCGATGGAGAGAGTTTTTCAAAAGATATATTTCCGAAATATACAAATTAGGAATAGACTCTATTCCCATCGTCATTACTATTTCCGTTTTCATCGGAGCCGTGATTGCCATACAAATGCAAAAGAATGTGGTATCGCCCATGATACCGGCCTACGCCGTAGGATTGGCTACCCGAGATGTCATCTTATTGGAATTTTCCTCTTCCATATTATGTCTGATCTTGGCCGGTAAAGTCGGGTCAAACATAGCCTCCGAAATAGGAACCATGCGGGTAACCGAGCAAATAGACGCACTTGAAATTATGGGCGTCAACTCTGCCAACCTGTTGATATTACCCAAAATCGCGGCAATGGTCTCTTTCATTCCGGTATTGGTCGTGTTCAGTATGGCGAGTGGTATTACAGGCGGATTCCTGATAGCCCAATTCACCGACATAATTTCCGTGTCAAAATACATCTATGGACTACAAAGTTTTTTTAATGAATATTACATTTGGCAAGCCATATTCAAAGCTCTCTTCTTCGCCTTTGTCATCAGTAGCGTAGCCTCGTACTATGGATACAAAGTGAAAGGCGGAGCACTCGAAGTCGGGCAAGCCAGTACCGACTCTGTCGTCGTAAGCAGCGTTATCGTTCTACTTCTCGACGTGGTTCTCACTCAAATTTTATTTTGATGATAGAAGTTAATAATATATCCAAATCATTCGACGGGAAAGTCATTCTACACAATGTCTCCGCCAAATTCTACTCTGGAAAGACAAACTTAATTATCGGGCAAAGTGGATCGGGCAAAACGGTATTGATGAAATGTATCGTTGGTCTCATGCAACCCGATAAAGGACAAGTTATTTATGACGGTAGAGACATCACTTCGATGTCGGCTTCACAAATTAAAGAACTTCGGAACGAAATAGGCATGCTATTTCAAGGCTCGGCTCTATTCGATTCAGAGACGGTATTGGGCAACGTCATGTTTCCGCTAAGAATGTTCACACGAGACACCTATGCCGCTTGTAAAAAAAGAGCAGAATTTTGTTTAGAGCGTGTTAATCTAAAAGGAGTTAACGATTTGTATCCGTCGGAGATCAGCGGAGGTATGCAAAAACGCGTAGCGATAGCTCGTGCCATCGCATTGAATCCCAAGTACTTATTTTGTGACGAGCCTAACTCGGGACTCGATCCGAAAACCTCTATCCTTATCGACGAATTATTAAGCGATATTACACACGAATACAATATAACGACAATCATCAATACCCACGATATGAACTCTGTAATAGGAATCGGTGAAAATATTGTCTTTATTAATAAAGGACACAGAGAGTGGGTAGGAAATCGTGCCAAAATATTCACATCATCTAACGAAGCTCTGAACGACTTCGTCTTTGCGACTCGCTTATTCAAGGAAGTAAAAGGCTATATGATCGAAGAATACCGCAAACACGAATCGGCCGACGAATGAGTATAAGTATATATTTTTTGTAGGCGATTAACTCATTAAAGTTAATCGCCTTTTATTTTTTTTGAGAATATTTTGTTTTTTAATAAATATTCCCTTTCTTTGAGAAAAGAAACACCCAAACTTGCGTACTATGAAATTCTATCGAAATACCATGCTGATATTTTGTGCATTATTAGGATTCTCAAAAAATTCCATTGCACAATCAATGCCATTTGGAGATTACAATACAAGTTTCATTACACCGTTATCAGCTCAACTTAACCGATATGATTTTTATCCGGTTTCAAAATCGACCGGTACGACAAATATCAATATCCCTCTATTTTCTATACCTACTCCCGATGATACCCAAATTTCCTTTAACTTATCCTATCACTCCTCTGGAATAAAAGTCGAAGATCCCGTCGGTATATTAGGATATGGTTGGAGCATATTACCAGGATTAAGAATTACTCGTATGCAATTCGGAAAAGTGGACGAACACTGCAAACTATTACCATTAAATTATAATACATCAATATTCCCTCGAAGTTATTGGGCTAGACCAAATACTGACGAAGAAGCTATATGGGGATACGATGGAGAACATGATATATTTTTCATAAATACAATTGACCAAAATACGAGTTTTATTATCGAAAAAAACAACAATTGTTTCACTGCGAAACAAATAAAACAAACTCCTTTAAAAATCGAAGTTATCGGGACCGCAGAAGGATTCAAAGTTACCGATGATCAAGGGGTTGTCTACATATACGGAGGCAACAGCGATTATACCATAGAGACGTCTGCATGTAAACAAGTTTATCTTTTAAAAGAGATTATATACACCGATAATCAAAAAATTAGTTTTAACTATGGGAGAGAAATCATTAAAACATCGACTCCCACCCAATCCCACAAATTAGTTTATACCACGTCCAACGATTGGGAAATTATTTCCGTCAACAACCCGGTTGTTCAAGGTGACTGCATTCTGAAATCTATTACATTTCCATTGGGTAAAGTTACCTACGAATATCACTCTTCTCGAAAAGAAATTCTGAAAAACATCAAAATCTATGGCAATAATTCCCAACTGATCAAAACAATATCATTTATAACCGATACCAATAAGAATTTATTACAGTCAGTGACAATACCGGGCTCAGGAAAATATTCGTTCGAATACAACCCTACCACTTTCGAAAACGTTTATGCCCAAGATTTATATGGTTATTATACTGGGAAAAAGAATGCTACTTATATCGATATGATACCTCAAAATACGGTGTTAAAAGCGCTCAATAAAAATATAGGGAATGCACGAAGCTCTGTCGAATCTGCCATGCAAGCCAACATACTACAAAAAATCGTTTATCCTACCGGCGGATACGTTTCATTCGAATATGAAAAAAATCAAGCAATCAATCCCATAGACAATTCCATCGTTATATGCGGACTGCGTCTGAAACAGATGAATATATATACCCCCGAAAATAATCAAACCGTTTCTAAAACATATAAATATGGGAATAACGAATCGGGATATGGGAAATTAGTTACATTACCGTCCGACTGGGACTATTGGATACAACGTAAACGTTACGATTTATCCGATATGTCATACACAGGATATATATATGAAATTATCTCCCAAAGTTCTCTAAACATCTTATATCGAAATAGCTATTTGATATGGTATGACGAAGTTGCCGAATACACCCCGGCTGGGAAAACAGTAGAAAAATACAATTATCAATACAATCAAGGCGGAAGCGGATTTGTAAGTGAATTTTGGCAAATGCTTTATCACAAGCCTTATATCATCGACAGGAAAGTATATAAAGGGAATAATGTTCAAGAACATACCGAATATGAATATTATGAAGACGAATTGTCTTACATAATGGGCATATCAGTACGATCGAACTTATACTGCCCTTCATCAGAACCTGACATTCCCATTCACCTGAACAAAATCTGTCACGATAAAGAAATTGCAGGCATATTCTCTCCCACGGTAAACGGTAATATGATCTCAGGCGATACTGACTCCAACCCCGACTTCACAATCGACAATTATGCTATACACACAGGTCTGTTCCGGTTAGGACGAAAAACGACACGGCTTTACGACGACGAGGCCGTACCTTACGAAATTTCCGAAGAATATCTTTATTCCGACAATCTCCTCTATAATATGACAGGGACTCTTTTCTGTACCAGCTTGGGAGATTCTATATATACTCGTTATTACTACCCGTCCGACGGATATCCCGGATATCCGCAAACAATATGCGACCTACTTTCTCAGCGAAATCTATCGACGACAGTCATTGCGACAGAACAAACAAAAATAAGCGGAAGCAAACAATCGCTTATCTCTGGCAAGAAAGTAATATACGACTCTATTCCGGGTGATTACACCCGAATGTACCCGGTAAAAACCTATTACAAAAACAAGCTACAACCCGATTTTCTCCAAGAAAATCAACGAACCTATTATCCGTTCGGGAAATTGGCGACAGAGACCGGTAGAAATGGAGTAAGCACAGTCTATCTTTGGACAAAAGATAACGGTTCATACCCAGTCGCTAAAATAGTAAATGCCTCGCTTGCCGAAGTAACTGCAATTACCGGTAATCCAGAGAACATTTATAAAAACGGACTGTATTTGGACATAGAGACTCGCTTACGAAACGAATTACCCCATGCTCAAATCACGACCATAAATGCAGCCCCGCTAATAGGAGTGCAGAAAACGACCGATCCGAACGGAATAACGACTCTCTACGTCTATAATTCCGACAACCTGCTGCAAGAAATTATATGGCAAGGTGCTGTCATTAAACGGTATGAATACAACTATCGCAATCGTTAAATACTATCGCCATGAAAAAGACACATCATTTCATACTCTCATTATTTGCCATAATAATTCCCTGGCAAATGGCGACAGGATTCGATACCTTAGTACTCGATCCCGACTTCATACCTCTACCCGATACGACTTTCGTTACTAATTTCGACAGCGATAGGAATTATATTTTGGAAATCACTCCGGTACAAGGTTCCGGTACAATAGATGTCGACAGTAAATCTATACATCTCAACGCCTCGGGCTCTCGGGTGGCGACAAAAATAACCTATTTCGACGGATTGGGCAGACCCGAACAAGTAGTTCGGCTAGGCATGACTACCGGTCATAAAGATTTGATCGATTATTACCAATACGATGCAGCTGGACGAGAACATAAAAACTGGCTGCCTACTCCTATTTCGTCGACGAACAGGGGAAGATACATACCATTCTCGACCTACGCTTCATTATCCACGAATTTTTACGACGACGAAAATCCCTTTGTAGAAACGAGCTACGAAGGTTCACCGCTAAGCAGACCCGCCGATTTGAGAAAGGCTGGTACAGAATGGCGTTCCCATCCGGCAACGATGACTTACCGTAACAACCGTTCTGCCGAAGTCGGTAAATACACCGTATCGAACGATATCTTGCACCGATCTGGATATTATCCGGCAGGACAACTCTCCGTAACCGAAGCGACCGATGAAGATGGGAAAAAGATTCTCACCTATACCGATAAATCTGGACAAATAGTTATGGAACGCCGGGGTGGGAATTGCGATACCTATTATGTCTATGACGACCTCGGGCAATTAATCTATGTTTTGCCCCCCAATGCTTCCGATGCTCTTAATACAGACGGCAGTTGGAATCGCACCCATAGTGTTTTAGCCCTATATGGCTACATCTACACGTATGATGCACGGGGAAACTGTACGAATAAGAAGCTTCCCGGAATAGACGAAATAAAAATGATTTACGACAAAGGAGACCGGTTGGCGATGTCGCAAAACGGGAATCAACGGAAAAAAGGCCAATGGACCGTCTATAAATACGACTGTTTCGACCGGTTGCTTTTCTCCTATATAATATCGTCGGGAAACATAGAATTCCAACAAGCCACGCTTCAATGCCGAAACATATTGTTCAACGAAAGCCCCGACCTATCGCCCGGTTCATGGCGAGGAATCGGTTATACCAACAACTTATTCTCCCAAGATGAAAACCAATTACTCACGGTCTACTATTACGACGACTATGGCTTTCTCGACATTTTGGATACCTCTGTCGCCAATCGATTGACCTACAAGAGAAAAACAGGATACTCGCAGCAAGCCGCCGCAAAAACATACCTTACCGGGAAAAGAGTGTATTCACTGACCAACGATGACCAATTCGAAATAGAAGCATTGTATTACGACCGGTTCGGCAATCACATTGCATCTTGTACCCGCAACATAAACGGTGAATACAGCTATGCCTACCAAAAATGCGACCTCTCGGGAACCGTATTGAAATCTTTTGCCGAATACCAAACAGCCGACGGCGGATCTGTCACCGAATCGGCAGAACATACTTACGACCACGACAGCCGTCTTACCCGCACCAGATATACGCTCAACGACACTTTGGTCAACACCCGTTATTTCCAATACGACGAACTCGGTAGATTAACTAGGTTAAGCCGGAATAACGGGACTACATATGCCTCGTATGAATATGACTTGCAAGGAAACATCACGAGTATAAAAGACGTGGATTTCGAACAGAAATTATATTATAACACAGGCGATGGAACTCCGCGTTACAACGGTAAAATATCGTCGATGAAATGGCTCACTCCCTCTATCGACAATACCGATACCATCACCAATGGATATTCGTTCGCCTACGACCAACAGGACAGATTGGTTTCGGCATACTCTTCTTCCGGAAAATACGGACAAGAACGCTATACCGAAGAGTTTACATACGACAAACAGGGAAATATCGCCATGCTGTACCGTTACGGTGGAGAGAACGGTCATTTGATAGACGAAACTTCGTGGAACTATAACGGCAATCAAGTCACCCGAATTACCGATATATCGGGCGACCAGTCTGCCTATAACATAAAGGAATATCACGATTATAATCACTCGGGAGACGATTTCTATTACGACAGTAACGGCAATATGACAGCCGATCTCGACAGGGACATCGTGACCATACGCTACAATGCGATCGACTTGCCCGATACCGTCCAGTTCAAAAACGGGTCGACCATCATCTACCACTATTTAGCAGACGGACGCAAGATAAAAGCCCAATATACCACCTCCTATTCGGCGATAATCGTTCCTCGCGGAGAGACATTGGCCAGCATGGGCCTTACCATACGGGCAATGAGTTCGATGTCGGCATGGAACGGACCGCTGGAATATATCGGCTCGCCGTTTGCCTGCGATTCTCTCATTCGCATTCACAACCGATACGGCTACTACGATTGCCGAGAGAAAGAGTTCCGATACTATGCCACCGACTATCAGGGAAATGTACGCACTGTTTACAGTAATATCAAAATCAATATCATCAAGCCTGTCAAGACTTTGAGCTCATCGGCAAATATAGTCCTGCCCCCCATCAGGCTCGTCAAAGTGCATCAACGTATGCAATATTATCCCGACGGACTTCCCTACGACGAATGCTATCGTGCCGACGAACAACCTTACAAATATGGTGAACTGGAATTTATAGAGATGCACGGCTTCGATTCTTACGACAACGGCCGTCGTCACTACTCCCCTGCCATGCATCGGTTCACCTCTTTCGACCCGTTGGCCGAGCATTTTTATCACGAATCGCCCTATGCCCATTGTGGAAACGACCCGGTGAATTATATCGACCCCTCTGGTATGGATTACTGGGGGACAAACGATCCCGATGAAATTGAAAAATTTTGGGATTCAATTCTATCTGGTGACGGAAATATTGATATGAGTGAATGGGATTATTTGTCAGACGATGAATTTGCTGATATAAGCAAAACACTCATGTACAATAGCGATAATGGCTGCTGGTATACCTTTTATGTAAATTCTAATCCCAGTTCTTATTCATCAAACGGCAGGGAATACGTTATAAATGGAATTTCTTTACCAAACATCAATTGGAATCCTTTTGCTAGAGATGCAAGATGGTATCAACAAGCCTCAGGACAAATTACCCCCACAAACGACCTATTTTATTTAATTGCTGGAATAAAATTACTGTCCAATAAAAGATTTCTTCCAATATGGCAAGCTCCAAAAAAATCACCGCCATTAGGACAATATACGGTATATATTGCTAGAGATGAAAATAAAAAAGTTATTTATGTGGGTATGACAAATAATTTTCTTAGAAGACGAGCTGAACATGCTAACAGATTTATGATTGAAAAATACCGATCGAACCTTACTAAATATGATGCAAGAGCTTTAGAACAGGCATTAATTGAGCATTATAAATTTCGAAGAGATGGAGGAACTTTACTTAACAAAATCAATAGCATCTCCCGTAAAAATCCTATATACGAAGATGCTATAAAAGTGGGAAATAGTTATATTAACAACTTATAGTTTATGACAAAGAAAAAGATTGAAATCGGGGATATTTTTGAAGTCCCTACGGCAATAGGAAATGCATATATCCAATACATGGCCGAAGTAGACCAAACGACATTGATACGCTTGCTTCCGGGGGTATACCATGAACCTATCGATTTGGAAAAATTAGTCCAACAGAAAGAACGATATATCTGTTTCGTTCCGTTGGGAATAGCTTTACGAAGAAAATACATTCGCAAAGTCGGCTTTTCCGAAGTCAAAAAGTTCAAAGTCCCTAAATATTTCAAAACAGTAGAAACGGTTTGCGGAGTGTTCAAAGGGTGGGTTATAGTCAATAACCATACTTTGGAGCGAAAACTAGTAAAAAAACCGACAAAAAAGCAACAGAAATATCCTCCTTATGGAATCTGGGGTATAGAATTTTTAATAGACCGTATTGAAAAAAACTGGAACCCGGAAACTTGGGAAGACGAAAGAGTATAAATATATATTTTGTAGGCGATTAACTTTAATGAATTAATCGCCTTTCATTTTTTTTTGAGAATATTTTGTTTTTTGATAAATATTCCCTTTCTTTGAGAAAAGAAACACCCAAACTTGCGTACTATGAAATTCTATCGAAATACCATGCTGATATTTTGTGCATTATTAGGATTCTCAAAAAATTCCATTGCACAATCAATGCCATTTGGAGATTACAATACAAGTTTCATTACACCGTTATCAGCTCAACTTAACCGATATGATTTTTATCCGGTTTCAAAATCGACCGGTACGACAAATATCAATATCCCTCTATTTTCTATACCTACTCCCGATGATACCCAAATTTCCTTTAACTTATCCTATCACTCCTCTGGAATAAAAGTCGAAGATCCCGTCGGTATATTAGGATATGGTTGGAGCATATTACCAGGATTAAGAATTACTCGTATGCAATTCGGAAAAGTGGACGAACACTGCAAACTATTACCATTAAATTATAATACATCAATATTCCCTCGAAGTTATTGGGCTAGACCAAATACTGACGAAGAAGCTATATGGGGATACGATGGAGAACATGATATATTTTTCATAAATACAATTGACCAAAATACGAGTTTTATTATCGAAAAAAACAACAATTGTTTCACTGCGAAACAAATAAAACAAACTCCTTTAAAAATCGAAGTTATCGGGACCGCAGAAGGATTCAAAGTTACCGATGATCAAGGGGTTGTCTACATATACGGAGGCAACAGCGATTATACCATAGAGACGTCTGCATGTAAACAAGTTTATCTTTTAAAAGAGATTATATACACCGATAATCAAAAAATTAGTTTTAACTATGGGAGAGAAATCATTAAAACATCGACTCCCACCCAATCCCACAAATTAGTTTATACCACGTCCAACGATTGGGAAATTATTTCCGTCAACAACCCGGTTGTTCAAGGTGACTGCATTCTGAAATCTATTACATTTCCATTGGGTAAAGTTACCTACGAATATCACTCTTCTCGAAAAGAAATTCTGAAAAACATCAAAATCTATGGCAATAATTCCCAACTGATCAAAACAATATCATTTATAACCGATACCAATAAGAATTTATTACAGTCAGTGACAATACCGGGCTCAGGAAAATATTCGTTCGAATACAACCCTACCACTTTCGAAAACGTTTATGCCCAAGATTTATATGGTTATTATACTGGGAAAAAGAATGCTACTTATATCGATATGATACCTCAAAATACGGTGTTAAAAGCGCTCAATAAAAATATAGGGAATGCACGAAGCTCTGTCGAATCTGCCATGCAAGCCAACATACTACAAAAAATCGTTTATCCTACCGGCGGATACGTTTCATTCGAATATGAAAAAAATCAAGCAATCAATCCCATAGACAATTCCATCGTTATATGCGGACTGCGTCTGAAACAGATGAATATATATACCCCCGAAAATAATCAAACCGTTTCTAAAACATATAAATATGGGAATAACGAATCGGGATATGGGAAATTAGTTACATTACCGTCCGACTGGGACTATTGGATACAACGTAAACGTTACGATTTATCCGATATGTCATACACAGGATATATATATGAAATTATCTCCCAAAGTTCTCTAAACATCTTATATCGAAATAGCTATTTGATATGGTATGACGAAGTTGCCGAATACACCCCGGCTGGGAAAACAGTAGAAAAATACAATTATCAATACAATCAAGGCGGAAGCGGATTTGTAAGTGAATTTTGGCAAATGCTTTATCACAAGCCTTATATCATCGACAGGAAAGTATATAAAGGGAATAATGTTCAAGAACATACCGAATATGAATATTATGAAGACGAATTGTCTTACATAATGGGCATATCAGTACGATCGAACTTATACTGCCCTTCATCAGAACCTGACATTCCCATTCACCTGAACAAAATCTGTCACGATAAAGAAATTGCAGGCATATTCTCTCCCACGGTAAACGGTAATATGATCTCAGGCGATACTGACTCCAACCCCGACTTCACAATCGACAATTATGCTATACACACAGGTCTGTTCCGGTTAGGACGAAAAACGACACGGCTTTACGACGACGAGGCCGTACCTTACGAAATTTCCGAAGAATATCTTTATTCCGACAATCTCCTCTATAATATGACAGGGACTCTTTTCTGTACCAGCTTGGGAGATTCTATATATACTCGTTATTACTACCCGTCCGACGGATATCCCGGATATCCGCAAACAATATGCGACCTACTTTCTCAGCGAAATCTATCGACGACAGTCATTGCGACAGAACAAACAAAAATAAGCGGAAGCAAACAATCGCTTATCTCTGGCAAGAAAGTAATATACGACTCTATTCCGGGTGATTACACCCGAATGTACCCGGTAAAAACCTATTACAAAAACAAGCTACAACCCGATTTTCTCCAAGAAAATCAACGAACCTATTATCCGTTCGGGAAATTGGCGACAGAGACCGGTAGAAATGGAGTAAGCACAGTCTATCTTTGGACAAAAGATAACGGTTCATACCCAGTCGCTAAAATAGTAAATGCCTCGCTTGCCGAAGTAACTGCAATTACCGGTAATCCAGAGAACATTTATAAAAACGGACTGTATTTGGACATAGAGACTCGCTTACGAAACGAATTACCCCATGCTCAAATCACGACCATAAATGCAGCCCCGCTAATAGGAGTGCAGAAAACGACCGATCCGAACGGAATAACGACTCTCTACGTCTATAATTCCGACAACCTGCTGCAAGAAATTATATGGCAAGGTGCTGTCATTAAACGGTATGAATACAACTATCGCAATCGTTAAATACTATCGCCATGAAAAAGACACATCATTTCATACTCTCATTATTTGCCATAATAATTCCCTGGCAAATGGCGACAGGATTCGATACCTTAGTACTCGATCCCGACTTCATACCTCTACCCGATACGACTTTCGTTACTAATTTCGACAGCGATAGGAATTATATTTTGGAAATCACTCCGGTACAAGGTTCCGGTACAATAGATGTCGACAGTAAATCTATACATCTCAACGCCTCGGGCTCTCGGGTGGCGACAAAAATAACCTATTTCGACGGATTGGGCAGACCCGAACAAGTAGTTCGGCTAGGCATGACTACCGGTCATAAAGATTTGATCGATTATTACCAATACGATGCAGCTGGACGAGAACATAAAAACTGGCTGCCTACTCCTATTTCGTCGACGAACAGGGGAAGATACATACCATTCTCGACCTACGCTTCATTATCCACGAATTTTTACGACGACGAAAATCCCTTTGTAGAAACGAGCTACGAAGGTTCACCGCTAAGCAGACCCGCCGATTTGAGAAAGGCTGGTACAGAATGGCGTTCCCATCCGGCAACGATGACTTACCGTAACAACCGTTCTGCCGAAGTCGGTAAATACACCGTATCGAACGATATCTTGCACCGATCTGGATATTATCCGGCAGGACAACTCTCCGTAACCGAAGCGACCGATGAAGATGGGAAAAAGATTCTCACCTATACCGATAAATCTGGACAAATAGTTATGGAACGCCGGGGTGGGAATTGCGATACCTATTATGTCTATGACGACCTCGGGCAATTAATCTATGTTTTGCCCCCCAATGCTTCCGATGCTCTTAATACAGACGGCAGTTGGAATCGCACCCATAGTGTTTTAGCCCTATATGGCTACATCTACACGTATGATGCACGGGGAAACTGTACGAATAAGAAGCTTCCCGGAATAGACGAAATAAAAATGATTTACGACAAAGGAGACCGGTTGGCGATGTCGCAAAACGGGAATCAACGGAAAAAAGGCCAATGGACCGTCTATAAATACGACTGTTTCGACCGGTTGCTTTTCTCCTATATAATATCGTCGGGAAACATAGAATTCCAACAAGCCACGCTTCAATGCCGAAACATATTGTTCAACGAAAGCCCCGACCTATCGCCCGGTTCATGGCGAGGAATCGGTTATACCAACAACTTATTCTCCCAAGATGAAAACCAATTACTCACGGTCTACTATTACGACGACTATGGCTTTCTCGACATTTTGGATACCTCTGTCGCCAATCGATTGACCTACAAGAGAAAAACAGGATACTCGCAGCAAGCCGCCGCAAAAACATACCTTACCGGGAAAAGAGTGTATTCACTGACCAACGATGACCAATTCGAAATAGAAGCATTGTATTACGACCGGTTCGGCAATCACATTGCATCTTGTACCCGCAACATAAACGGTGAATACAGCTATGCCTACCAAAAATGCGACCTCTCGGGAACCGTATTGAAATCTTTTGCCGAATACCAAACAGCCGACGGCGGATCTGTCACCGAATCGGCAGAACATACTTACGACCACGACAGCCGTCTTACCCGCACCAGATATACGCTCAACGACACTTTGGTCAACACCCGTTATTTCCAATACGACGAACTCGGTAGATTAACTAGGTTAAGCCGGAATAACGGGACTACATATGCCTCGTATGAATATGACTTGCAAGGAAACATCACGAGTATAAAAGACGTGGATTTCGAACAGAAATTATATTATAACACAGGCGATGGAACTCCGCGTTACAACGGTAAAATATCGTCGATGAAATGGCTCACTCCCTCTATCGACAATACCGATACCATCACCAATGGATATTCGTTCGCCTACGACCAACAGGACAGATTGGTTTCGGCATACTCTTCTTCCGGAAAATACGGACAAGAACGCTATACCGAAGAGTTTACATACGACAAACAGGGAAATATCGCCATGCTGTACCGTTACGGTGGAGAGAACGGTCATTTGATAGACGAAACTTCGTGGAACTATAACGGCAATCAAGTCACCCGAATTACCGATATATCGGGCGACCAGTCTGCCTATAACATAAAGGAATATCACGATTATAATCACTCGGGAGACGATTTCTATTACGACAGTAACGGCAATATGACAGCCGATCTCGACAGGGACATCGTGACCATACGCTACAATGCGATCGACTTGCCCGATACCGTCCAGTTCAAAAACGGGTCGACCATCATCTACCACTATTTAGCAGACGGACGCAAGATAAAAGCCCAATATACCACCTCCTATTCGGCGATAATCGTTCCTCGCGGAGAGACATTGGCCAGCATGGGCCTTACCATACGGGCAATGAGTTCGATGTCGGCATGGAACGGACCGCTGGAATATATCGGCTCGCCGTTTGCCTGCGATTCTCTCATTCGCATTCACAACCGATACGGCTACTACGATTGCCGAGAGAAAGAGTTCCGATACTATGCCACCGACTATCAGGGAAATGTACGCACTGTTTACAGTAATATCAAAATCAATATCATCAAGCCTGTCAAGACTTTGAGCTCATCGGCAAATATAGTCCTGCCCCCCATCAGGCTCGTCAAAGTGCATCAACGTATGCAATATTATCCCGACGGACTTCCCTACGACGAATGCTATCGTGCCGACGAACAACCTTACAAATATGGTGAACTGGAATTTATAGAGATGCACGGCTTCGATTCTTACGACAACGGCCGTCGTCACTACTCCCCTGCCATGCATCGGTTCACCTCTTTCGACCCGTTGGCCGAGCATTTTTATCACGAATCGCCCTATGCCCATTGTGGAAACGACCCGGTGAATTATATCGACCCCTCTGGTATGGATTACTGGGGGACAAACGATCCCGATGAAATTGAAAAATTTTGGGATTCAATTCTATCTGGTGACGGAAATATTGATATGAGTGAATGGGATTATTTGTCAGACGATGAATTTGCTGATATAAGCAAAACACTCATGTACAATAGCGATAATGGCTGCTGGTATACCTTTTATGTAAATTCTAATCCCAGTTCTTATTCATCAAACGGCAGGGAATACGTTATAAATGGAATTTCTTTACCAAACATCAATTGGAATCCTTTTGCTAGAGATGCAAGATGGTATCAACAAGCCTCAGGACAAATTACCCCCACAAACGACCTATTTTATTTAATTGCTGGAATAAAATTACTGTCCAATAAAAGATTTCTTCCAATATGGCAAGCTCCAAAAAAATCACCGCCATTAGGACAATATACGGTATATATTGCTAGAGATGAAAATAAAAAAGTTATTTATGTGGGTATGACAAATAATTTTCTTAGAAGACGAGCTGAACATGCTAACAGATTTATGATTGAAAAATACCGATCGAACCTTACTAAATATGATGCAAGAGCTTTAGAACAGGCATTAATTGAGCATTATAAATTTCGAAGAGATGGAGGAACTTTACTTAACAAAATCAATAGCATCTCCCGTAAAAATCCTATATACGAAGATGCTATAAAAGTGGGAAATAGTTATATTAACAACTTATAGTTTATGACAAAGAAAAAGATTGAAATCGGGGATATTTTTGAAGTCCCTACGGCAATAGGAAATGCATATATCCAATACATGGCCGAAGTAGACCAAACGACATTGATACGCTTGCTTCCGGGGGTATACCATGAACCTATCGATTTGGAAAAATTAGTCCAACAGAAAGAACGATATATCTGTTTCGTTCCGTTGGGAATAGCTTTACGAAGAAAATACATTCGCAAAGTCGGCTTTTCCGAAGTCAAAAAGTTCAAAGTCCCTAAATATTTCAAAGATGTAGAAAAAGTTTGCGGAGTGTTCAAAGGGTGGGAAATTACCAATATTCAAAATAATGAATGGAGATTGGTAAAAAAACTAACAAAAAAGCAAAAAGAATATCCACCCAGCGGAATCTGGGGTATAGAATTTTTAATAGACCGCATTGAAAAAAATTGGAACCCGGAAACTTGGGAAGACGAATATACAGAACAAGAATCATAAACAGAAGATGAAAAAGGAGATAAAAGGAGAAAATGTTACAAATAAGAATCTTGTTACCATAAAAATAAAACAACGAAAAGAGCCCATCACTGGCCTTTACGTGAACCATGATAACAATTGGGTTGCTGTTTTGGAAAATACATATGACTATGTCCTCGATGGATATACATTCATCAATCGAGAGTGGATAGACCATTTTCATATCGAAACAGACAGAATAGCAGACTATATATTTTCCAACTCAAAATGGGAGCTCATAAATTCTACGCTTCTATTTCCTCCCGCTTTATTTGATAAAGAGAAACTCGTTGAGATATGGCAACACAAAGCTCATAAATTTTGGCTCGGAGAAGTAAAAAATATCAACGAACAATACATAACAATGAGGATTTTAGATAAACAGGCACAATGGATTGAATATAAAAAATTTCCTTTACAGAAGATTCGCTTTTTTCGAGTGAACACTCGTTACTCGTGCGCTTATCAAAAATATATAACGACAGACTCCACAAAAATCCCCCGATTGGAAATCTGGGAAATCAAGGTTAATAACCACAATGAAATATATAAAGGTGTGGTCATTCAAGAAAATGAAGAATGGATTATTCTTCACCAAAGTCAGAGAGATTTTAATTTCGACGGATATTTATTTATCAATAAAAATTTCATTAAACAAAAAAATATAGTTTCAACAGATAGAATTTCGGCAAAAATCCTTTCTCTAAACTATTCACCTATGTGGAAATATGAAGGAAAGGGTATAGATTGTACAAATACCATGCACATTTTCAGTACCTTCATGGAGAAAAAAGAAAACATAGCGATAGGATTGGAATCGGACGATTATATCCTTGTCGGGAAAATTTCCAAGCTCAACCGAAAATCCATTGTTCTCAATAAAATAGATGAACAGACGAACTTTATACAATCACAAAGAATCCCTTTCTCCAAAATACGTCTTATCGAATATAAGAACAATTATCTCACCTCACTAAGTAAATATGAGAATCTTTTCGCCTCCATAGATTGATGATAAATTACTACGGAAAAAGCATTAAAATTACATGCTATTATTCCCATAACTCATAGAATAAAGGAAGATTAAAAGTAATGATTACATTCGACAATAAAAAAATTAGAATGGGATGCGATTTTTGGATCGATACCGAAGAAGATGCTCCCTCGGTCGTAACCCGCATGACCGGTATACAACCCTCGTGGGCTACAACAAAAGGCGAAATATTTAGGACCATACCTAATGAAATAATGCCAAGCAGGGAAATACCCGGAAAATTCTTTAAACAAAATCTGTGGAAATTATCCGGCACTACCTATTTTGAAAAAGACGACCATCTGATACCTTTCAAATCGATCGATATGCTCGAAATGATCGAGAAACAGAAAAGCTCTTTCCAAAAGATTTTTAGGAACTACAAATACAAATGCCTCCTTCATTTCTGCTATGTCAACCGGCATAAACTTCAATTCCGTATTCCACCGGAACTGTGGAGACGTATCGCACCGTACGGATTGTTGGTCGACTTCGACCTGTACCTGCTCAGTAAAAGCAAAAAAAATAACATTAACCGAATCAAGGCCGGAACCGAGATGGGCTGTACGCTCTATATCGAGACCGGAAAGAATGACCCGGGTATCGTTACCGAGCTGACCGGAATATCCCCCACCCGTATCAAACGGAAAGGATACCCCGACATACCCTACACCGAGCTCGGCACTCACCCGGTCTTCGATGAGAAAAACGTCTGGTTCTACGATACGTTCGACAACCGAAAAGCATCGAAATACTTCGATCTGGTATATCAATCCAACGAAATATTGGACTTGATAGAAAGCCGTTTAGAGTCGTTTCGAAAAGTTTTCCGCCGTTTTAAAAACAGCGGACTGATACTCCATTGCAGTATGGGACATTATAACTTCCAGTTCAGAATACGGCCCGACATGTGGAAAAGAATCGCCAAACTGAATATCCCGGTAGATTTTTATCTATATTACATAAGTACGCCTTATTTCGACGGCTAAACTATCAGACTCATGGGAATACAGAAGATTGAAATCGGGGATATTTGTGAAATCAAACAAAGAAAATGTATTTCCATAACTTGTAGAATAGAAATGGATTAAAAAATAATAGAATTAAATGGCAGAATTTAACGATAAAATAATAGAAATGGGATGCGATTTTTGGATCGATACCGAAGAAGATGCTCCCTCGGTCGTAACCCGTATGACCGGTATACAGCCCTCGTGGGCTACAACAAAAGGCGAAATATTTAGGACCATACCTAATGAAATAATGCCAAGCAGGGAAATACCCGGAAAATTCTTTAAACAAAATCTGTGGAAATTATCCGGCACTACCTATTTTGAAAAAGACGACCATCTGATACCTTTCAAATCGATCGATATGCTCGAAATGATCGAGAAACAGAAAAGC